>Ga0302303_10000964_pt1 | contig 20302 bp, 35 predicted proteins | sample III_Palsa_E2_1_FD_194542 | JGI IMG/M metagenome (GOLD analysis project Ga0302303, IMG submission 194542) | Peat permafrost microbial communities from Stordalen Mire near Abisko, Sweden - III_Palsa_E2_1 | ecosystem: Environmental > Terrestrial > Soil > Palsa > Peat permafrost | place: Sweden...
TATATCGCTACGTCCTGGATAGCCGTATCGCTGTTGATCGTCAAAATGCACATAAATTGTTGGATTGCTAGGCGTGCCTTGTGTCAACGGTTGATAACGCTGTTTAACGGAAACGCCGCCAGCAACAGGAGCAAGGGCAATTCCCATAGCGGTTAGCCCTGTTTGCAAAGCCTGAATAACCAACGTGTATAATTGCGCTTCCGTCATTTTATCTTGACTGCCAAGGTATCAAGAAAGCCTTGCGGGCGTTTCCAGTCATCGTTAGATACCAACTCATATAGCGTTCCCGCATATATAAATCTGTCAGCTTCCTTATCGCGCTGCAAATCGCCCATGAAACAAGAGGCATAAACTCGAACATAATCCTTTTGAAAATCCAAGCCTAGATAAACAAATTGCGCGTGCGGAACGGGCTGAACTTGGGCAGGAAACTTAACTGGCGCAGCATATACCGGCACGTCAATACCGGCCGCGTTTTGCGCACGGCTGACAAAGCGCAATAAGGTAATCTCCTGACTGCCTACAACTGCCATCGCGCGCTTTAAAATGCCGCCCCCTAAGATTGCCATTATTCTAGCTCTCCTAACGTCTCGTTTGTGCCGGTTTGATGCGTTACATTGGCTTGCATGTTGCCGCTGTCAACAAGCGGCTTTGCCAAACTATCGGTTATTTGCACACCATATCCGCCAGCCCGGCGCCAACGCGCAAGAATAGTAGCAGGAGCAAGCATAGGCTCTTTGACGCTGGCAATTTGCGCGCGCACGTCACCGGCAACTTTGCCGCCCAAACGCTCCAAAGCCGCGTACATAGTGCTGCCTTTAAGCACGGTTTTTGCCAGACTTCCGGCAAGTGTTCTGTACTCGCCTGTTTTGGCGCGCAGCATGGTCCGCAAGCCCATGCGCGGCGGAATGTTCTTTGGCGCATACCCAAACTCATGTATAGCCGCAACGTAAGCGGATGGCACGCCATCAGGCTCATGCGCCGTCTTAAACCAGCCGACACGCGATTGCATCCCGTTCGCCTCGCCGAGCGCCTTGAGCACCTGTGTGCCCGGCCCAACGGTGCGTGTAACCCGTGTGGGCATCAGCCGCCCGGCCAGAAGCCGCCCCCTGCACGCCGGAACCCGCCTAGCGGCCCTTCACCCCCGCCGCCTATGAAGAAGCCGCCAACGGCCTTGCGCTTGAGCAGAGCAAGCAGAGCGGCGCCATAGGGCGTTTGGTTAAGCCACCATTGAAATTGATTTTTGGCAGGCGGCGGCAAAAGCGTGACGCTCACGCTGCCGACACGCGCCGCCGTGGTGATGCCGGGTACGCTTCCGTCATTCTCCGCAACCAATACGTTTAGCGCAATTAAATGCGCCGTCATTTGATATAGCGCTGTTAACCTAGCAGTACCGTTAAGAACGCCGCAATTGCTGTCACTAATATAAATTGTGGCCGTTGCATATTGCATATTAATCACTGCATCGGGAAACGCAACCGGGTTTGCAAACACCGGGAACATGGCACGAAAATCTGCTATCGTAAGCGTAAGAATTGCAGGCAAATTTTCGGCCATGAAGAATGCTCCCTTACGCGATAGCGCCAGTCTTCGGCGCCGTCTCAAAATCGGCTGGTGTTTTCGGTGCGCTTCCGTCTTTCGCTTTCATGCCAGCCGCCACTTTGGCCGGAGCTGTTTTGGCTTTGGACAAGATCATAAACCCGGCCTTAACGTGACGCTCGAAAGCCTCATGCTGCGATAGCCAGTCAGCATCTTCCTGGCTTATTTCGGTGCCTACACTTGAAGGCGTGTATAGCGTCTTGGCGCTATCAGGCACGTTGGCGCGGCCATTGACTGTCACGCGGCGAATAACAGGGGGGCGGCCCCCAGGAGGCGATGCTCCATACTCAACATAATCTGTGTTGTTTGTCGAAGTCGAATAAACGAAAGGCATTTCAGTCTCCTAGAAAAATGGCCGGGCTTTTATACCCGGCCATCGTTTAACGCAACGTCGCGGCCGGTATCAGATACCGAAGTAACGCAGCACGGCGTAAGGGCGCTTAAGCATCGCGCCAGCGGTGGCATTGCTGAAATCTTCAACAAAGCCTTTCGCCCGTTGCTCAATACCCAAAACCATAAACTTGGATGGCACAACCTGCACCCAAGTCTTTTTGTCATCCGTGCCGCCGTCTTCAACGCTTTCCGCAAACAGGTAGAAAACGTTATCGCTGCTGTGCGCGTTGTTAAGCTCAGGCGCATCGACAACCCGGCAATTCGGATAGGTTTCGCTCAACCACTTTTGCACGGAATAGCCGAACTCCGTTGACGTGTTGAGATAATCCACAGCATCGGACGCAATCGCCAAAGTGGTGGGCGTCTTCTTCGGATCAATGTTCGCGCCGGACGCGGCGCGAAGCGCGGCGAAGGCCGTGAGCAAATCCTGCTGAATTGCCAGATACGCCTTACTCGCCCATGTGGTTAAACCACCGGTGCCCGTCGCTGCCACTTCCACATAATTGGATAGGTTTGGATCATTCAGGAAGCCAAACGTATAGTTGAGCCCGCTGTTATATCCGAAGAAGCCAACGGAATTGCGCTGGATTTCCAGCCCAACGGTTGCAGCCTGCCGCTTCTGGTCAGCCGAGCTGACTTTGATGCGCGCCGCGCGGCTTTCTTCAAGCAGCGCAACGCTCATGCCCTGTTCAAAACGCACAACCGTGCGCGTGTTGAAATTGACGTTCCAAGACGAAAGCGGCACGTTCGTGTAATCGCCATACGGAACGGCGCCGGTCATCGGCTCCATAACACCTTGGACAATCTCTTCGTCTTCCCATTGGCCCGCCGTGGTGATGCCGATAATCTCATCAATCTTGCGAACATTGGTGATAATCTCGACAAAACCGGGAAGCCAGTTTTGCAAGAACTGCACCGGATTTGTGATGGACGGCGTGGTGATCGGCCCTTGCAGTGCATCCATGCCGGTTTCGGCGGAAGCATATGCGGCCATCATGTCGCGCACGTCGCGCGGCGTAATATGCACACCGATTTTTGCGAGGGATGCATATTCGCTGGCATCGAAACCGACAAGCGGGCGGACGTTTCGCGCGCTAATATGGCTATGTAGTTCTGAAACGTGAGGCATAAACTTAACCTTTCTATTAGAGCGCGAAACGAAAACCGATGCAGACAGCCGTTAGGTTGTCTGCACAATCTGGCCGGTGAGGCGAATGACACCAATGCCTGCACCCGCTACCGTGAACAGGTCAACGATGGCACCGGGAATGAGCGCGCTCCCGCCAGGAACGGCGCTACCAGATGCGACCGTGGCAAGCGCTCCCGTTGTGGTGTTATAGATCACGTTATCGCCAATGGCGGCGGCTGCCGGGAGCGTCACAACCAAGCCGCCTGGGCATGTGGTGCAAAGCTCGCCCTGTGTGCCATCGGGCAGCGTGAGCGTGGGGGAGAGCGCGCCGGAATTGCCGCCAGCCGTGGCGTAGCTCTTCGGATTGACCAGAATGCCAGCGAAGAGGCCGGACCCGCCAGCGGACGCCGTGCCTTGACCTGTGACGGTGTAGGCAGTCGCGCCAACAATGTTCGGCTCCCCGCTGCTTTCCAGCACAAACGAGGTTGCTACCATCGGGCCGTCGCGGTACGGCTCGCCGGGCACACCCAGCGAAAAACCGGCGTTAACTGAACTTTGAAAACCGGGCATTGCACAAATCCTTATATCAAAACGGCGTTACGGAAATGGCGCTGCCTATTTGGCTTTGCCGGACACATAAGCATCAACGCTACCGGACTTACCGGCCGCTGCGTCCATGCCCGAAACAGTAGCGTGCGCTGGCGTGCGGCCGTGGAGCCACGCCGTTACGGAAGCATGTTCCTGGCCCGCTATGGTGGGGATTTTCAGCTTTTCAACACCGTATTTCGCCACTTCCGCAAGCGTCATGTCGCGGGCATCAAAATTGCCCACAAACCCGGAAAGCTGCTTGGCCAAATCGTCACGCTGTCCAAGTTCGGCCAACATGGCTTTGGGCGTAACCAGTCCGGCCGTAGCGGCGGCGATACCTTCCGCAACCAGCCGCTTGACTTCCGCCGCGTCCATACCGCCAGCGGGCGGCGGCACGGCGCCAGCGTCAACGGCCGCAACCGGAACGCCTTTCTTTTTCATCATCGGCTTGCCATCTGCGCCCATCATCGGCTTGCCTTGGGCGTCCATGGCCGGTTCCATGTCATCAGACATCGGATCAGCATTGCCCGCGCCCATGCTCTGGATTGCGGCCATCAGCTCAGAAACCTGCGGCCCGATTGCTTTGATCGCTGCCACGCAATCAGCAATTGTCGGCTCCGCTGCGTCCGGCTCTTTATCGGCTTCCGCTTCCGCCGCGTCCATACCAGCCAACACGGTAGCGGACGGCAGAACGATCTTGCCTTTCACAACGGTGGGGAGACCGGACAGCCAAGCTTTCACGCGCTTGTCGTTAACTTTGGTTTTCATAAGTACAAAATCCTTTCCATCAAAACTAACTACATCCACGCAATCAACGCTATCCATAACCGCAATGTCCGGACCGCTTCTACCGTCCGGCACGCTTTGGTCATTCATCCGGCCTTCCGGCACGCTGGCGCCGTGATTGAACCTTATATTACGCTGTACGCAATCGTAAGGCTGCCCGTTGAATACGCCCGGCGTCCAATCGTATTTGCAACGGTAGCCAAGTGACAGGTCCATTAGACCCTTATCGACATCTTGCGCAAGCGAATTAGAAAAACATTTAATATTGCTAAACAGCGTGGCCAAGTCACTGTCAAAAACAACATTCTCCCCGATAACACCATGCACACCTTTAATCTCTGGCGGTGTGTATCCGGTAATCGCGGTTGACGTTTCCGGCGTATTGCCCGCCAACATCGTATGAGCTTTGATCCAAGGCAAAAGCCGCAAAGACGCCATTGTTTCCGGCGAGGCAAGTTCTGCCGCTGGCCGGTAAACCATATACATCTTGTCAGGATCAGGTGCGCGGATGCTAGAGCCACGGAACGGAAACACGCCAGCCTTTGACAGCGGATTGCGCGGTATTTCGTACCAGCCGTTAGCGTCAAATTTCCGTGCGCTCAATTTTCAAACCTCTTGCTATTTCGTCATATAGCAGTCTTGCCGAGCCGTGAAAAGGAATTATTGCCCGTCGCTGTCAGCAGATTTAAACAAATCATCCAGTATTGGCGTAAATGTGCAACGGCAATTTGGCTCTTCGCCTGTTTGCACGTAATTGCCGCCGTCATCGCCAACGGGCGCCCCATCAGCTAACAAAAACGATTTGCCGTCATAACCTTCATGCAGCGGTCTAGGATGCAGCGAACCGCCGCTGTGTACCCATGTACCGCGCGTAACGCCAACGGCAGACATGCGGCCATAGTTTAAACCATTAAACGTCTTGCGCGTTTGATCGAGCGCGGTATTGTATGCCCAATTTTTCGTTTGATTTCCGAACTTATATAAAAACGGCTGCAAATCAGCTATACCTTTGCCGGACATAATTGACTTCATAACAGCGTCATTTACGGTGTTTATATATCGTTCAGGTATAGACTGGATAAAATCTGCCGCGCGCTTAACGGAAGCTTTTAAAATTTCAATATTAGCAGCGCCAAGCTTAGATGGATCAAGCGCAAGGGTTTGACCTATATCTAATAAGCTGGCTTCAGTTTGCTGCTTACTGTTAGCGTTAGCGTCCGCGACCATGCTAGCAGCTAACGAAACTGACAGCGCGCCGAACAATTTATCAAATTGCCTTTTAAACAGATTTGTTAGTATGCGCGCTTGACTGCCTACACTGGCGTCTTCCCCCGTCTCGCTATGCAAACTTGATATATGGCCGCGCATGTCTTCTGTGCGAAACAGTGCAGCTAGTTTGGTGTTTACCTCTTGTATCATCTGATCAACATGACGTTCTATAACGGAGGTAAAGCGGTCTTCCATACCAGCACTAATACGCAGCGGCTTACCTTTAGCGAAACCTTTAGCGTCAACACCATGTGCGGCAAATAACTTATCAAAATCAACCGGCTTGCCGCTTATCATAAGCGTCTTAAGCGGATCATACTTAAGCGGAAAGCGCTTACTCATGCGGCCTAAACCTTCTAGTTAATTATAAAATTTCATCCGCCAGCGTCATTGCATCTTCTATTGGCATCTCATGGCGAACATGCATCAACGTCGCATAGCCGTTTGGTGCAGCAGTCGCGAGACCTATCAAAATTATCGTTTCCGCGCCAGCTTCGCTTGCCTTAAATAGAGCGGCCATTATCGGTCCGGTTTCCATCCCCACGCCCATTCTAGGCGCCCGGCGTTGGCGCAACGTGTGGAACTTGCGGCCGTGGCGGCTTAGGTAGAGCGGCGGCAACGCTGCCCGGTGCGGCCTCCGGGTCCGCCGGATCACCGTTGCCCGCTGCGCCACCATGCGAGGCCAGAGACGGCGCCAGAGCGCCGGGCGGCAACGCAGGCGGATTTTCTGGCAGCCCGTTGAAGCCGCTGTCAGGGTCCGCAATTACACGCTTGCGCACGTCCTGGCCGTCAATTGCACCTGTGGCAACCAATGCTGTGTCACGCTGCGCCAGCAACAATTGCAATTGCGCCTTTTCGAGCGCGGTCATTGCATCCAGCGGCTTCCAAACAGCCGTTACCGTAAATGGTGCAACATCTGGAAAACGATGCAGTACGTCGCTTTTTATAACCAACTGGTGATGACGCTCAACCATTGGCGTCAAATCGTTTTCCTGTAAGCTTTCCAAGCTTTCATGGTAGCTCGCTTCTTCATACTCCCCCGTGGAGTTGAAACCCTTTGGCTGCGTTCCCAGTAGTTTTGTACCAGGAACTTCCGCAATCGCAGCGGCAAGCTGATACTGCGTCATTATCAAATTATCCATATCATTAAGCGACGTTTCAAATTGCTTAATCTCTTCGTCTTCACCCGAAACTTTAATGCCGTAGTTGTCGCGATAACCGGCCCATATTTCCATTTTCTTCGCAAACTCGGCCGGATTAGCAACCGCTTCCGCAACATCTGTGGTGATAGTTGTTAGACGCTTGGTCATCGCCAACATTGGCGCCTCATTTGCTGTGCGCTCCGCTGCATAAACGCGCTCATAAATGCGTTGCGGTATGCTCACGCCGCCATAGTAATAGGCGGGCTTCAGCACGTCCGCTACCACGCCGGTTGTAAAAATGCACAAATGCGTGTGGTGATACGTCTTAGACCCTATCTGCCAGAAAGTGGGTTGATAAAAGCGCGGGTCCGAAGGGTCCATAGTATTATTGTTGGTTAGAAGCGGAACCATCCAATAAGGATCAACTTGCGATATTCCCTTATAGCTACCTGGCGCTATACCATCAATATTGAACGGCTTCTTGTAATAATCAGGGTCATCAGACTGCACCACAAATATTGCCACACGAATGCCGAAACCGCGCCCGAAACGCACAAATTCCTTAAGGTGCTTTTTGATCTTATAGTCTTTATCTTTCTGCCGCATATAATCCAATACAGGCGCGTGCAGCTTAACAGCATCGTTTACGGTTATCTCATAACCGTTTCGCACAGCATCGCGGCCCGGCATTGAACAGGCTTTGTCAATCAACCAGTTTTGCATAAGAATTGCTGATAACTGATAACCGATAAAGTTCTGATTTAAAAACCATCCTGCCGTTGTATTGCCTATAGCGCCAACTGGATTTAGGCCACCTTTAACGCTAGGCGTTCCATCGCTGCCGTCAAAGCCAATATCTTCATTTGTTAAACCGTTCTCCCATCCTAGGGTGGCAACAGGCAACTTTATAAGCGGCAGCTCAAACAACGGCTTTCCCTCATCGCGCCGGTTGAATATGCTAAGCGGGGAGCTGAAAAAGCCAGCCGCCCGTTTGATAGGCGCCGCCGCTCTGCTAAACAACTTTTCAAACATGATGCGTGTTCCTTAGAAGAAGGCGCTGCGGCGCTTAATGGGTGCAAACAAGATCATAATACAATCGGCAAGATTAGGCGAGCGTGTGCCGTCCGGCGCCTTATCTACCACAATTTTTCCCATGATTGTAAGGGAATATGTCGGCTGCGAAAGTTCGATCAGCAGCTTGTCAAGCTCGGGCAAATCCTTGGGCAGCGATATGATGTCATCTGGATCAAATTTGTATTCTTCAACGGAAGGGTCTTCTGCTCGCTTAGCGACGTTTTCAACAGCGCGGAAAGTCTCTTGAAACCTATGCCGCAATGACCACCACGCTTGTGCCTTGCGATTTGAAAAATAGTCTTTATTCTTGCGTCCTGCTTTATCTTTCTTGATGCCTTTATTTATATCATCTTCCGGGTAAATCACCTCACCGCTGCCGCGAAACGGTATAATTGATAATTCCTTTTCGCCTTGCACTTTGCGCCTATCGTTTACCATTCGAGCGTCACCGCGCACACCGGCGCCTAGGCCGTCTGCGTCATAGCGCCACTCGTTACATTTGTTTTCATCTGCTAAAATAAATGTACGCTCAACTGTGTAAAGTATATCGCTACCTTTGCCGCTCCAAGATTTAAGCGAAGTCAATTCGATACCACACCTAGTTGCAAAAGCGTTCAAATCCCTACCCTCATCTGCAACGTCCAAAGCACCCTCGTTATTACCGCTAGGGGTAATTCCAAGTGTTTTAGCAGCATCAACAGAAGCGCGCACCCAAGCACTAGGAATAACCACGCCGTCAACGCTAGCGCTATAATTAATATCAACTTCCTGAGCGAGTGTGATCGCATCTAAGTCGTTCTCCATTTTCTTATACCAAGCGTCATCCTTGCGCGGGTCTTGACGCCAGCCAAAGGTAAACACTTCAACCTTTCCGCTATGACGCTTTTGCGCAAACACATTGGCCATGCCGTTGACGGATGACATATCGTGTATGCAATTTGTTGTGTTTGATAGGGAAGCCTCAATTAACTGAGCGCGCGGTATATGCGCCTTTTCGTCAACAAAGTGAATTGACGTTCTATCGCCACGACCAATATTGTCACCGGCTTCGCCGGTCATATAGCTGCCGGTATCTGGAAAAATTATGCGCATATGCGGAGAGTGTTTAGACGCAACATAACCGCCTCTAAACTCAACTGGCAAGTTTTCAATGAAAAAGCGCGCTTTCCAAAATAACGATTTTGGATCATCAATCTTATCAACGTAATCCTCTTTACGTGATCCAAAACCAATAACTAAACCTTCATTATGTAAGCATAACGTATCGGCTGTGCTTACAGCTAACCAGCTAACGCCCATGTCGCGAGATTTTTCAGTTAGAGCGCGCTCCCGTGCCTTCCATTTGCGTATGGCATAATCTATCCATTCCTCTTGACGCTCAAACAGCACAAAGGGAATGCGTGTAGGCAATCCTATATCAGCGTTGCGAGGATCAAACGTCATGCCCCAATCAGTTATGAACTGCGCCGGGTGATCGCGATAATATGCTTTCATTATGCCCACACTATCGGGCGTGTCACGGATGCGCTGCAAACGCTCCATGCGCCATTCTAGCACCTCGACATAATCAGGGTTTTTAAAATCGAATGGAAAAGGTAAAGGCATTAGCCCATTAGGCTTTGATAAAAGCGTTCAACTTCGCGCGGATTATGCTTATCAAGTACCGCTGCCGGTTGAGAACCGCCATACACGTTTACTGTTGTGCTTGGAGCAACAGGGTCACGCGGTTTCTCTTCCCATCCGCGCAAGCCGCGAAGCTGTTTCAAGAGTTCAGCATACTCTTTCATCTTACCTGTAGATGCCGCTTGTTCCATCAGCTCTTCAATGTCGCGGATATGTTCAAGGCGCGGCTTGGAGCGCATGAAATGATCAATGCCGTATTCCGCAAGCAATTCGTCCATCAGCTCAATAAACTGAGGGTTTGTGTCGTTTAGAAAAGAGCGCAATATTTCGAATCGTTCGAAGTTGTGGCCGCAAATTATAATGCCTTCGCGCTCGCTTTGACGTTTGCCGCGTAAGCAGGCTCCGGCGTATTGCTCAACAATGGCTTGGGTTATCCATGCCACGTCACGCCCAAATGGGCAGATTATGTCAACTGCGGTACGCATAGCACTACATATAGCGCACAGCCCCGTGAGGCTTCAAGCTTCAATCGCTGTTTGTGCCAAAATGCCGCCGTTGTTCCAATATTGCCCTGGGCCCTCCGGCATAGTATTGGGCAACGTGATAAACCATGCATTATATTCCGCGCCAAATTGCGTTGGCGGCCCTGGCGGCAACGGCGGTATATATGCTGGCTCTCCGGTGATCGGCAACGCAACATCCCATGTCAACACCTGCGTATCGCTCAAATCTGCCGTAATCCGCATGGCATAATAGATGTTAGGCGTGCCGCCAGATGCCAGGAAACCATACGCGCTCCCTAGCGTTGTTGCATCGGTGACGGTCAATGCATCATCGCCGTAAATAATCTCATTGGAGAAGGCTGTGATACTCACAGCAACCGTGCCGGGCGGTTGCACCGCTGCCAGCTCTAGCGAGGCGTCCAGCCATAGCGAGCGGGTTGCTGTGGCTGGTATCGCGGGCCATTCCAGTGACGTGCCGCTGCAATCGACTGTCTGCCCTGGGACCGGCGTGACGGTGTAAGGCGGGGAAGGGCTTATAGTCATCGCTGCACCCATGATAAAAGGCGTGAAGGTTTCCCCTCACGCCTAGTATTATTTGGCCGGATTGAAAAGCTTAAATCGCGGCCTCAATCTTCGCCAGCTCTGCATTCCACCAGCTCAGGAAGGAATTTGCCGCCTGCAAGCCGGACGTGGCTTTCGCCGCGACATCGGCGGGCAGGGTGGCGATGACGGCCGGAGCCGTCGCAATCGCCTTGGTTGACACGTCCAGGGCCGTGACAACTGCGCTCTTGTGCGCGGCCACGTCATCGGCCGCCGTGGTGGCCAGGGTACCAGCCACAGCCAGCCCGGCGCCGATTTCCGGCTGCCCGAGGGCGTCAGCAACGGTGGAACCGAGTTCCTCAGCGATGGTAATATCCTTATCGATTGGGGACGGCGCCGAGGTTGCGCCGGGGGAGGAAACGCCGCCCGTATCGGACGGCGCGAAAGCGATGCGGGAAAGCGCGGAATAACCGGCCAAAATCAAAACAGTACTCATATTTTCAGTCTCCATTTATTACCGGATACCGTCCGGCGCGGATCAGAAGCCGCCATAGTTGGCGATAGTGCGGCCTTTATCGTTCATGACGAAAATCAAACAGTCTTTCGAGCAAATGCAGAGCTGCCCTCCAACATTCAGTCGGTTCATCATCAGATTGACATGCGGTCCGCCATCAATCGGAATGCTTGCGGTACTCTCGACTTCGAAAATTTCTTCATGACCGGGCGCGTAAATAGCCTTAACCGTTAACATATAATTCTGCTACTTCTTCTAAGCTGGATGCCGTCCAGCACGGATTACTTCTTAACGGTCAAATTGTATAACGTGACTAGCGGCACTTCGCAAGCCATAAAAGCCACGCCGTCAAAATGATGATCAATTATAGCATTGTAACCGAAACCAAGAAACACAAACGCTTGCACAGTTAGATAAGACAAAGCGGCCTCATCAATTTGGCCGCTTTTATCAGTCACCAGGGCAAGCAAAAACGCTTTCAAGACGGCGCTTGCACAGCATCAATAGCTTGCTGAAATAGCAACACGCTCTGGTCAATGTTGGTTGCACCACCAGCAGTATTGTAATACTGCTTATGATATGCAGACAAAGCAGCGGCGTCATTATCATCAGGCAACGCCGCCTCAACGCGAAAATATTTAATACGTGCCATAATGAAAGCGTAATACAGATTACCGGCCATGGCGCCTACACCAGCAAACGGACCAACGCCAAGCGTTGATTTAACAACGCTCATAAGATCAGCATTGTTCGTATAGCGCAGGAAATTAAAGTAGCAATCGTTATGCGTTGCAGGCTCCATTTCCATCAGGCCGATTGCAGGGCCGCCGCCTAGCTGCTTGATATAAATGCCGCCGCTTTCAACCAGCATTGTACCAAGTAGCAAATTTGGGCACGGCTTAACGCGCGAGGGCAACGCGGCTTCAACCGGATCAATGACGAATTGACGCACTTGCAAAAGCGAAAGGCCACTCATTTTACAATCTCCGTATGTGGACATGCTGGCTGATAATGCTTGTCATACAGGTTAGAAGTGGCAATACCTATAGTCAAACCTGCCAACGTCAATATCAGCAAATTATACCAGCGACAACCATGGCGCGGTTTAAGCAATCGGTTGGCTTCAGATATCGTAACCGGCTTCATTTCCATAATGTGTGCGTTGCCCACACACACGCTGCCGCTATTATAACCCATAAAGCTTGTCCCCCGGCGTTGCTAAGCACGTCATTAAGCACACGCCGGAAAGCCCCCTGGCTCTCTTCGCGCGCTTGACGTGCGGCATTAAGAAAAACGAAATTGGCCCGTGTAATCTCAAGGTGTTCCGGCTCATTGTCATAGATACCTATGTTGTTGAAGCGGCGCGAGATAACATCGTTTACGATCTTGTCCAGCTCTTCCCGGCTTATATCCATTAAGCTAGCCTATCAAGAGTAAAAAGCCCCGGAGCTGGTGATGGCCAACGCCGGGGCAAGTTTAGGGAGGCGTCCAAGAAACAGGCGAGACTGAAATCATGCCTAAGGCGTTGCTCGCACAAGATGCGGCGCCGGGTCAAGCAATTTTATCTATCTATAGTGCCGCCGAACTGAAATTTGGCATAGTATATGCCGCGCTGCGACATTCTGTAGCGTATTCCTCCGGCCGCTTCGACAAAACCGCGATGCTCCAAGGCGTGCATTGTAGCTTCTGTGGCTAAGCATTGCGAAGCGTTAAGCGGCACGTCCGCGTCACCGCCAGCATGTCGCTGCCACATGATCCGCAACGCATCGCGCATAGGTACGCTCAAGTCATTTTTGATCCTGAAAACGGCCATATCGCTATATCCGCTTCAAGCCGATTTGTTCAGCAAGAGTACGCGGCGCGGCCAGCTTAACACAAGCCGCTCCTGGCAACTTGTTGATTACAAGTTGCCCGGCCGCTTGGAAGAAACGGGCAGCATCGCGCGGTTTATTTTCACGCCACGCTTGCCATTTAATGCGCGCTATCTGTCCATCAATGCTCATCACACCACCTAATTACAACTGATTGAAACGTCGCACGGCGAAACATAATTATCAAGATATTTCGCACTTGTGCCCCATGCTAGCAACGCTGCGCCCGTTATGATTGTCAAGACCAAAACCACCTTAAACATTGTCATCAACCGGCTTTATGATAGGCGTACCGTTGTGGCCGATGAATGCAAGGCAGTTTTCTTCCGCCTTCAACATCTCCATGAGCCCAAGCAAGCCCGCCCTGGCATCAGCCGAGTTGCGCGTTGGCGATACGCGGCATTCATACATCGCTGCAATAATACCGTTGTAGAAGCGCAGCACTTCGATGTCAGACATCTTGACGCCAATTGCCACGCCGCTTTGAAAGTCTGGTGTGAACAGGATGCGAGGCGCTGGCATTTTAGGAATGCCTGAAAAGTCTTGCGCCATTTTTAACTCCCGTTTGATTGTAACACACGTGGGCTCGACATAGAGGACAACATTGGGCGGAAAACGCAAAGACAAGTTTTCCTGCGCCCATTTCATAGCATCCGCGCTGCTATCAAAACCCGCTGTGTGAAGCTTACCATCAATGAGAATGGCATATAAAACGCGGCACTCTGGCATAAAATTTTCAGTCATCCCTTAGTCTCCATCAAAACCGTTGCGAAGCCCGGCCACTCGGGCCGGGTAACGTAGCGATTAAGCGCCACCATTGTCTCAGTTTCCAGTTACAGTTTAATATTTCAGTTCCAGTTGGTGAGTGGCGCGGCCTTGATGGCCTCGATTTCAACCTTGCAATTAGCTACGGTTTTATGGTGCCAAGCATAGTATTGTGGGCTTTCGCCGGCAACCGCCAAAAGGTCCTTGGCGCGGGCAATCGCAGCCATAAGCTGGTTAATCGCGAAGGTCTTATTTACAGCTACATTCTTAAACATATCTCAGTTTCCAGTCACGCCAAGAGCAGGATTGCTCATAACTAAGCTTATACGCTTCTACGCATATCGCTGTCAACAACAATCGACACAATAAAACGTCGTGATCAAATTAAATCGGCAACGCTTGATCCGTTAAGCAACGTATCTTCTGGATAGAGTTGCGCGGCGCTAGGCGTGTAACATCGCTCATTATCTCAGAAACCAATGCGATTGAATGCGCCATGCGGCAGGCTCCCAATTATCACAATAAACGTGAGCATAACCCATTTCATCCAAAAACGTCCCGAACGCTTTCTGTTCCGGCGTGCGAGAATCACGCTTAGCTGTGATCGTTCCGGGCTTTTTCATTTCAATATAAAGCCCGGCAAACATTTTGCACGTTACCGGCCAGAATATATCATAGACGCCTTTCTTGACGCCTTCCGCCACAAGGTTGCTTGCCGTTGCCTTAGACCGCATACCGCCATTCGGAATAGCGTGAAGCCAATGAAGTGCTGGGACAGGCTTACGATCAGAAAGCATGTCCAAACCGGATTTATTAAATTGCCAATAATTAAGGTCATTGGCAATATCAAACCCGTAATGCTCAGCCCGAGCTGCCCACATAAACAACGCCACTTGTTGCGAATGCTCAGAAGTACCGGCGCCATAGTCCCATGGTGTTTTAATCGCGCTCATTTAAGCCTCCATGACGCGCGCTCCAAGCCGCGACGGCTTGCAATACCTATATGCTGAAACATCACCGGGTTTATTACCGCAAATGCCAACACAGGGCCGCCAGGGGGACGCGATGGCCTACAACACGCCTGCGTTTTCCACTTGCTCATACAGATCAGCAACGCAACGTGCGCCGTTTCCGCAAGCAGCTCGCGCTTGAACGGCCCTATGATCACCTTAGCCGCGAGCTTCTTTGCGCGCGATTTGCGCGGCTTCTTAGCTGTTTCATTCATCTTCTCATATTCCAATCTGTTGCCGCCATATCTTCGGCGCTAGGCTCATAAGATGTAAACTTTGCGCCGCAATGATAGCACGGTTTGTTGTCACTATCAACGCTTAAACGCTGCGTCATACTCCATGCGTGACGATATATAAACCATCCGCGTCGCAAAGCTTCCATAGCTCGGTTATAAGTCATTTGCGTACGCCCTTACGTTTGATCAAAAATTCAAGCTCATCTCCGGCCAAGCGCAGCGCACACAGCCAGTCACCACGCTTAACAAGCTTGCCGTCAACATAAAAGTATTTACGAAAGCGCTTGCCATCCCAGCGCTTAATCCGCGCATAGGTGCGATTAAATACCACGGTTTCGTAAATAAAGCGCATATCAAAAGCCTTTGCGGCGGATGCTACGCTCAACAGGCTTTTGATGCCTGGACGCTTCGCGGTCAAAGCTTTCAACACGCAGCGTGTAAAGCAAAATGAGCCTCACAGCAATGCCGCCAACTACGCCAATAAGGGCGGCGTATTCGATCAAACCCATGTCACACTCCCATCAAAGTGAATTGTCAGATTATCAATCAATAGCTCATTCACTATATGATAGTCAACAACTTCCGCTAAGAACAACATGCAATCGTGCGAACTTTGGATATTGGCTTTGCGTTCCGGTTGAACCATAAACCACGTCACCCATCCGAATAGATCGCGTACGCCTTCCTCTATATCAAAGCCTGTGACATAGTGATCAGTCAGTTTAACAAGCTTTCTAAACACAAACGTATCAAGCGAAGCTATAACAACAAAGCGTTTTTTGTTCGTGTCATTCAATGACCATCCGCGCCGCGTCATGCCTTGACGCCATAGATTGCTAGCGCTCATAGTGTTTGTTTAACCTCGCCACAACGTTCACACATATAGACTACAGTACCGTCTGTTCCTTCTAACTTACGATGTCTATGCCCGTATTCTTTACAGTGCTGCACCATCGCCACGTTAACCGCTTGCCCTGGTGTGCCTACCGTTATCGGCCCATCGCCAAATATGCGGCGTATTTGCTTGTTCACGTATCGAGGGTTGGTCACGACCCAAACTCCCATTTTTTTGGACGTGTTATTGAGTGACAACACGCCGTTAGGTACGTTGTATCGCTCCGGTATCATGTTGCGTGCTGAGCATACGCCAACAATGCTAAACACTTCTTTATGTATGAAGCTACCAAAGGCATACCGCAAACCGGCAAACGCGGCAGCCATTAACAACTTATTATCATCAGGTGAAACTTTTACCATCGTCCAAACTCCAATTGTTTAGACCTAATGCCCACACGTGAGCATTAAGTCAAAGCAATTAAGCGTGTTTGTTAAGTTGACGCTCCAAAGCGCTACCTGTTGCGTGCTTGTCCACCCCTTTCGCTTCGCGGTCAATAATAGCGGCTTCAATCTTAGAACGCTCCTCCTTAGTTTTGGCGCGCAGCAAAAGGTAAGACTTCAATTCGCACAACGACAAAGTAACAAACGCAACCTTTGATGTTTCAGGCACAGCATCCATAAGCCCAACTCCGTTTAAGGAAAGCACGCGGCCTCCACTTATAATCACTTATAACGCTGTCTAAAAGCAAAGTCAACACAATACATACACTATAAATCGTCAATCAATCCTATTATTGCAATCTTGTTAATAAGTAAAATAAGTAAAAAATAAGTAGATGATTATATAAGAGAAAGTGGCGGATATCAGCCAATAAGTAAAATAAGTAAGTAAGTAGCGACGATTTAATGAATGTGGTATATTACAGGAAATTAATGGTAGGGGTAGGGCAAAATCTCCTTATTTACTTATTTTCAAAAATCGGCTGAGTTCTGCGGTTTTTCAGCCCTAATCCTCTCCTTATTCCTTACTTATTTTCTACTTATTTTACTTATAGAACCGGACCCGGACCTTTTATTAAATAAACTGCCTGTATGATCGCTCACAACAAGCAGCGTCTTAACCAAAAAATCTTGACTTAGGCTTGCGTTTAAAACGTGACGATAGGCTGACAAACGCCTTATAGCAGCGCTCTAGTAAAACACGCCTCCGTTTAATTTTAGGCTGTTTGGCAAGCTCAACTTTCTTTCGCTCAGCCAAACGGCACAACATGGCATCGTCACACCTGCACTTAGGCCAATGGCAAAACGGATCATTCATAGTAGCAGACTTTTAGCGATAACACTGTTGTATTCCTCCAATGCGATAATACCCAGATCGGTAATGTAGACGCGCTGATATTTGGCAGCGTGATAATGTGCCGGATAGATTAGCTTGCGGCGTTCCAAGGCAATGCCTGTGCGGTCTGTTATGCTAATACTTGTGCCAACACTACTGTGCGCCCGGCGCAGCATGATGGCTTGCGCTCTGGTTATTGTATAATCAACGGTTACTATCAGCTTGACCATTATAAGCCGCGATGTTCGCGCATAAGCGGCGCAAAAATATCCATGTTCAGGGTGACGCAAGCGTCAACAGACCCGTTGTATTCTTTGCGGATCAACTCGCCGTATTTAATCATATCGGCCCATGCATCATTGAATGCTCTGGCGGCGCCTAACGGATGACCCTTGAACGGAAGCAACGCGCGGCAGTAGTTGCGCACCACGTATGCTTGGATAACACCGTTATCTAGCAGCTCAGGCTTTACCCCAGGGAGCTTTCCAAACTTGCGTGAACCATGAATATAAAGCTTGACGATAAACTTGCGTATCTCAGCTTGCCTGCGGTCATCGGTGACGCCAATCTCTCCCGATGAAAACTTTTTGCAAATCTTCTGAACGCAAGGCATGACAATCTTGATTGCTATATCAACGTGTGATGCTTCAATGCGAGGGTTATACGGATTAACGCCAATGGCTATAAGGCTAGCAATTTGCTTTACGTGTTCTTTGGCCCGGCTCCACATACCAGATGTAGGCAACTCTCTTTCATTATCTTCAACGGTTGATCGTATACAAACATTTTCAAACCATTTAAGCCTCCCTATCGCTAGGTCATCAATAGGCTTAACGTCTATAACCTGTTCAACATCGCCGGTTAATTGTTGGCCACGCGAATAGCTTTGATTATATAGCGTTTTGATTTGCTCAAACATCTTAGGATTTAGCGTTGAGACGGGGTTAGGGTTAGGAGCTGTAAGGTTGCCTTCATACTCCAATACCGTAAAGCGCGGTAAAAATCCGGTGGTTAGAAGATCACCGGATATGTCGTTATAGAACGCTTCCGGTGTGCCGGTTGCGAGGATTGATAGCGACGCCATGAGCACGTCAATCTCTTCTGGCAGGTTGCTACGCTTTGAATACTTGCGGCCGCGATAGACGCGGCCGGGGCCAGACATCTCCATTAGGCGTAATAATTCAGAGCGCTCTTGTAGTTTATTGGCAGGGCAGTTTTGCTGTGACATCAGCTTAATGTCTGCGACATATTCATCAGCGTGATAAAGAGTTGCTGGGCACTCGGCTATATGCTGCGCCAAGCCTTGTGCGCTTCCGATTTGCCCTATGATCATCTTTTTAGCTTGCGCTAGACGCTTCTTCGCTTCTTCATAGTGCGGCGGTTTTATGCCTTCGAAAAATTTATGCAGCTCATTAAACCATCTATCGTTTGCGGTATAGGCAAACGATTTGCCGGTTGACGTTTGAGCCAACACTAAAAGATAAAGCGATAAGCCTAATGTGCCATGGCGATAAGTGCGTGAACACAGCAGCGACATGGTGGAAAGGGCTGACGCTATGGCCACTTCCGCAATCTGCCAGGGCGCTCCGTTCCAACACGCCTCTGCCAGCTCGCCCACAAGGCCGGGAATGGCCATAGGTGGCACGGCGGGCGGTAGGTCCAATGTGCGGCCCTTGTCCTGGCCGTCCGCATCCGTGAAGCCTGCAAACCCGGTCATGGGCGCTATCGCAGGCTGGGGTTGATAGACGGGTATTTCATATTGCGGAATTATGGGCGCGGGCGGCGCAGCTTCCCACGGAGCCGGTACCGGCGTGGTGCCTACACTATCGCCAACGGCGAAAGGGTTGTCACTGCTAGGCGGCGAAACGTAAACGCCGCGCTGCTTGTATAATGTTGGGTGCCACGCCGTAGGATTAAACCAGCCTGTAGTCAAGCGCTTAGTCCTAGCTCTGCCAGTATAGCAATCCGTTGATTGTGCAGTGCATCAACATCAGCTTTTGATGGCATACGATCAAAAGCGCGCGCTATCATATCGCTTACATACTTGTCATCTGCGCCGCGCGGTATTTGCGATTTGGGCCGCTGCGCAATTCCGCTCATGCGAAAAATGCGCGCGATTTGCTCCCTATTGTGCGAATAGAAAGCAAGAATATTTATAAGAGCGAAGTCGGCTTGATTGCAGCTTATGCCATCTGAACTTGTACACAGCCCGTAGTCAGTACGCCAGTCACCATTATACAGGCGCAGGAACTTGTCGCCGTTGGTTGCTCTGGATGCCGCTTCCCAAACCTGCAAATCTGTTCGCATCGCAGGTTGATCAACATACGTTGTAGCGGCAATTTTCTTGTCCGGTCCAAGTGCCTCATACAGATAATCAATCGCACTCTGCCTATGCTCACAATTCCAGGCGTTCATACGATGGCCCGTGAAGGTGAAAAAGCGTAGATTGTCATACATCTCTACGCTGCCTCGCCGCTTGCCAGCACCGGACAACGTGCCTTTGCAAATGATATGCACTCCGGTGCCGCTTGGGCTCCATTCACTATAGCTCGCAAAACCGGCATAAATCTGTTCCTGCCAAGCTCTATCGTCTGGCGTAATCGGCGTTCCATTTGTTACATGACTGTCAAGATCAATGCCCGTAAATGGGTCCGCTTTCGTAAACACAAACCCCATGCCGTGGCACATTTCGCGCTGCACTTTGTCCGCCGCTGCCTCAAAGCTGCCAAAATCAAGCGGATCATTTACGGCGGCTTTATATAAATCGTGTGAGCGTAGGGGGATTTTAGTTGGCTTTCTATCGGCCGCTATGGCTTCATAGCGCCAGTTAATCCACTGCCGGTGCTGGCGCAATTCCTCCGGTATATTTTCAAAATTCATTGGTTTAGCCTTAAGCTAACGGCAGCGGCTTACGTGCAAGATACTCATATAAACATTGAATTTTGTTCACGCCAGGGTCTTTTATCTGCCCATTTGCAAGGCATGACAACCAACGGAGATTTAAGCTTGGACACTCTGCAACTATCTGCTCATAGGTTAAGGAGCGCGGCCGGGCCAATAGCAGATTTTGTGTTGCTTCTAGTAATG
>Ga0302303_10000965_pt1 | contig 20298 bp, 19 predicted proteins | sample III_Palsa_E2_1_FD_194542 | JGI IMG/M metagenome (GOLD analysis project Ga0302303, IMG submission 194542) | Peat permafrost microbial communities from Stordalen Mire near Abisko, Sweden - III_Palsa_E2_1 | ecosystem: Environmental > Terrestrial > Soil > Palsa > Peat permafrost | place: Sweden...
GATCCAATAGGCGGGGGGAGGCGAGTTGAGACTAGCGACCCAGGTCTAGCCTGGGAAGGCTACATCCTAGAAGGGCAAGATATCGCGAACGCCGTTGATCAGGACCTTGGGGGTGCAGACGGCAGTGCGCTTCCTCCCGCAAATAGCGGATGTCCTACTGCTCCAGGAGAAGATCAAAGTGGTGACGCTACCAGTGGTCCGGGTGGCGGGGTAACCTTTACCGACGTAGACACGCCATATGGACCCGCTTCTCAGGAAAATACTCCAGAAGCATTGGCGCTGAGGGATGCTGTTAAAGGCGGGGCGCCCATTTATCGAATGGGTACAATGGGAAAGAGCGAAACCGCTGAGGGGCAGTTTTGGTCACCCAACAATCCATTAGATACACCTGATTACGCGGAACAAAACGGTATACCGGCAGACAACATGAGCGGTCCGGATTTTGTTGAGTCTGGAACTGTTCCCTCTGGGAGTAACATTGTTACCCGAGGTGCACCAGCGTTTGGATCAAATCCAGGGGGAGCCCTGGAGGTTGTAACAAGCCCTGGAGGGGTTACAATGACTTGGTTCCACCAATTCTAGGAGATAGATAGATGGTAGTAATAGATGTAGTTGAATTGAAGAGGCGCATTAAGGACATAAATAGGCAGTTGATTCTTTCGGGGCATCCGGATCTCGCGGGGAGGCTTGGTGTATCTCTTACTCTTGCCTTAGAGCCTGAGCATTTGTGTGAGAACCTTCTTTTGGCCCTGAACGATGTCGATAGCCTTTACTTGGATAGTGACCTAAACGTACGAGAAGACGTAAGGCGGGCCAAGGAGTGTGTCGAGTTCCATTCTGACGAAAATGATCGCGGGCACTCACTGGAGGTGGGGCTGAGAGCTTTTAACGTAGGCACTATTTCAGATATTGCAGCTTTGAACCTACTGATCAAAGGTCTTATCGTTCGTTTGGAGTATGGCGGACATCCAGATCTTGAGCTTGGTTTGTTTACTGCCTGGCGTTATACTCATTCTGCAGGGGAATTCTATGGTGAAATGAAATTAGCACTCATTAATATCCAGAAAACTCAAGCGGTTGAAGATGTCGAGATCGAGCAAGCTGTGACAAACGCTCTTGAGTTTGTCACTTCGACACTCGATATAATGAACGGCAAGAATCTCAGTACAAGCCCTTCTGCCTAAACGTAGCCGATGATGTTCGTTGTTCGCTCGGTGCACTTTTGAAAAGGAGGCTTCGCACCGAGCGGCATTCTATAAACCCGGTTCTATGAAGTGTTGAGCGAGGTAATCCCCGAGAAATTGTAAGGCAGCCAGAATAGGCCGATCATGGCCGCTTTCCTGACCTGGTTTCGACAGTCAAAGCGCCTCCAGCACTGAGAATAAGTCACTATCAGCTTCAGCGTGCTCACGACCTCGTTCAACTCGCTTTCCAGCTTCTCACGCATCCATGGCCCAGTGGGGGTGTTTAGTCACTGCGCAGCGTCTGGCTTCGGTTACGGGCTGGACTGGCGGTAGTGCCGATGCTTCTACCGGGAGAGGAACCCGACACCCCAGATCCTGAAACAATTCTGTGCCCTAAGGCCTTATGAGAAGATCAAAGCGGCACTCGTTCTAGTGAAAGTGTGCGTATAGGCGGTGGATCCAATGGAATCAAATTTGGACACGCCTCTTACCGTCTGTAAGGGGTAAGATACCGGAATATCAAAAAGCTGGTGCCGCTGTTACACATCCGAAACGTGATCGAGTTCTTATGTATATATCCCCCATTTATTACGCTTTTGAAGATCTTTTCCATACGCTGATGGACATTACCTTTTTCGTCCTTACTATACGGATGTTTCGTATAGTGCGGGGGACGGAGCTTCACGTTCATACGCGGTGGTTGACCCTGTCGATTATCAGCAATATATGTGTTTTACTATATCGTCTAGCGTACGAGTCGTACCGAGTATGGCCCAATCCGTTGCGGACAGATATCTATTTATCAGGTCGGTTTTTTCTGGATGTAGCTAATATTATTGACATTTTTTCAACTTTAATATTGATAAGAATCTTTTTGGAACTGCTGAAGCAGCGTCAGGCAGTCCCCACAGGCGCAGCAGAAACACCTGGTGTGTGGCCGCCAGCTCCGCAGTAGAAGCTACTCGTGCGACGAAAACAGAATGCTAAACGAGATACTCAAATCGACGATCTACTTCTCCTACAATCAATTCATGGTATTCGATGAGCAATTCGATCGCGAGGCTGGTTTGCTGTGGACCCCAACTCACTCTAAGCAGGGGTTCGCCCGACGTCAGTCATCGGCATCATTTCTAACTCTTGCGCAATTCGGGTATGCAGACTTGGTTGTGGGGGCGAGCCTGTTCGCGTCGAAGAGTGATTACATCCGAGCAATCTCCGTCCCGTTTTACACTCCAAGCGGGCGTGTTCTTATAGAAGGTCCGGATGAAGTTCGGATTGGAAGGATTGTCGTCATTGGCGCGGGCTACTACCGGCTCACGGCGGCTCAGCGGCTCGTGGAAAGAGCATTGTATCAAGATGAGGAGGATACCATCGCAATTGATCTGTATTTGGAGATGGTAGAAACTCCCCTGCTGAAGAGCGAGATTGTCATCTCTGACCAGGGGTTAGCACCTTCTGGTCTGCTTGTTGAAGACGCTGACGTTGCTACTTATTGAGTTATATGGGTCGCATTGTTTTCTTGGTTTTTCTTTAACTTCTTATTATATAGTAGATGGAAATCACTGAGCTATTGCAGATGCACTTGCGCGGCAAAATGGCTATGACAGACCACCGTTGCAATCTGTGCCTGCTGGGGTTCCTACTAATTCAGGTCCCACTATCCCTTGGGGAGACGTGAATGTCTATTAATCGCAGTGGAAGATTGAGGCACTAATTGGCCCACTATATTCGTCCAGTGGTTATTTTTGTTGATGTTGATGATACATTCGTGAGAAGCTATGGCACAAAGCGTATCCCAATGCCTGCTGTAATCCATCATATAAGATCGTTATTTGATCAAGGTGCTGAGCTCTACTGTTGGAGTTCTGGCGGTGCGGAGTATGCAAGAGATAGTGTATTGAGTTTGGTTTGGGAGATTGTTTCAAAGCCTTTCTTCCAAAGCCGAATATCATACTCGATGATCAGGAAATTAGTGATTGGAGAAGACTTCTTCAGGTTCACCCCGGAAGCGATTCTATCGAGACACTAGAGGGTTATGGGTTGAAATTGGACGGGCGCGTCAACTAGGGGTCATGATTTCAGATCGCCATCAATTTGAAGCCCGACTGAAGGACATAAATTGTGGTGGCTTTCCAAGCTTGACTTCAGCCATCAAAACGCCCCCAAAACCGAATAAATCACCATCCGCTTCCTAGTACTCACAACCTCGCTCACCTCGGTCTGCAGCTCCTCAGGCAGCTTGGCCCAGTGGGGGTGCTTAATCACCACGCGGCGTCTGGCGACGCGTCTGGCTTCGATTACGGATTGGATGCAGAGTGGGGTGTTGTTGCCGAAGTAGGCGAGGGGACCGACTGAGTTTTCGGCGCCTGGCATGCGTGCGGGGAAGAAGGGGTCGAAATAAACCACATCCATGGACCCGCTGCCGCAGCTCGGCAGGTAGTCGCGGTAGTCGGCCGTAACGATGTTAACCCGGCGCATAACGGCCTGCATGAGCTTGGACTGAAGTTTGAACGAGGCAACGCCGTTTCTTGTGATGGCGGCGAGTTCCGGCACGCTTTCCAGGCCGATCACCGTCCCGGATTCGCCGACTAATCGGGCGGCCAAGATCGATTCGGCGGCGAAGCCCACCGTGCAGTCAAGAAGCGAATCGCCTGTTTTCAGCTGCGTGGATTCTGCAAACAGATCACGGTCGCCGTGATCCAGGTTTTGCCAGCGGACCTGGATCATGTTCGGGTGGTAAAAGTACTCAATCCCCGCTCTCTGATCGTGCAGCGTCCATCGTTCGGGGCCGACAACAAGCAGCCGCGCCGATCCGGTCTCTTGAAAGAGCCGTGTCAGCGTGACGCTTCTTCGGGGGAAAATAGGGACATTCAGTTCGGCGGCAAGCTGTATCGCCTCGCCAAGAAGAGCCTCGTCGGGCTTCATCGATGTCGTTACGGCCAGCCGTGGCCCCGCGATCGGCCGTTCGTCGGAGGTCATGAACTTCGTATGGCCTGTTTGACTTCCGCCAGAGTGTCCGGGAACGCAACAAATCCCGTAAAGCCGAGCATCAGAGCCTGTTCCAGCGGAGCGTGCCAGTGGTCTCTGGGCAGCGACAGAACAACCGGCTTGTTGGCGTGCTGGGCCATGGCGCCAATCATCACCAGGTTTTCGGTCGTGCCGGAGATCAGGTCGTCCGAAACAACCACCCCGCCAAACCCCGTCAGCGAACCGATTATAATCCCGCCCGTCTCACTCGTCGTTAAAAGAGCATCGAAATGAACCGGGCCGTGCTTAATGTGATTGGCGGACAGACCGGCCTGCACAAACTTAAGCTGGGTGATAAGGTTGTCTACAATCTCCACCTGGTCGATCACAACATGCAGCGAGCACTGGCAGGCGGCCTGGGCGAGCGCGGCAAATGCAATCTGCTCCAGGGGAATCTGTAGGAACAGAGGGACGCGGCCAATTGTGCTGCTCAGGTCGGCCAGGGCCTTTACCTGGTCGTCCACCGAAGCGCCTTTGGGGCCGCTGGGAAGCAGCTCATTGCCTGTCGTGACGAAAAGGCCGTCCACCCCTGAGTCCAGCGCCATATAGATGTCCAGGTAGTTGTTAACCCGCGCCGAAAGCGAGATAAGACGCCCGTCGTCGGTCATCAGAGCCGCACTCTCATACGAGCCGATGTCGACCTGTTTCTTGTTGCGCTCATCCTCTTGGTAAGACGAGATTGCCATGGCGTCCGGATCGACAAGGATCTTCCCCGCGCCGGCATCGACTATGACCAGGTCGTCTTCATTTACTGAATGCAGCAGCTCCTCCCCCAGCTCATGTACGATCGGTATGCTTCCAGACACGTTTGAGGGGCAGGATTCGGCCAGAGCTATGCCGACGATGACTAGGCCCGGAATATTTTCCTTGAGCAGGGCCTCAGGATAACGGCGTGATACCAGGACGACGTGGGTATCTTCCTCATAAGCATCCTCGTCCAGATTTGCGCGCAGTGCAACACGCTTCAGACGCTCCGGGTGCAATGATAGCAAACCATTCCCATCCGAGAGTTTGGTGGCGGTTGCGATTATATGGCCTTTGGCCGCCGATTTGCCATAAAGTATCTCCACTAAGGCGAACTCCTTTGTTCGGTCGCTGGCTTCTCTTCTCCGGCCCCCGGCTTCTCGTCTCCATGCGCCGGCTTCTTCTTGGCTGGAGCTGAGCCAGTATCATCTTCGTCTGGAACGGGGAAGGATCCATGAATCGGTCCTTGAAGCGTAACAGATTCCTGTCCTGGAGTAACTATAACTGTGGCGTTTGGGCCCTGTAGATTATTGCCCTGTACATCGTGACCATGTACATTGCCAGTCAGGGTGATGGTCTGTGAGGCCGTGTCGTATACGCCCTTGTCCGCGTACAGGATTCGATCCTTTTGGTGCACGACGAGCGCTCCTGGGATGGTGCCTATTTTTTTCTTGTAATCGTAATCTAAATTATCACAGGTAAGCGTCGCAGGCTCCGAATCGGTCTCGCCCGGAGCTTTTCTTTGTGTAACCAGCACGACTTTTCCGTGCAGCGACGCGATATGATGCACGAAGTCCACTTCTCCGGTATTACCGGTCAGGTCGTTCGAGGAATCATAAAGATGTACACGTGACAGGGATTGAGCATTGACCGCGTTCATCTTGCTGTCCAGGTGCACAACAGCGGCATCGGTTTTCAGGAAAGCCTGGCCTTGCTGGAAAGAGACACCCTGGCTCATCTCAACGGTTCTTGGAGCGCTAAGCCACCGCGAAAATCCTGCATCGTAGGTCACCATCCGATCCTCCGGTTTCGAAGGCGTATCGACGGTCGGATTGGCTGGAACGGTTGTAGTGACGGGGTAGGGGGCTACAGAGTCTTCCGTGGAAGCTCTGGCTGCGGCGAGACTGAGCGTAGTGAAAAGACTCAACACCAGTATTTTCAATCTCAGGGACGTCATATACTATTGTACCGCGTCTGGTAGATGGAAAACGCCATGGATGTGCGAAACATGCAGGTTTCCAGTCCTAACGTCGTACCCTAAGTCCTGACCCGTCACCGTAGTTTTATATCCGGGCAGGCTTACAGTCAGAGTCCCTGGGCAGTTGACGGTTTCGGACAGTGAGTCCCAGATGAGCCGGGAGCAGCTAATTTGCGGCTGCGGGAATCGGACGGATGAGGCCTGAACCCCATTTTCGATCCGTACGGTTCCTTGAAACGCCGCATCCACAAGGGCGTAGTTTGCCAGAACGCTGGCGGATCCGGCCGAGAAGGAGACGATTCTCTGCCCGTTTGGACGAGAGATATACGAATCATGAATGTTAGTGGCCGTGATTTGACGGCGGTCTCGGCTCAGCTCAACCTGGCTGGCTTTTAGAACCAGGGTCTCAGTTTTGCTCAGTCGATGCGAGATCACAGCATTGTCTACCACAATGGACAGATTCTCGTAGGGACCTGACTGACTTTCGTGAATTAGGTCCGCGAACGGTTGGTATTTCCCCAGGTAATGCGAGACAATCGCCGTTAGCAAAACAACGACAGCGATTGCTGCAATCCCCAGGGCAAGCTTTGGTATCCCGCGTGATCTCAAATCGATCGCTTCTATGCAGGTGGCGGCGGCTCGAGAACGAATGTCATTGTGCCAACCTCACCGCTGGACGGAAGGTAAATATTAGTCCCTGTACCAAGGCCCGTTGTTACATAGAAGGACCCATATTCATTTGCACTAAGCCCGGAAATCGTGAAGTTGCCACTACCGTCCGTGATAGCTTCCCCCGACGCTCCCGACCCCGCTGTAAACGGAACGAATTCAACGGTTACATTTGGTATACCGTTGGGGTAGGCGACATCAATGGCCTTTCCCGTTACAAGATATACACCAGTGGTGCCACCCCCTCCGCCGCCGGAACCACCACCGCCGCACCCTGCAAGTGCCATGGCCACCGACAGGGAGAGAGCTGACCCAATTATTAGCCGGGTGAATTTTGGTTGGCCTGTTCGAAACTTCATCGTAAACTCCATTCTAGAATCCATTCTCAGTTAAAGACATCCTACGTACGTTGCAAGAGCATCCGGAATCCACGTTTTTAAGTCGCAGGCGGCTGCGGTCATGGCCTTTTCCACGTCACGGTGCGAGATCTCGGAACTGTTCACTGCCAGTCCGCATCCAAAATTGGTTATAATGGCTAGTCCTGCATAAGGGATCGATGCTTCGCGGCAGAGGATGGCCTCCGGCGCATTGGTCATTCCGACCACATCGCCGCCCCAACTGCCAAACAGACGAACTTCCGCCGGCGTTTCATACCTCGGGCCCGATACGGAAACGTAAACGGCGGATTCGTGAATTGTTGCTTTAACATGGGGAGGGGCTGTTTTGAGTATAGACGTCCGAAGGCGATTGTCATATGGCTCAGAAAAATCTGTATGAGACACATCGTGGTCGTGGAAAGTAACAACTGGTCCCTTGCTTAAATCAAGAAAGTCCGACAAGATGGCATACTCTCCAGGACGGTAGGAGCTGTTAAGAGATCCTACGGCAGCCGTTCCAATAATACCCGCTACTCCAAGCGATTTTAAAGCAGATATATTTGCGCGATAATTTATCTGGTGCGGAGGGACTTTATGTCCGTCCAGATGACGAGTCAAAAAATACAACTGATAATCGTCAAACTTGCTGCACGATAAAGTCACCGTTCCATACTCTGTCTTTACAGTTTCCTGAACGGTACTTGTGAATGCCGTTTCAAACCCCGTACCGCCAATTACAGCCAAACTTATCATTGACAAACGCCGTCTCCCCATGTAAACTGGCACAAAGTGATTCGTCCCCGTTCACACGCCTCCCATTCTACACGAAATCGCCTACTGTGGCAAGAGGGTATAGCAGTTGCGCTATTATTTGCCGCTATTGTTTTACTCGCTTTCTGGCCTCAGTTGGTTGAATCACGTCGATTATACTGGGGAGACATCGATCTTTACTTTACTCCATCCCTCACATTCTTGCGCGGAAATATGCGGGATGGGATAATTCCACTCTGGAATCCCAGGCTTTTTTGCGGCACACCCTATGTCGGCAACCCGCAAACATGGCCCTTCTATCCCGTATCCATGTTGCTCAATTGGCTCTCAGTCGGCGATTTCATAAACTGGAGCCTGGCAATCCATGCCTATATTGCCGGTATCGGGACATATGTCCTTGCGAGAAAGACCTGTGGACTCAGTGTGGGTGCGTCGCTGCTCTCTTCCATTATTTTCATGCTCGGGGGCCAGATGGTTTCCAAAGAGCAGTTCCCGGCCATGGTGCAAGCCATTTCCTGGATTCCAATCCTCATCTGGGCGACGTCGCGGCTTGCCCACAACCCGGATCCCCGTAAGGCTGTAGTATTAGGCGTTCTGGGAGGACTAGAGCTTCTGAGCGGACATGGACAAATTGCCGTGCTCGGTACGTACCTCTGCACCGCCGTATTCATTGTCGTACTGGTCCACAAAAGGGGGCATGGAATCAGGCAGGTGGGATACAGCATTGCTCTGGTCCTTCTTTCGGGGATTATAGCTCTCGGGATTTCGGCCGTACAGACTCTTCCTATGATAGAGTTTATGTCGCACGCCGCCCGTCAGACTTTGAGCCTGAGATTGGCCAACCGTTTCTATCTCCCAATCAATCAATTGTGGAACTTTGTACTGCCGACCCTGCACGGTCACCCCATCCACGGCACCTGGAAGGGGCGAATGAACTTCTGGGAGACCAACTGCTATATCGGCTTCGTCCCTCTTTCCCTGGCCATCTTTGGCCTCACCCGATCGATTCCCGACCGTCGCCCGCTGGGGTCACGGTTCTGGTCGGTGACTGCTATACTCACGATATGGCTCGCCCTCGGCCGATCGGGAGGTCTCTATACAGGCGCATTTTTCTCGCTGCCGCTTCTGCGCTCCTTTCACGATCCGGCGAGATTCCTTGTACTGGGGTGTCTTTCCCTGTCGATCCTTGCGGGACTGGGACTGGATTCGTTAGAGCTTTGGCTGCGCCCCCGAAAGCGATATAGATACACAACCATCGCCCTCCCTGTTTTTGTACTTGTTGTGCTCGCCGCCACAACCGTCGACCTCGCCCGCTTTGATCGCACCATCTATCCGCTCATTCCAGTGGGCTATCTGCACCGGCAGCTTCCCGTCGAGTCTCTCGCGTTGCACGATAAATCGCTCATTACCCACCAGACACGCTTTCTGGCTCCCGATACGGCCACAACCTGGCAGGTATTTACCTCCTACCACGATTACCGCGAAAACTGGCCCAACTACTTCGGTACCTGGTACGACACGGCAACTCCCAATTTATATATGTCGAACGGACTGAGTGACGCCTTTGGATACGACCCGTTTATGCCAAAAGCCGCACAGGACGTCGCCGGGATTACCACACTCTCGTTGTTGGACACTGCAACTCCGCCCATGGCCTCCCACGCCGCGCAGCTTAGTGCGGCGCTCGGCGTGCGCTGGGTCGTCCTATATCGGCGCGACGACCCCGCGAACACTCTTCCCGATTTCACGGAAATAAGCACTCCCGCCCCAACGGTAGATATCAGCGGCAGGCCTATTCCCAAGACCTACGTCTTCTTCGACAACCTCACCGTTGGCCGGGCAAGATATACAAACAGCTTCTTAACACGTCCCAACGCCAAAGCCGCCCAGGCCTATCTCAGCGACACGATTGTCGGCAAGACGGCGACCAACCTGGCTCAAACCGTGATCCTGGGTGATCCAACCAGGCTGCACCCAGGGCGGGTTCCATATGTAGTCCCAATTACGGTTCGAGATCGGGGGCCCGACGCTCTGTCTATGCGCTTCAAAGCCAAAGGACCGGGCATGCTCGTGCTCTCCGATACAGACCTCCCAGGGTGGGACGCCTGGAAAGACGGGATCCCGAGTCCTATCCTAATGGGTGATTCCATGATCCGTGTCGTGCCGATTTCCTCTAAAGGCTGGCACACGGTCGTCATGCGCTACAATCCGGAGTCCTTTCATCTGGGACTGTTCTTCTCGCTCTGCATGGCCTGTCTGCTGTCCGCATGGGTTACCGGCATTATTTTTAGCAGGCCGAAAGCAAAATCTTAGGAAGTAATTGCACTTGCTGCAAAATTGTGGATAGACTTCGAAGTGTTGGGGGTAAACTACAACAATCAGGCAATGTTGAGTGTGCGGATTGAGTAGAGTGTGCGGATTGAGGTGCCCCATGGCTGAACTGCAGATTACTTCTGCTGAACGTAACGGTGTGCCGGTAATCTCTCTCGTTGGCGAGCTGGATAACTACAGTAGCCCGCGCGTACGCACGCTGCTTGCGGAGTTACTGGTTCCGGACAGCCCAACGGTTATCCTGGAGCTAAGCAGGCTTGAGTACATAGACAGTGCCGGCCTGGGTGTGCTTGTCGGCGGTCTCAAGATAGCTTCAGGGTGCTCCGGAACCGTGGCGCTGGTAAACCCTTCACCAGCAATAATCCATGTCCTGAAAGTAACGGGCTTGGATCGCATTTTCCAATTATTTGACGACGAAGATGTCGCAGAGCGAGAGCTCAAAGTTCTATAGGGCAAACGCAAACTACTGCGGAAGATACCGCAGCGCTTCCACGCTTCGCACGCTGGGACGGGCTAACTCGCGTCAAAATTTATTGTAACAAATCGCAAACCATTCAGGAGAACAACAGCATGGGTATGAACATCGGAAGGTATCAGGGCGCAGGCTCGCGCACCTTAATTGTGCTATCGGGACTGGCTATAGCCTTAGTCGGCTCCGGGTGCGCCAATAAGTCAAGTGATACTTCCACCCCAAGCGGTTCGGCTACTGGGACACCGATCAATATTGGCGAATACGGTTCCATGACTGGATCCACCGCAACATTTGGAGTGGATACCGACGACGGTGTCAAACTCGCGGTTGCGCAGATTAATGGCGCCGGCGGTATCTTCGGCCACCCTTTAAAGATCGATCTTAGAGACGATGAAGGCAAGCCCGACGAAGCCTTGAACGTCGTTAAGCTGATGGTCTCACAAGACAAGGTAACGGCGGTTTTGGGAGAAGTCGCCTCCACACGCTCCATCCAGGCCGCTCCGGCCTGCAACAGCGCTCAGGTCCCGATGATCTCGCCATCGTCCACAAACCCGGCCGTAACTCAGGTTGGCCCGTATATTTTCCGAGCCTGCTTTATAGACCCGTTCCAGGGGACCGCTGCAGCAAAGTTTGCCTACAATAATCTAAAGGCCAGAAAAGCTGCGATTATGACCGAGGCTACAAGTGACTACAGCACAGGTCTTACAAAGTTCTTTACCGACGGCTTTACAAAACTTGGCGGAACCATTGTTAATACAGAGACCTACAGCCAGGGAGACATTGACTTTTCAGCACAGCTAACCACGATTAAAGCGGAAAACCCGGACATTCTCTACGTCCCAGGATATTACGGGGATATAGGCCCAATTGCCGTGCAAGCCCGCAAGGTCGGGCTCACTTGCCCTCTGCTCGGGGGAGACGGCTGGGATTCACCGAAACTTGTCGAAGGCGCCGGCGGACCCGGTGGCGCCCTGGAAGGAAGCTACTTCACTAACCATTACTCGCCTACAAATCCGGCCCCGCTAACCCAGGCATTCGTTGCGAACTACAAGAAAACGTACAACACAACACCCGACTCCCTTGCAGCCATGGGTTACGATGCAACCGGCGTCCTTGCTGATGCCATGAAGTGTGTGGGCAACCCGGCGGATGGGGATTTTGACTCCGCCGACTATCGTAAAAAGCTGCGCGATGCCATCGCGGCAACGAGCGGCTTCCAGGGAGTAACCGGGAAAATTACAATGGGACCAGATCGTAATCCCGTAAAGCCAGCCGTAGTACTGCAGATTAAGGGTACGGATTATAACTACGCTGCGACCATAAATCCGTAACCCTGATATGCATAATTCGGTAAATCAACTCGTCTCTCAACTCTTGAATGGACTTCAGCTAGGCAGTCTCTACGCCTTGATTGCGCTTGGGTACACCATGGTCTATGGTGTGCTCAAGCTTATTAACTTCGCTCACGGCGATGTGTACATGGTCGGCGCCTATGCTGGATTAGGCTCGGTTTTTGTATTCTCACATCTCCACCATCTAATTCCATCACCGATCGGGGCTGTTTTAGTACTACTCAGCGCAATGTTGATTGCAGCCCTGGTTGGCCTTATTATCGAAATCGCGGCGTACAGGCCTCTGCGGAGAAGGACCTGGATTGCTCCCACGGTGGTCATCGGAGGTATATCAGGATTCATCGGCTGGAATATTTCCAACGATTTAAATCGCACGCCTGTTTCCTGTTACTTGATCGGCGCCGCCTGCTTCATCGCTGTTGGGTTCATTCTGTGGTCCGCGGCTAAGCGCCGCAGTCTAACTACCGGAACGCGCCTCACCGCACTTATTACGGCCATTGGCGTCTCCCTCCTTATCGAAAACTTTTGCGTGCTTCCTCAGATATTTTCAGCGGATCTCCGATTTTCTCAACCCATAGTTCAATATCCCGAACATACATCGTTTGGCTCGTTCCACATGGAAACAGACACCCTTGTTGTCTTTGCTGTTTCTCTGTTTCTTATGGCGATCCTGACCTATGTTGTCGCGAAAACAAAGGTCGGAATGGCCATCCGCGCCGTTTCCTTCGATGCCGAAGCCGCCGCGTTAATGGGCATTAAAACGGATCGAATTATCGCCTCAACATTTGCCCTGGGATCGGCGCTGGCAGGAGCCGCAGGTCTCATGGTTCCTGAAGTTACCCACTCTTCGTTTTCTCCCACTGCGGGCGTCATTATAGGCCTTAAGGCTTTCGTTGCGGCGGTCCTCGGTGGAATTGGCAACATCCCTGGCGCTATGATTGGCGGGTTAATTATGGGGATTGCTGAGACCATGGTCGCGGCATATGGACCGTCAATCGGCATCTCGACAGATTATCGAGATGCCGTTGCTTTTTGCATCCTCGTACTTATCCTGATTTTCCGACCGGCCGGTCTCTTTGGCCGGTTCGTGCCAGAAAAGGTTTAGACTTTTTGTCGACATTAGTTAAGACAAATTCAAAAGCTCAATCCTCAAGAATTCCGGTATGGACGCGTTTACTCGTCGGCACCCTGGTTACCGTCGCCATTCTCCTTGGATTGAACGCCTGGATTGAAAGCGCCGGCTTTCTTAACAACAACAGTTACCAGGAAGGCATCATCATCGACTGCGGTCTCGCGATCATCCTGGCTGTTTCTCTTAATTTGGTGAACGGATTCACAGGGCAGTTTTCGCTCGGGCACATCGGATTCTATATGATCGGAGCGTATCTTGCCGCAGCGCTTGCCACCTACGGTCACTATAAGTTTTTTTCACAATTGCCCGTTGACCATACATTTCTTCCAATTTCGACATTACACTCGGCCCTGCCCATCCTGGGGATTTGTCTGGCAAGCGGGCTGGCCGCCGCCTTGGCGGGATTTTTCGTTGGCTTGCCGTCGCTTCGTCTCAAGGGCGACTACCTGGCTATCATCACGGTTGGTTTTTCCCAGATCATCCTGGTGGTTATTCGAAACATTGATGCGGTTAAGGGTAAAACGTCGTTCATCGGAATCAACGCACCAGGCGATGTCTTCATTTCAACCCCCCATCTCACAAGCTTCTTCTGGGTCTATCTCTGTGTGGCAATCGTAGTCTGGGTCTCTTACAGCATTCGGTTCTCGAATCACGGCCTTGCCTTCCTGACCGTCCGCGACGATGAAGTGGCCGCCGAAGCCATGGGGATCAACACAACCAGGATCAAGGTCCTCGCCTTCGTGCTAAGCGCCTTCTTTACCGGTGTTGCAGGAGCCCTCTACGCCCTGTATCAGACGTCCCTCTCCAACGATGCCTTTACATTCCAGCGCGGCATCGACAGCGTCGTAATGGTGGTTCTTGGAGGACTGGGCAGCATCAGCGGCGTAAGCATTGCCGCAGTATTGCTTACCGTGGTTCCAGAAGTACTGCGCGCCATCGAACAGTACCGACTTGTTGTCTATCCGTTGCTTCTCATCATACTCATGCTCGCACGTCCCCAGGGAATTTTTGGCCGCGAAGAGCTGTCCTGGACATGGATAAAGGGCCAGGTCATGATCGTACTTCGACCAATAGTGCGTCTGCTAAGCCGCATAAGGACTCGGTCTTGAGCGAGAGCGTGGCCGCAGTCTTCTTTGATGTCGGCGACACACTCGTTTTCGACGAGCCTTCGATGTCCAGTCGCATAGTGACTGGACTAGGATGTACTGGCCTCGAAGCTCCAGAAGCGCGGATCCAGGTCGGAATAAGACGCGCTGAAGACTTCATTCTTCCCATGTATGCCGAAGGGATAGATACCGAATCCCCGACCATAAGACGCCAGGCACTGGAGATAATCTGCAGGACAGCCGGCCTTCAGATACTAAACGATCCAGAGTGGCAACACTTCTGTGAAGTCTTCGATCGAGTGCCCTTCGTGAGAACGGTTCATCCGGAAGCACACGCTCTTCTGGAGTTTTTGTCCCAACAAGGAGGCGCGCGCGCCCTACACTTGGGTATAATCTCGGACTGGGACCCCGAGCTTCCCTCAGTACTCCGGGAGTTGGACATACTTAAGTACTTTCACTCCCTTTCAGTCTCCGCAATCGTCGGGGCGCACAAGCCCTTTGCGGCTCTTTTTGAGCACGCACTGCGTGAAAGTAACTGCAGACCCGAAGAAGCGCTTCATGTGGGAGACTTCTATGAGCTGGACTATATAGGGGCAGTGAGTGCAGGAATGAACGCACTGTTGTTCGACTGGCGAAACCGCATGCCTGCCTCGAACATAAACAGGGTCACTACATTTTCAGAGCTTGCCCAGACCCTGCATCAAACAATAGAACTTGGGCAACGTACATAATCAATTGCGTCACGATTACAGCTATCCCGCGATGGAAAGCACGGCAAAACGAGACGCGTTAAATGCTGCTCGCAGCCTTAGATAGAGATAACATGGCAGTTAGAAAACTACAGGTGTTTGCTCCGGTAATTTCCAATATCGAGATCATTCCCAATCATAAGGTGATCGCGTGCATTGCCCCGGACATCGCTCTCCAGGCCGAACCCGGCCATTTCGTTAACGTCCTCGTGACGGAAGCCACCGATCCGCTCCTGCGCAAACCCTTCAGCGTCTATAAAGCGGACAAAGAATCCGGCCGAATTGAACTGCTCTACTCCATAGTTGGAGCAACAACCACAGGGATGTCAAAAAAGGTGCCGGGCGACACGCTCGACCTGTTTGGCCCGCTCGGTGGCAAACTCTTCAATGCTCAGGATCCAGCGATCCATCACCATATCATGGTTGGTGGAGGGTACGGCGTTCCACCGCTTATATTTCTCGCCAACAATCTGATCGCGCTCAATCCTGCGGAGAAGATCGATTTTATCATCGGCGCCAGGAATAAATCTCTGGTCGTCGGAGAAACAGATGTCCACTCCCTCGGACTGAACCCCCGGATTACGACCGAAGATGGAAGCCACGGAGTACACGGGAAGGTCACAGATGTTTTGCGTACCCTCTTGGAGGCGGCAGAGCCCGATGCGACCATGGTGTACTGCTGCGGTTCCACGTCCATGATGCGGGCCGTTTCCTCGGTGTCCGCGGAATTTGGCGCGAAATGCCAGGTATCCCTCGAAGCGGCAATGCCGTGCGGGGTAGGGGTCTGTATGGGATGTGTGATCGACCTTGGCGACGGACGGCGGGTTAGAAGCTGCGTGGATGGCCCTGTCTTCCTGGGTTCGGAGGTCAAATGGTAAATACAACCGTCAGAATAGCATCGCTCACCCTTCGAAATCCCGTAGTCACCGCATCAGGCACCTTTGGCTTTGGCAGCGAAATGGCCGATGTCGTCGATCTGGAAAAGATCGGGGCCTGCGTCGTAAAAAGCACGAGCCTGGAGCCGCGCACCGGAAACCCAACGCCGCGAATTGTCGAAACGCCATCCGGCCTGCTTAATGCCATCGGCCTGCAGAACGGCGGCCTTCAGAACTACCTTACCGAAAAGGCCCCCTTTCTACGCCAGTATTCCACTCCGATTATTGTAAACCTCGTCGGTTATTCCGTCGACGACTATGTAACTCTTGCCGAAAAAATTACAGAAGCCAAAGCCGCCGATGCCCTGGAGATCAACATCTCCTGTCCCAACGTCAAACACGGCTGCGATTTTTCAGTAGATCCCGTTCTCACGGGCGAGCTCATTCGAGCCCTGCGCAAGGCGACCACCCTTCCGCTCATTACCAAGCTATCGCCAAACGTCACCGACGTCGTCTCCGTTGCGCGAGCCGCCATGGATGCCGGAAGCGACGGCCTTTCATTGATAAACACCCTGGTCGGCACCGCCATCGATGTCAAAACCCGTAAGTTTCGCCTGGCAAACATCACGGGAGGCCTGAGCGGCCCCGCCGTCAAACCCGTAGCCCTGCGTATGGTATGGCAGGTGCACAAAGCCCTTCCCAACGCCCCCATAGTCGGCATGGGAGGCATCACGAATGCCAACGACGCCCTCGAGTTCATCATGGCCGGAGCAACCGCCGTCGCCGTAGGCACATCAACCTTCGTCACCCCAACAACCATCCTCTCCGTCATAGATGGAATCAAGCAATATCTAATCGACAACGACATACCAAACATTACCGACCTAATCGGCTGCGTAACCCCGAGATAGCGGAAGCCTGGAGCGTCTTGCTCCGGGTGCCACTCCGGTAGCCTTGGAGCGGAGTCTCCTAAAACCCAACGTAAACAACAAGCATGCTCTGGTCACAAGCACAACATTGCGTTAAAAGAAAGAGAGCCTCACTCCAATATGGAATGAGGCTCCTTCTGTGCATCACATGTCTGTATATATAATATCTATCGTCTGTCTCTGAACCGTCTCGTGCTGTCTTAGGCGTCTAGGACTTCTTCTAACCGTACGTTGTCTGCATCGCGAACTTTTCGAGCTACGTATCTGCGGCCTGTCGTTGGGTCATTGCCTTCCCACGGATATGGTCCGCCCGGAGTAGCACCGGGACCCATGGTGACAATCATCGGATCGGGTACCGGTCGAAGTCTGTTGTAAATCTCAGACAAAGATCCGGAAGCCGCCGGGAGATATCGGTTAGCTTTCGTACTCCATGTGACAGGGACACTGCCTACATAAGATAGTTTTGGCATTTATTATCTCCTCTCTTCAGTTTTTAATGTAGTGTAGGTCTATATTCGATCTACTTGCTATCTTCTAGATTATACCATCGATTCCACATCCTCAACCGATATTTGTACAATAATTTTCATTGATTTTATATTGCTGGGTAAGTTTGAAAAGTTTGGTGCAATTTATCACAAAATTCCATCCTAGTTATGATGGAATCATTAAAAAAGGCTCCAAATTACCTGCTTTATTAAGAGCACGTTAAGAAAAAGTTAACATTTCATTATGCGATTGTTAACACAATGTTAACTGGGCGTTAACATTGTGTTAAGGCCGTCGAGCAGACTACCCTCGAATTCGCCAAAAATGGACTTCTTCATCCATTCATCGCGGAACTCTAGTTCATACTGAATTAAGCACCACAGATCTGAAGAGCAGGGGGCGTCCGCAGTCCGCTTACGGACATCGTGGCGTCGTCGCCAGCACAGCGCAGGAATTTGTTTAGAGGATTAGTACGCTTGTCTCTCGAATAAACCCGCATGCTTAAAGGCAAGGCCTTCATCGTTTTTGGCGCAAGTCGACTAGGTCTGCGTATCATTCTGGCATTGATTCAGCAGAATGCCAGTGTGACCTGTATGATCCTCCCCCTGGACGATCGCAGCCTGGTGTCCCAAATCCCAGACCATGTTAAGCAGATCGAGACAAATCACAGAGATCTTGCAGACCTGTTCGAGGAAATCGTTTTTCCCGACTTAAGCTGTCTGCTTGCCGTCGCGGACGACGACCTCCAAAATGTCCGCTGCTGCGTCGCCGTCAGAGAGGTCTCTCCCAATGTCCCCGTAGTGCTTCGCGCTTTTGACCCCTCTCTGGCCGACCAACTGGAGAGTGGGCTGAATGTCCGGCGGGCATACAGCGTGTCCGCACTGTCGGCGCCGACTTTTGTCGCGGCTGCCTTGGGGTCAACCGTACTTGAAACTCTTCGTATCGGCGACGACGAAGTTTGCATCTGTACCGTCGATGTCACAGACGACAGTCCTCTGATCGGCCTGAAAGAGAACGACATACTCACTCGTTACGGATGCCTTGTTGTCGGGCGCGACGGGGCTCAAGCGATCGCCCAGGTAGACACAAAGTCCATCGAAGTGGGGGAGCAGATCGTGCTGGGTGGTCTGTTCGATTCCATACTCGCGGCCGGCATTCGCAAACCGTCGTCAAAGTTCCTCCTGAAACGGACCTCACGCAAGAATAAGGGACCGGCCAAACGGAGTCCGCTCGCGCTCACCTATCTTCCAATCGTCGCCTGGTCGCTGATCGCACTCATCCTCGTTTCAGTCGTAGTTTTTAAGGAGGCCCTGAATCTGTCTCTCGTAGACGCCATCTACTTCGTCCTGACCACAGCCACAACCACAGGTTATGGAGACATCAGTCTCAAGGATTCGCCCGATTGGATCAAGCTCTACGGCAATCTTCTCATGGTGTCCGGCGCAGCCCTCCTCGGAATACTCTTCTCCTACCTGGCGGCTATCGCCACCGCAGAGCGTCTCGGGCAGCGCATGCTCCGTCGCGCCGAGCGCATGAACCAGCACGTGGTAGTCGTCGGCCTGGGGAATGTAGGCTACCGCGTATCGAATCAATTTTTGGACTACGGCATTCCCGTAGTAAGCCTGGAAATCAACGAGAACGCGCGCTTTGTAGCCCCCCTTCGTTCACGAACTCCTGTCATTATTGGAGACATCAGGCTATCCGAAAGCCTCGAACGCACGTCCATGCAGAACGCTGTCGCACTAATTGCCTGCACGAACGATGACATGGCGAACATCCAGGCCTGCCTTTACGCCCGTCAGCTCAATCCCAACATACGCACCGTTGCCCGCGTATTCGACGACACCCTTGCCGAAAGACTCATCAAGGCCTTTAAAATTGACTGCGCGCTAAGCCCGTCACGCATCGCCGTCGCCGCATTTCTCGGGGCCGCAACCGACGGACGCGCCATGCGCCATATAAAATTTGGCGCAACCGAACTTGCCTCCTGTCGGATAACCATCAAAGAAACCCTCTCCCTGGAAACCATAAACCAATGGTCCGCCGCGGGAGTCGTCCCCTTAGCCTACCGCAAAAAAGACCAGCGTCCAGAATCCGTCAAAAACATCCCCGATCGACTGATGCCCGGCGACGAGCTCATCCTCTGCGGCCCGCGCGAAGAAATGGAAACGCGAGTCCGTACCAACGACAATACAAAATAATAGCTCAAACCGCTTGACAGGAAACGAGTTACCCCTTACTATTACGTATGGGTAAAACAATTTACTTTCTACTGACTGTATTTTTTATCGGCTGCTTTACGTCCACGGCAATGGCGTCGGACACCCGTAGCGAACTATTCCTGAACGGAACCTGGCAAACGGTATCCGTTACCGGAGATGCCGTCCCAACCACCGGCTGGACGGACATTACAGTCCCCGCCACAACCTGGCAGGACCCCGCAGGCGGAAGTCACTTTATCTGGTTTCGCAAAACGATCTCCATCCCCCCCGGTTGGAACGGATGGCGAATTTTTCTGGACTTCCACGGCGCGCGTTTTGCCCCCCATCTCTACATAGATGGCAAACTAGTGGCAAGCCAACTCAATGGCTTCGCACCCTTCAAAACAGAGATCACCCCATGGGTAAAGCCCGGAAGTACCTCCCTAATTGAACTAAGCTGCGAAGACTGCAACGCCCTCTTCAAAGACGGCTTCGTTCTGACACCCGGAGTAAGCGAAAAGGGACAAATCCTGGCCCCTGCCGGAGGCTACAAAAATTTCATCGGCGTCTGGGACGACATCACCCTCAATGCGGAACCCCAGGAAAGAATCAACGAAGACAACCTGGTCGTAGCTCCGTCCACCCGAAAAGGCACCCTGGCTCTAACCGGAACAACGGACGGAGGATCCCAG
>Ga0302303_10000967_pt1 | contig 20231 bp, 22 predicted proteins | sample III_Palsa_E2_1_FD_194542 | JGI IMG/M metagenome (GOLD analysis project Ga0302303, IMG submission 194542) | Peat permafrost microbial communities from Stordalen Mire near Abisko, Sweden - III_Palsa_E2_1 | ecosystem: Environmental > Terrestrial > Soil > Palsa > Peat permafrost | place: Sweden...
GGCCGAGAGTGCGCTGTTGCATGGTGTTCTCCTGCCGAGATGATTGGATGGGCTTAGTTTGCCGGTCTCGTTTTCATATGATTAGACGGATAAAAGCGAATGCACTTATGATCTAATTTCATTAATCGGTAACTAGCTTATGGCTCGCGAGAACTACAACGATCTCATCGCGTTTCTCGCCGTCGCCCGCGAGCGCAGCTTCACGCGCGCAGCGGCGCAGCTTGGGGTGTCGCAATCGGCGCTCAGCCACACCATGCGCGCGCTCGAGGCGCGGATCGGTTTGCGTTTGTTGACGCGTACGACGCGCAGCGTTTCGCCCACCGAAGCGGGGGAGCGTTTATTCCGTTCGCTGGAACCGAACTTCGACAATATCGACGTCGCCATCGCCGCCTTGGGCGAGCTGCGCGACAAGCCCGCCGGCACCTTGCGCATCACCACCAGCGAGCATGCGGCGACCACAATCCTGTGGCCGGTAGTCGCCGAGCTGCTGGTGGACTACCCGGATATCAAAGTCGAAGTCATCACCGATTCGAGCCTTGTCGATATCGCAGCCGAGCGCTTCGATGCTGGCATCCGACTCGGCGAGCAGGTGGCGCAAGACATGGTGGCCGTGCCGATCGGCCCACCGATGCGCATGGCCGTTGTCGGCACGCCGGCTTACCTTTCATCACGGCCAGCAGTCAAGACGCCGCGAGACCTGACCGGACACGACTGCATCAACTTGCGCCTGATGACCCGTGGTGGTCTGTACGCTTGGGAATTCGAGAAGGGTCGGCGCGTTTTGAATGTGCGCGTCGAAGGGCGGCTCACTTTCAATAGCGCCCGTCAGGCGCTCGAAGCCGTGCGGGCCGGCTTCGGCCTCGCGTGTGTCCCGGAGGATATGGTCTCCACGCATATCCACGACGGCAGCTTGCAGCGCGTATTGGGTGACTGGTGCCCGCCCTTCCCAGGCTTCCACCTCTACTACCCCAGCCGTCGCCAACCATCACCGGCGTTTTCGCTGCTGGTGGACGCACTGCGAAGGCGGGCATGACGCTGGAATAGGCGCATCGCGCGCGCTGCTGAATCAATCATTGCGCAAGGTGTTGATTGGGTTGGAGGATTCGAGGCGGTATCAGCAGCGCAGGCACTCTTTTGCAAACAGGCGCTATTGCGTCAGCAAAGGCCTATGCTGAGGGGGCGATCACGCCAAGAGGGTTCAGCCATGGTCAATGTCTCCGGCAAGACCAGCAATGGATGCACCTATGAAGGGGATTACCGGCCCGCGAGTGCCGGTCGTGTGAATTGGTCAGCGACCTTCCGCCATAACGGCGATTACGCCGGCATGCGGCATGGCTGCGTTCATGACATGCTCGGCGTTGACCCGATAGGCGTCGATGATGCGGTCAAAGTCGACATCGAGTCGACTTGGACGCAAGCCACTTGAGGCGGGATTGAGGCACGGTCGCCCGACATAGAGCTCGCTGTATTTTCTTGCGATTGCGCCGAATACCGGCCGCGCTGCGCCCGCAGCGGGAATCGCCGGCCGGAGACCATGCAGGGTTCGGTTTGGCTTCATTCGTGTAGCGATTTTCGGTTTGATCAGGCGTGCTTCGCTTTGGACGTTTTGGCGCAGGTGTTTGCGTCAATATTCATCTCGCATTATCGGGAGCGATACGATGCTCTTTCACTCCAATCAGCGCGGAGGTCGTTATGGGAATCCTAGATGCCGTTGGTGAAATTGCAGGTGCAGTAGCAGCTGTCGAGGGTGCAGAAAAGCTCGACCCGAATGCAGGCCTTCTGACAAAAGGCATTGCGGCTGTTGCTGGTTTCAAGGGAGCTGGTGCGCTCGAGTCGCTCGTCGGAAAGAAGGAAGACGAGGCTGATTCCAGCGAGGCCGATCCGCAACCGCAAGCCTGATCTTCCTGATCGATCAATCCGGGCCGGCCACCTTTCAGGGGCTGGCCCTTTTGTTTTCCATCAACTGGCTCAGTGCCCGCGATGGTTAAGCTGGGTCGTCAGTCGATTGTGGCCGCTGCACTGAAGCGGCTCAGCAGAAAGTCGATCATGCTGCGCAGCTTGGCGGTCGGTCGGCGATCCGGTGCGTACAGCAAGTGCATCGGTATCGCCGGTGGTGCCCAGTCGGGCAGCACTTGCACCAGGTGGCCACTGGACAGATCGTCTGCAAGCAGTACCTCCGGCTGCAAAACGATACCGGCATCGTGCAGCGCAGCGATGCGCAGGGCATCGCCGTTGTCCGTGGTGAGCCGACCGCGCACGGCAATGTCCTGTTCGCCATCCGGGCCGAGCAGATGCCAGTGATCGCGGTGACGCCAGTTGGACAAGCCCAGGCAGGTGTGCGCGGATAGTTCGTCGGGCCGTGTCGGCGTGCCATGCCGGGCCAGATAGGCTGGCGATGCCGCCATCAGCATGCGATAGGGCCGTAGTGGACGCGCTACCAGTGCGTGGTCGCCGATCGCACCGATGCGTATCGCCAGTTCATAACCTTCCTCGACCATGTCGAAGACCCGGTTGTTCAGCGACAGGTCGACGCTGACCAGCGGATGCTGGGACAGATAATCGGAGAGCGCCGGCACCAGCCGGCGACTGCCGAAACTGAGTGGCGATGCGATGCGTAGCAGACCCCGAGGCGTGGCCTGCAATTCGTTGGCACTGGCGTCGGCGAGTTCCACGTCGGCGAGCACCTGCTTGCAGCGTTCGTAATAGAGCCGGCCCACTTCGGTCAGTTGCTGGCGCCGGGTGGTTCGATGCAACAGTCTGGCCCCCAGCCGCTCTTCGATGGTACGTACATGCTTGCCGGCCATCGTCGGCGAGACGCCAGCGATTTCAGCGGCAGCGCTGAAACTGCCGCTTTCGACGACGCGAATAAACATCGCCATGCTGGATAGCTTGTCCATATCTAAAACCTATAGGTTTGGAATGCATCAATGAATTGCATGTTTATCAAATGCAGGCGCGCAATGAAACTGCTGCTCACCGAGTGATCTCATCCCTGAGACGTCGTGAACCTGGAGATATCCCATGCCAACCCTGCACCTTGAAATGCACCCCGGCCGCACGCTCGATCAAAAACGTGCCTTTGTCCGCGAAGTGACCAAAACGACCTGCGAAACGCTGGGCTGCCCGGTCGAAAGCGTGGAAATCCTGATCAGCGAAGTTTCCCGTGAGCTATGGGCCAGCGGCGGCCAGTTGAAATCGGATCAGTAAGCTGTTCGCGATGGCTCGCATAACGGCGGCACGCTGCGCAACGGCGCGCCGCAAATAACTGGGGCAGCGCAGAGATAGTTGATCCTTGCGCTCGACGGCTTTGAAGAGCGGATATCGGGCTGCGCTTATTCGCGGCGCCTTTGTTTCATCCAGCAGCTCGACACTTGCCATTCCGCACGTGGCAACAGCGGCTTCACACGCCCCATGTCAAGCCAGCACCCAGTGCATAAGCACGCCTACGCGCGGTGTTTGCCGCTGCGTGCGCAGTTCATGCCACACATAATTTCCAGATGAGCCATCGTCTGGCAAACAAGCCCGCTGCGGTTGGTGCCGAACCAAAGTGTTAGGGTGCGTGAATGGGCGATCTAGCAGCTGTTGCATATTCAAGTAAAACAACTCGTCCTATGAGTTCCCGAGACCTTGAAAGCTTGCTTATCGAAGCACGCGCTTTCAACGAAAAAGTGCAGGTCACCGGCGTGCTGCTTAAGCATGAGGGTGCGTTTTTTCAATATTTCGAGGGGCCTCCTTCCGCCGTAGCCATCGTTTACGAGCGGATCAAGAAGTCTCCCCTGCATCATCATCTGGTCGAGCTGCTGAACCAGCCGGTGGACACCCGGCAATTTACGCGCTGGCACATGGCGTTTACCAAAGCTCCCCTGACCACCTTGCAAGCTCTCAGCAATGAAATTTGGGAGATGGCATTGCCTACGCTGCACTCGCAGCAAGCCCGGTCCGCTGACCTGGCACTGCTGCTCAAGTTCTGGGAATCCGCCCAGCTTGGCGGCACTTCGGCCTGAAACGGGTAGGGCCGTCAGTTCGCGACTAGGGTTTGATATGAGAAGAACTGTTTCCCTTTGTCACTTATCACAGCACTGATTTTCCATCAATTGTGCATACCGTTCTTCGGTCTCATCGTCGGCAGGGAACAGGCATTCAATGCGCAGCTCCTGCGCGGCCACCGTTTGCGGTGTGCCGACTGTGGTGACCATGGAGAAGAAGCTGAGCACCTGGCCGTTGCTGACAAAGTTGATCGGGATCACGGGTAGCGCCGGTGTGATGCTGTTTGCACCGGCATTTTTCCATTTGGCATCAATGCCCGGATAAGTGAGCAGATCGTTCAATAGCCTGTCGGTCTCGCTGTCCACGACATGTCCGACGGACTCGCGATGAACGCGCTGGATCAGGCTGCGCGCAACACTTTCCCAGTTGGCGATGAAGGGCCGCAGGCCATCGGGATCAAACATCATGTGCAGCATGTTGCGCGGCTGTGGGCGCGAGGCGATGTCAATGAAGTGTCCGAAGAATTGCGGCGAAGCCGTGTTGGTCATCGGCACGTTCCAATACCGATCCATCACCATGGCCGGATAGGGCTCGTGCTGGCGCAGCATGCGCTCGAGCGCCCGTTTCACGCTCCGCATCTCTGCGGCGTCCCATGGCGCTTCTGAATACAGTGGTGCATAGCCTGAGGCGAGCAGCAGTGCGTTGCGATCACGTAGCGGCACATCCAGCGCCTCGGCGAGATCCATCAAGGCCTGCCGGCTGGGAACGCTGCGGCCGCTCTCGATAAAGCTCAGATGCCGCTGTGATATGCCGGTATCCAGCGATAGATCGAGCTGACTCCTGCCGCGCACGTCACGCCAGTAGCGCAGAAGATCGCCGAGCCCGGTTCCGTTTTCGTTCTTGGTGCGTGTCTGAGGCATGGCGGGGGTGCCTGAATATTTGAATCGATTAGAACGCCGGACTGGCAGGATGTTCTCGTGCTGATTCGATCCTATGGACGTCCATTTATTTTGTTGACACCGATGGCATAGATGCTGGTTCGTCGATTATTTGAGGTGAGCTTACGCGGGTTGGCGCCGTTCGTGATTGCGAGGCCGAAACGCCCCACGTCGTAGGACGTGGGGCGATCGGTAGAGCTCGGCGGACTATCAGGCAGCCGATGGGACCTGAGCCATGAAGTGATCCTCGATCGGCGTTCGGGCCAGGTTAGTGGTGGCGGCAGTCATGGTGGACAGACCGACACTCAGAATCACTTCGAAGACCTGTTCCTTCACAAACCCGGCGGCGGTAAAGGCAGTGATCTCTCTGTTGCTGACTACACCGTGTTTTTCAAGGATGAGCCTGGCCAGCTGAGAGAGCGCCGCATAGCGAGGATTGGCGGGCAGCCGGCCCGCGCGCAGGTCGTCGACTTCCTGCACGGTTAAGCCGTCTTCGAGCGCAAAGGTGGAGTGTGCGGCAATCGTCCATGGACACCGCAGTGTCACGGCATTCGTCAGCAGCAGCACCTGCCGCTCGCATTCATCAAAACCGCCGCCATGGTAGGCACTGAATGCGCCGGCGAAGCCATTGAGCAGCACCGGGTTGGCGCCCATCGTTGCCAGCACGTTGGGCAGAAAGCCGAAGTTCTCCCTCAGCGCCTGCATCGTGGGGCGCGAGGCTTCCGGGGCGGTATCGATCGTGGGAAGAGTGAACAGGGACATGGGTATCTCCTTGAGTGGGGTGATGACCATGCTAGCCACGCCGGGAATCGGCTCAATTACCTCCGAGGTAATAACGGCGTGCGGTTGACGTTGAGGCGATAGGCGGAGCGACCTTTGCCCTGACTCTCTACTGATGCTGACGAAGCGGTGAATCAGTGGCGAGCGACCAGCTCAGCGATCACGGTATCGAGTGAGGTCGAGCCTTTGCGTACGTGCGTGTCATCGGATTCGAAGCGAATCCAGCCTTCGTTGAAGCCGTCGATCATCTGCGCGCGCGGCGTAGGGTTCTTCATGCCCTGGTGTGTGAACAGGTCGATCCAGGTGTCGCGCGGAACGATTTCAGCTTTCACCGCATGACCGAGTGCCTTGGTGAAGGCTGCGGCCAGAGCGTTGGGCGTGATCCGCCGCTGGCCTTCCAGTTCGACGATACGCGTGCCACTCCATGTTTCCTGCAGCAGTTCGGCAGCGACGGCACCGATGTCCTTCGTGGCGATCATCGGGAATGGTTTGTCGAGCGGTTGCAGGAAGCTGCGCAGTACGCCTTCGTCGCGTGCAGCCGACACATCCCACAATGCGTTTTCCATAAACCAGCCAGCGCGTAGAAAGGTCACCGGCGACGGCAACTCGGCAAGACACGTTTCCATGATGCCAAGCAAGTTGAGCAGATTGGGTTGGGTGGCCTGGGCGCCGATGGTGGAAAGGCAAACTATGCGTGGCGGATGGGCTGCTGCGAGTGCGCCATGCAGTGATGCCAGTATGGCCTTGGCTTCGGGAAAGCCAGGGCTGGGATCGAACACGGGTGGCATCAGCACGAACACGCCGTCCACATCGTGAAAGGCCTCAGTGAGTGCGGCGACGTCGTTGACATCAGCGAGGGCTATCTCGCAGCCGCGCGCTTTCCACGTTTCGGCCTTTTCCGGATTGCGCACGACGGCGCGTACCTGGTGTCCCTGGGCAAGCAAGTTGTCGGCGACAGCGCCGCCGACCTGGCCGGTGATTCCCGTGATGGCGTACATGATGATATTCCTTGTGATGAAGAGTTAAGAGCGGATGGTGTAAACCCGGTTGCTTTGCGTACGAAGGCGACCTACCAGTGCACGGTGTGGCCGCGGTAATCCAGATAGCGCAGCCCCGGTGTGCCGGTGGCGTTGGTGATGGTGTCGACCACGCATGGAATGCTCTCGTCGATGGAGAGGTCGGCGTCGCTGCCGCCCATGTCAGTGCGCACCCAGCCGGGGCAGATCAACAGCATTGCGCGCGGATCACCGGCGCGTGCGGCCGCAAAGCTGCGCATCAGCTGATTGAGGGCGGCCTTGCTGGAGCGATAGATCGACCAGCCGCCGTGCTCGTTGTCCGCCACGCTGCCAAGCCCGGAGGACATCACACCCAGCGTGCCGGTGTTCGGCACCAGACTTTCAAAAGCCTCCAGCACGCGCAACGGTGCCAGCACGTTGGTAGTCATTACCTGGATAAACTCCGCGTCGGAAACGTCCAGCGCGCTGACTTCCGTATCGCGTGTGGCGACGCCGGCGTTGACGAATAACAGATCGATGTGGCGCTCGGAAAGATGCTGACGCAAGGAGAGAATCTGGTCGCGGTTCGTAATGTCGAGAGTCTCGACCTCGACACGTCCATACGAATCCCTGGCAAGGTCGTGCAATGGCGTGTTTGCTTCGCCGCGTGCTGTGGCGATCACTAGCCAGCCGCGGCTGGCGTATTCGACTGCCATGGCCAGGCCGAGACCGCGCGAGGCGCCAACGATAAGGGCGACAGGCTTGGTTGGTGTGTTCATGCATGGCTTCTCATTGATGGATTTCAGTGGCGACAAACGAGCCGTTCAGGCCGGTCTCTCGGATGCGGACTCAAGGTTAGCCATCTTGGTGGGTTGACTGAAGATCATTTTTTTCAGATCTTTGATGACTCAAAGTCATGAGTGAACGCAATGGCCTTCGATGGAAAAATGCTCGCCAACCTGAGCGTGCTGGCGGCGGTGGTGGAGTCGGGTAACTTTGCCCGTGCAGCGGATGCCCTGGGTCTCACGGCGTCGGGCGTGAGCCGAGCGATCAGTCGGATGGAGGCACGCCTGGGCATTCGTTTGCTGCATCGAACGACGCGCTCAATCACGCTTACCGACGAGGGTGAACGTTTCTACGCGGAAGTGCGGCCGCTGCTGGTGGGCATTGAGGAGGCGGCATCGCATGCTGGCGGTGCCTCGCTATCGGTGCGTGGCCGTTTGCGGGTCAACGTGGATCCGCTTTTTTCGCGCCATGTGCTGGCGCCGAGGCTGCCCGAGTTCATGGCGCGCCATCCGGATCTGGAGATTGAGCTGATCACACGCGACGATCTGGGCGACATGATTGGCGAAGGCGTTGATGTAGCGGTGCGTTTTGGTTTTCCGTCATCTTCCTCGTTGGTGGCGAGACAGCTGCTGGAGACGCGCATCATCACGGTGGCGTCGCCGGCGTATCTGAAAAAGCACGGTCACCCCAGCACGCCTGCGGATATTGCCAGCCATACTTGCATCCAGTTTCGCGACTCGCAGACGCGCCGGCCATTCGACTGGGAGTTTCACAAGGGCCGCAAGGTAGTGCCGGTGACCACGCATGGTCCGCTGCTGGTGAGCGATGCGGGAACCTTGATGAGCGTCTGCATCGCCGGCGGCGGCCTGGCGCAAATGATGGCGATCGGTGTGGTGCAGGATCACCTGGCCAGGAAAAAGCTGGTACAGGTGCTGCCGGACTGGGCTGACGAGCGTTTTCCGCTGTACGCGTTCTATCCATCGCGACACCATCCGGCAGCCAAGGTCCGCAGCTTTATTGATTTCTGCCTGGAGATTCTGGCCTGATAGATGGTTGAAGCAAGCATTCAGGAGGGACGTGTCGGGTCTCTCAATGCGTCGGTTTTACCTGCCAGCGGAAATAAAAGGGCGACGACGTCAGCGGCTTGTGCAAATAATCGCTTTATCTCGATCTGTTTTATCAAGGGCTTCATGAATACAAAGACCGCTGCTTCCCCGCGCACCTTCTTCGGCGAGCCGATGGCGCTGGCTTTTCTCAGTTTTACCGAAGCATGGGAGCGCTTTTCGTATTACGGCATGACGTCGATCTTGGTGCTCTACATGAGCCAGGCTTTGTTGTTGCCGGGACATGTGGAGGGTATTGCCGGCTTTTCAGCTTTTCGTGCGGGGATGGAGTCGGTATTCGGCCCCATGACAACGCTGGGTTTAGCCTCGCAGATCATGGGGTTGTACACCGGCTTTGTGTATTTCACGCCGGTACTGGGTGGCTGGGTGGCCGATCGCTGGCTCGGTCGACGGGCAGCAGTGATGATCGGCGCAATGATGATGAGTGCAGGCCAGCTGGCGATGGCATTCGATGTGTCGTTCTTGCTGGCGTTGCTGTTGCTCATCGTTGGCTGCGGTTTGCTCAAAGGCAACATCTCGACTCAGGTTGGCGAGCTGTATGCCGAAACCGATGGTGAAGGGCGCACGCGCGCGTTTGCGATTTTCTCTATCGGCATCAATGTCGGCGCAGTCGTCGGGCCGTTGCTTTGTGGATTGTTGGCGCAGCTTTACGGTTGGCATGCAGGCTTCGGACTGGCTGGCATGCTCATGCTGATCGGCTTGTTCACCTATATCGCCGGCTTCCGCTATTTACCGAAGGATCGGCCGCGCGCCGGAGCGCGTGCAAAAACCAAGTTGACCGGCCACGAATGGCGGACGGTCGGCGCGCTGGCAGCGGTGGCGGCCATTACCATTTTTCAGTCCGTGAGCTACTACCAAAACACCAATCTGGCGCTGGTATGGATTAGCCGTAGCGTCGATCTGAATTTTCTCGGCTTCCATGTGCCGGTCGCCTGGTTCAACTCGATCGATCCACTGGCCAGCATAGTTTTCGTGCCGGTGTTGTTCGCGCTGTGGCGTTATCAAGCCGCGCGCGGCAGTGAGCCAGATGACTTGGGGAAAATCGCGACTGGTGCGTGGCTGGCGACGGCGGCGAATGCGCTGCTGGCGGTGTCATGCGTGCTTAGCGTGCGTACGCCAGTGTTGGTACCGGTGATCTACGACGCCTTGCTTGGCATCAGTTTTCTCTACTACTGGCCAACCCTGCTGGCGCTGGTATCGCGTGCTGCGCCCGCAACGATCAAGGCGACCTTGATGGGCGCCGTTTTCCTTACACTGTTCATCAGCAATTTCATCATCGGATGGCTGGGTGGTTTTTACGAGCGCATGACACCTGCCGGTTTCTGGGCCATGCATGCCAGCATCGCGGCGGTAGGTGGCGTGCTCGCCATTGCGCTGAGTCGTCCGTTGAAGCGTGTGCTGGCGGTTGATTGAATAGACGTCCAGACGTCCTTGTGATCAACCGGGCTCCTTCGGTACCTCGATAAACACCTTCAGTCCCGGTGGCACGTGGCGGGGGATGGCTTGGCGAGAGAAGTAGGTCGTAAACGGAGTCAGCGCGAGCTGGCCCTTTGGCTTTTCTCGCGGCATTTCTGTCTTTTCCCGCAAGCGCATGGCCATCGTAGGCTGCGCGTGGGTATATTTGCGTCTATGCAATTATTGCGTTGTAAGTTATAGTTGTGCTTATGCGTACATCAAAATCCACCGACGATTCCCTTGCTCATCGTCTTATCGCCGCCATCATGCCGCTGATCAAGGGCAGTCAGGTCGAAGTGATGTCGGCAACGGCCGACTTCGAGTTCACGATGACCCAGCTGCGGATGTTGTTCGTGCTTGAGCATGCCGGGTGCGACATGGCCGTCAATGAGTTGGCCGAACACGTGGGGCTATCCATGGCCGCCACTGGGCGTGCAGTGGACATCGTGGTTCGTACTGGCCTGCTGTCGCGGCGCGAGGACGAGAGCGACCGACGCATCAAGCGCATCGGGTTGACCGAGTCCGGGCGCAAAGCGATCGTGCAGATCGGCCAGGCGCGTCGCCGCGCGGTCGAGTCGTTCGTGGCCAAGCTCGATGGCGCCGAGCGCGCCGCGCTCGATGCTGCTGTCGCCACGCTGGGCGCGCTTACCTCCCTGCACCTTCCTCTCCCTGGCGGAATTCACGCAGCTCCATCGTGCGCCGTCACGCCTTCCAAAGTATCGAAGTGAGTTCTCCCATGTCCCCATCAAAAGCCCCTGTCGAGGCCACGCTCGATCCGCGCCTGCTGCGTATTGCGGCGGTGGTCATTCTCGGCACCTTCATGTCGATCCTCGATACGACGATCGTCAATGTCGCCATCAAGGAATTGTCGAAAAGCTTCACTGCGCCGCTGGCGACGATGCAGTGGATTTCGACCGGCTACATGCTCGCGCTGGCCACGGTGATTCCGCTCACCGGCTGGGCAGCCGATCGCTTTGGCACCAAGCGCCTGTACATGGCCTCGATCGGCATGTTCCTGCTGGGCTCGGCGCTGTCCGGCGCGGCCTGGTCGGCCGGCTCGCTGATCGTTTTCCGCGTGCTGCAGGGCCTGGGTGGCGGCATGATCATGCCCGCCGGCATGACGATATTGACCCACGCCGCCGGCCCGAAGCGGATGGGTCGAGTCATGGGCATCGTCGGTGTGCCGATGCTGCTGGCGCCGATCATCGGACCGATTCTCGGCGGTTGGTTAGTGGACGATGTGTCTTGGCGCTGGATCTTTTTCGTCAACCTGCCGATCGGTGCGATTGCGCTGTTCGCCGCGCAGCGTGTGTTCGAGCGCGACGAGCCCAAGCCGCATCATTCGCTGGATTGGCCCGGGCTGCTGATGCTGTCGCCGGGTCTGGCGATCTTCGTTTACGGGTTGGCGGAGACCGCTGCCGGTGCGGGCCTGGATTCCGTGGGCGGTGGTGGTGCGGTGCTGCTCGGGCTGGCGCTGGTGATCGCCTTCGTGCTGCATGCGCGTGTCCGGAACGGTGCGCTGATCGACGTGAAGATGTTCGCGCAACGGGCTGTTGGTGCGCCGGCGCTCACGGTCTTTCTGTTCTGTACGGCGTTCTTCGGTGTGGCGCTGTTGATGCCGCTGTATTTTCAGGTGGTGCGCGGCGACTCGGCGCTGCATGCGGGTCTGCTGCTGGCCGCGCAAGGTATTGGCGCGATGATCTCGATGCCGATTGCCTCGCGTCTGACCGACAAGCTCGGTGCCCGTCGCATCGTAGTGGTGGGTCTGTCGCTGGTGGCGCTGGGCATGTTGAGCCTCAGCCAGATCTCGGACACCACGACCTTGTTGCAGGTCGAGCTGACACTGTTTGTGATGGGCCTGGGCATGGGTTCCACCATGATGCCGGCGATGAGTGCCGCGCTCTCCTCGATCGAGCGGCATGCGGTGGCGCGTGTCACCGCTGGGCTCAATGTGCTGCAGCGGGTCGGCGGATCGATCGGCACCGCGCTGCTGGCGGTGGTGCTGTCGCATCAGCTGGCTGTGGCCATGCCGGCAGGTCAAAGTGCGACCTTGCATGTTGGTCACGGCATTCCCGCGGGCGCGCCTGGCCAGGTGGTTCCGGCGCTTGGCGCCGCGTTCGGTCACACCTTCATGTGGTCGTTCGCGCTGGTCATCTGTGCACTGATTGTTGCGCTGTTTATCCGCCGGAGCCATGTGGATACGGCGGCGACCAGTGCAGCCCATGTGATCGTCGAATAGCCTGAAGCCGCATAGCCGCATAGCCGCATAGCCGCATAGCCGCTGAGGCGCAACGCCGATTTGCGCGCCATAAATTCCCGATCCGTCGTTTTCCAGACCAGTCACCTGACAGTGGCTGCTCTTTTCACGTTTGCGGATCGAGGTTTTCGCCACCTGACCGGCGATACCGCTTGCTGCGCTAAGGAAATCGTGATGTCCACTACGCCTGTCCTTCCGTAAGGTACTGTATTACGAACATAAAAAACCCGCAGAGGGGAGTCTGCGGGTTCGGGGGGTTCCATCTAGTTGCGTGGCAGAGGAGGGGAGCCTTAGCCACGCGGTGGGAGCGATGTCTCACGACATGGGGTTAATGTACTCGATGGTTCGTTAATGGAGCGTGAGCGAAAGTAAGAAAATTCGCCGGTCTGATATGTTTCGGCGGAACTTATGGCCTGCGGAGCCGTCGGGTACCTGTCTCTTGAGTGGCAAAACCACGCCAAGCGCAGCAACCTTGTTCAACGATCAGCCTCATCCGCTGCCACCGCCAGCCCCGATACCACACCCAGTGAGGGGTCGCCCTGTACCAGCGGTATCTCTGGAAAGCAGGCTTGCACGCGTTCACGGATCTGCGGTGAGCGCGACGTGCCTCCAGTGATGAAGACACTGGCAGGGAGTTCGTCGAGGTTGCTGCGGACGGTGTCCAGCGTGCGTTCCATCTGGTTGAGGAAGGTATCGATGGCAGCGTGGAAATCTGCGTTACCGAGCTCCACCGCAAGGCCGGGTTCGATGAAATCCAGTTCGGCGCGATAGTGTGGAGATGAGCTCAGAGTGATCTTGCTGCGCTCGGCGACCTGATTGAGTCGTGTGGTGGCACCGGCCTCCTGCAGCGCGCGCAGGCGCGAACCGTAGGGCTCATCGACAAGGCGATAGTCCTGCTGGCGAAACTCGCGCTGCTTGGGCAGGTTGTGCACGCTGGCGGCGTCGACGTAGCGGTGCGCCGGCATGCTGATGATGTCCTTGCCCAGTTGCGGCATGAAGCTGTGCAGGCTCACGTTGACGTCGAGATCGGTGCCGCCCTTGGGCAGGCCCCAGCTGCGCGCGATGTGCGGCGCTTCGCCGCCGCCCAGTTGCGCATGCGCCACATCGGTGGTGCCGCCGCCGATATCGACCACCAGCGCATACTGCCGCTGTGCCAGACTCTTGTGATAGTGCATCGCGGCGGCCGCGGGTTCTTCCAGAAAGCTCACGCTGTCGAAGCCGGCGGCGGCGGCCGCTTCGCGCAGAATCTCGATCGCCTGCAGTGAACCTTGCGCGCCCATCGAGCTGCGAAATTCCACTGGCCGTCCGATGACTGCGCCGCGCACGGGCGTGCCGAATTGCTGGCTGGCGGTGAGACGAATGTGTTCGATGATGTGCGTGGCGATATGCACAATGACTTTGCGCACCTGTGGGTCGAGCCTGTAACCGAACATCGACTTGGGCGATTCGATCAGGTTGCCGCCGCCGCTTTCCAGATAGCCTTCCACCGCGGCCTCACCGAACAGTGCGTGCTGAAAGCTGGCGACCGATGCGGTGGCGTTGCGCGTCTGCTCTTCCATCCACTGTCGACGCACCACGCGCAGCGCTTCACTGCGCAGTTCGCTCTCGCTGCGCAACACCGGTGCCTGTCCGCGTGCGCTGGTTGCGGCGGCGAGCTGACGTTGCTGTTGTCTGGCCAGACGCAATTGATTTTCTACCTGCGCGTCGAGCGCCGGCGTCAGCGTGAAGTCGCTGGGGTCGGGAACCAGTTCCGGGAAAAATACCGCGGTACGAAACTGCTCGGCGTCGCCGAAGCGTACAAGCTTCAGTTCGCCGTCGATGATGGCGGCGGCAGCCGAGTAGCTGGTGCCGAAATCGATACCGATATGCATAGGGTCACGCGATCGCTGCATGGCAACCCGTCATTATGCCGGCTGCGTCGGCAATGTTCGCTATGCCACCGGATCCAGGTGCGGCGTCAACACCTGCGTTATCCAGGTCATGAACGCCTGCACGCGTCGGGGCAGGTTGCGGCGGTTGGCATAAAGCAGCGATACCGGCATCGGTTCGGCGCGGCAATCCGGCATGACTTCCACCAGCTGACCGGCGTCGATCAGAGGCTGCAGGCCGGCCGCGGGGCCCTGGATCAGCCCCAGGCCCGCAACGCACGCGGCGGTATAGGAGTCGCTGTTATTGACGGTGATGCTGCCGGTCATCGGCAGGCTGGCATAGCCTGTACCGTCGGGATATTCCCAGCCTGGAGAGCGCGCACCCAGGGTGGATACGTAGTGGATAAGCTGATGTCTCGCCAGATCGTCGAGCGTCTTCGGCGTGCCGTGGCGTTTGAGGTAGGCCGGGCTGGCGCAGTTGATGATCCGGAATACGCCAAGTGTTCGTGCGACCAGGCTGCTGTCGACCAATGGGCCGACGCGCAAAACACAGTCGAAGCCTTCGCGTACCAGATCCACCAGTCGATCCGTACTGCTCAGCTCCAGCTCGATCAGCGGATGCGCCTGCATGAATTCCGGTAGCCGCGGCAGAACGAAAATCCGCGCGACGCCGCTGGACATGTCCACACGTAGCCGTCCGCGCAACGATTGCTCGCCTTGCTGAAACATCGCCTGCAATTCATCGATGTCGGTGAGCAGATCCTTGCTGCGCTCGTAGAACGCCTGACCATCGTGTGTCATCTGCACTTTGCGCGTGGTCCGGTGCAGCAGCCGCGCACCGAGCGTGGCTTCCAACTGTTGTACCGCGGTCGAGGCGCTGGCTTTTGGAATGCCGAGGCTGTCTGCGGCACGGGTAAAGCTGGCCAGTTCGGCCACCCGAATGAAGATCTGCATGGCCTCGAGCTGGTTCATGGTGGTGCGGTCCAGTCCGGCGAGGGTTAATTAGTCGATTTTTATGAACATACAAATCATATATCGACAATTTATCTATCACTAGTCGACCAATAGAGTGGGCCTGCCGAATCAGTCCCACCATTCAAGGAGCCATTCATGAGCAATCCATCCATCGCCATCATTACCGGCGGAAGCCGCGGCCTGGGCCAGAACACCGCGATGAAACTGGCTGAGCAGGGTACGGACGTCATCCTGACCTACCGCAGCGGTCAGAAAGAAGCAGCGGCCGTGGTGGCCGCTATCGAAAAGCTGGGTCGCAAGGCCGTGGCCCTGTCGCTGGATGTGGGCAAGAGCGCCAGCTTTGACGACTTTGTCGCGCAGGTTCGCGAGGCGTTGAGCAAAACCTGGCGGCGCGACAGCTTCGATTTTCTGGTCAACAACGCGGGCACAGGGCTGCACGCCAGCATCGCCGAAACCACCGAGGCGGAGTTTGACGAGTTGGTGAACGTCCACTTCAAGGGCGTGTTCTTTCTTACCCAGAAACTGCTGCCGCTGATCGCCGATGGCGGCCGCATCGTCAATATCTCCAGCGGGCTGGCGCGCTTCACCTTGCCTGGCTCGTCGGCATACGCTGCAGTGAAGGGTGCTGTCGAGGTGCTCACGCGCTATCAGGCGAAAGAGCTGGGTGCGCGCGGCATTGCCGTGAACACCGTGGCGCCGGGCGCGATCGAGACCGACTTCAGAGGCGGCGCCGTCCGTGACAATCCCGAAATCAAAAAGATGATCGCGTCGCAGACAGCACTCGGCCGTGCCGGTTTGCCGGATGACATCGGCGGTTTGATCGCCTTGCTGCTGCTTCCGGCCAATGGCTGGATCAATGCTCAGCGCATCGAAGCTTCGGGTGGCATGTTTATCTAAGCAAGCTTGTTCGATGACGGTGCCAGCGGACGACCCCCGAATGGCCGTCTATTCAACGTCGTCGGAGCGCGCTGTTGGGATTCGCGTGCCGCTCGTCCCAACCTACGATGGCATCGCGATGTCCGATGGTGAAATCTGCGGCGATGCATGATGAGGCGCAATCGCCAGGCAAAGTTGCTTTGTGACGGCGTTAGCCCGCGAGTTGATGGTCTGCTGGCATCCCGGTCGTTGCATCGCCGCGTTGGAATGGCTGTGCAAAAGAACAGTAATGCGTAGGTTGGGATGAGCATCAGCGAATCCCAACGCTGTCGGAGCGTGATGTTGGGATTCGCGTGCCGCTCATCCCAACCTACGATGGCATCGTCGATGTCCAGCGGGTGAGGAACCGGTGGATGTACCGTGACATGCAAGCACCATGTGAAGCGTCTGACAAAAGGTGCTTCAAGCCAGGCGCACCCCATGCTTCGGCAGGATGATCTGCGTCACCACGAAGCGATGTTCCTTGATGGCATCGTGGAATTTTCGATAGTCAGACCGTTCGAAGGCTTCTGACCACACGGGCTTTTTGTCGCCATCGGCGTTGCCGTCGATGATGCCGGTGGCTTTGTCCTTCCAGGAATCAGGGCCCTTGCCGATATACGGTTTAACCGTTTCGGCGAAGCCCGGGACCTGGCCGCTGGTCAGTGCCTTGATCAGCGCATCCAGTCGCACGCTGGGATCATCGTTGCGATTGGATGCAAGCAGTGACGCGAGCGCAGCCTTGGTTTCTTCCGGCAATCCTTCCTCTTGCGCAAACGCGGTATTGCCGCGGCGAAATCCCTTGATGGCGCGATAGGCCATATCCGCCGCCTCCATGAAGATGGGCAGATTGTCACGCTGGAAGGTCAGGCCATGGCCGTTCTCGTACTGCCACTTGGCCCATGGCTGGTCAGGAAAGTGCAGCGCGGCGCCGTGGCCAAGCTTGACCACGAAATCGAGAAAATTCGATTGCGTGGTGTGCACGATATCGTCGACGAACTGCCGCAGTTTTCCAAGCCAGGTTTCATGCGAGTAGTCGTCGCTGGTGAGCGACTTCACTACGTTGTGGTCGCTGATGGTGCCGGTGAAATTCTGGTGCGCCCATGTATCAACGTAGACGTGCAGGGTCACACCCAATCGATGCAGGGCGTTCTCCGCTTCGCGATTTTCGATGGCGTGCGCGACCATGTCGCGTGCGATCGCACTGTCGGGTTTGCAGATGGACTTGTCTTCCAGCGTGCTGCCTTCGCCAGCCGGCAGGAAGTGAAACGGCGCCCAGATCCGCTTGTCGCTGGTGTCGCTGATATTCATGTAATCGAACATCTTGTGCGCGCTGGCAAAGCGTTCGTAGCTCTCGCCGCCGACGAACTCCAGTATGCCGGTGACCGTCGCGTCATCCACGTACTGGCAACAATGCGCGACGGTTTCGGCATCCGGCTTCTCGAGCCCGGCGAGTCGACTGACGAGATAGATCACACCGTAGTGGAAATCGATATTCATCGAATGGCCTTTTCCCGGGGTTTGCGTGACGTTGGCAATGTGTTGGTACCGCGTGATTCCTGCTGACGCAGTCTCGACCGCAGCGCCTCAATAAAGGCTGAAAGCGCCGCGGGAGTCTGTCGGCGGCTGGGGTGATAGAGGTAGTAATCGGGCAAGGTGGAGCACCAGGGCTCGATTACCCGTACCAGCCGGCCTTCGGCGATGTGCTCGGCGTGGACTGTCATGCGTTCTTCACTCGACCGAGGCCATTTTAGCTATCCCTTTCGCCAAGGTATTTCCCCATGACAGGCTCCACACCCCAATCGCACGAGCGGACTGTGGACGGTATCGCATATACCGTGGAAACCTCCCTGCACGAGCGTGGCATCTCGATCGTCGTTACCGTACCTGGCATCGGGCCGGAGGAGGAAAATGATCGCACCTATGCTTCAGAGGACGAGGCGCTTGCCGCTGGTGACGAGATCGCACGCTCGCTGATTCATCGGCAGGGCCCCAAAAGATAAGTTGATGCAACACGACGCAAGAGGCATCCGATGAGCAACGCATCCGGTTACAAGATTTTTCCTTCATGTCAGCGCGAGTCATCCAAGGATGGCCGGCTCGTCTACGAAGCTACTTATATCATCCAGGACGACCAAGGCCTGCGCGGTGAACCCATCACGGTCGCGGGCCAGTTCGAGTCCGCCGAGGAGGCACTTGCCGCTGCCCAGGCAGCAGGCGAAAAACTGCTGTCGCAAATGCACTGAGTCTCATGGTGCTGCTCAAGGCGTAGCCGGCAGTGACGTCGACGCATGTTTTTCGCTGACGCGTACCTTCTGCCGGGCAGGCCATGCCAGCACGGCCACAACCGGAAAATGATCGGACGGATAGCGATCATCCTGCTGCGTGGTGACCGTCTGCGCGGTCAGCGCGCGAAAGTCACGGTAGAGAATCCAGTCGATGCGGCGATCCGGAATGCCGGTGAAATTGTGGAAGGTCTTTTCCGGTCCGCCATGGCTGCCCGCACTGATCCATGCATCGTCCAGCAGTGAGGTGAGTACCGCATGGTCGGGTTTGTCGGGCGCGCTGTTGAAGTCGCCCGTCATGACGATGGGTAGGTCGGCCGGTAACGCATTCAGGCGTGAGAGAATTTCCTGCGCCGAGCGCGTGCGCGCCAGCTCATCCTGATCGCGATACGGAAAGTGCGTGTTGCAGTAGTAGAAACGCCGGCCATCGGCTTTGCGCTCGAACAGCGCCCACGTGACCATGCGTGGATATGGGTTGCCCCAGGTGATGCTGCCGGGTTTGTCGGGTGTGTCGGACAACCAGTAATTGCCGGAATCGATCACGCGCAAGCGGTCGGTACGATAGAACACACCCATATGCTCGTCGCCATCATCGCCGCGGCGACCGATACCGAACCAGACGTATTGTGGCAGTTTGCTGACGATGTAATCGCCCTGGAATTTGTTCAGCTCCTGCGTGCCGAGCACATCCGGATGCTGCTCGCGGATCGTGCGCACCATGATGTCGCGTCGGTGGTTCCAGTCGTTCGGGCCATCGTTGGCGATGCCTGTGCGTACATTGAACGTCATCACACGCAGCGTCTGCGCACGGAGCCTGGCGCTGGTCAGACCAAGCGACACAAGCAGAACGGCAATCAGCAGCTTGAAAAAACGCATGGCGAATGCTCCGTCGAATGCGGGAACCAGCGATTGCCGCGAACGTACCACAGCCACGCGATGGCGCAGTCACCATCACACCGAATTACTGGTATCGAAGAGACAGTGCATCGGTAATGGCGAGCCTCGTCATGATGTGGTCGACAATCATGCTGATGTTGCAAAGCAGTGACAACGTATGCCTACGTAAAAGAAGAAAAGCCGGATCCGAGTACCATTCCGTATCAGGCTTTTATCGGCAGTGCTTGATCTGCTCCAACGGAGTAAATCTCTTAGCGAGAAACAGTACTCATTGGCACGCCGGTGTCCTTCGAAGCGCCAAGAATTGCGCCGCCGGCCTTGATCTGCACCAGTGCGGCGGTGGAGAGATCGGTCAATTTCGCTGCCGGTATGTTGAACGTCTTGGGGCTTCCATCCCACGTGCCGAGGTTGACGAGTTCGCGCACCACGTTGCGATGGGGAAGAGTGCGACCGCCGTTTTCGCCGGCGCGAATAGCGACGTTGATCGTGCGCGGGTCGTAGCGCACCAGCCAGACATCAGCCGGTGCAGCAGGTTTGCCGGAACCCACCCGCAGTTGGCCGTTCTCCCATGATAGGGAAGGTCCTTGCGTATGCGCCTGTGCGATCACCTGATTGAGTTGTGCGCGGTCCGTGCCGACGAGATCTTGTTGTCCATTCACCACGACCTGCGGGGTGTAGACGCCATTCTGTTTCTGGTAGTGCGAGTAGTCGTATTGCCGGTCGGTAAACGCTTCGCTGGCGAAGGTGTCTTTCCAACCGAGGTTGTCCCAATAAGTGACAGCAAACGATAGCGCGAGAATGTTTGCTTGCCCCGCGATGGCGTTGAGGTTGGCTTCGGCCGGTGGGCACGACGAACAGCCCTGGCTCTGGAATAGTTCAACCACCACAAGCGGCGCGGACGCGGGATGATCCTGTGCGTAGCCGATTTCGTTGAAGGCAATCAGCGCAAACACGCCGAGCAGGAGTTTG
>Ga0302303_10000969_pt1 | contig 20206 bp, 11 predicted proteins | sample III_Palsa_E2_1_FD_194542 | JGI IMG/M metagenome (GOLD analysis project Ga0302303, IMG submission 194542) | Peat permafrost microbial communities from Stordalen Mire near Abisko, Sweden - III_Palsa_E2_1 | ecosystem: Environmental > Terrestrial > Soil > Palsa > Peat permafrost | place: Sweden...
TCAGGGATGTAAAAGGATTTATCCGCAAGACAGAAGCGATTTCGGGAGCCAGATATGCCGGTTTACAGGACGATCATATCCACTTTATGGCCCTGCCGTTTTATGAAACCGGCAAGATCAAAAAGAATACAGCAGGCGAAGAAGATATCCGTTTAACGATGGAACTGCTGCAAAAAGTAAAACCACAACAGGTATTTGCCGCAGGTGACTTTGCCGACCCAAATGGCACCCACCTGGTATGTTTCAATATTATTATAGCTGCCCTAAAACGACTGAAAGAGGCCGAAGACTGGGTAAAAGACTGCTGGGTATGGATGTACCGCGGGGCATGGCAAGAGTTTAATATTTACGAAATAGAAATGGCCGTACCACTGTCACCACAGGAAGTGATCCGCAAACGGAATGCTATCTTCAAACACCAGTCGCAAAAAGACAGGCCGGTATTCCCGGGTGATGATGCCAGAGAGTTTTGGGTGAGGGCTGAAGACCGTACAAAAGAGACAGCGCACTATTATGATAAGTTAGGTATGGCCGAGTACGAGGCCATGGAGGCTTTTGTGAGATTTCATTATTAGATGATTTCACAGATTTACAAGAATGATTACACCGATTTCTTTAGAACGGTGTAATCATTTTTTATTTATCGGTGAAATCAAAAAAAGCATTAAAACCTTTCCTTCAAAAATTTACCAGTATAAGAATCTTTTTCCTTAATCAAATCTTCGGGCACGCCTTCAAAAACTACTTTACCGCCATTGTCGCCACCTTCAGGGCCGATGTCAATTACCCAATCGGCGCATTTTATTACGTCCATATTGTGTTCAATTACAATAATGGTATTACCGTGCTCCAATAAGGCATCGAAAGATTTAAGCAGCTTTTTAATATCTGCAAAATGAAGCCCGGTTGTAGGTTCATCAAAAATAAATAACGTTTTATGGGTGTTGTTGCCTTTAACCAGGAACGATGCCAGCTTAATACGTTGAGCCTCGCCGCCAGACAGTGTATTGGATGATTGTCCTAACTGTACGTAGCCTAACCCTACATCCATCAACGGTTTTATTTTAGCAATGATCTTTGGTTCTTTGACAAAAAATTCCAAAGCCTCCTCAATAGTCATCCCCAAAACTTCCGATACATTCTTGTCGTGATAGGTAACGTCAAGAATGTGTTGCTTAAAGCGTTTGCCGCCACAGGTTTCGCAGGTAAGGAAAATATCAGCCATAAACTGCATTTCAATTTTCACTTCGCCTTCTCCCTGGCATACGTCACAACGTCCGCCTTCCACATTAAAAGAAAATGCCGATGGCTTTAAACCTGCCGCTTTTGACACCGGTTGTGCAGCATACAAGTTACGAATCTCGTCCCATGCCTTAACATAGGTAACCGGGTTGGAACGTGACGAGCGACCTATCGGGTTTTGGTCTACCAGTTCTACCTGTTCAACTTTTTGATAATCTCCTTCAATGCTGTCGTAAGTTCCGGTTTGTTCGCCGTTATAATTGCCGAGTGTTTTTTGCAGCGCCGGGGCCAGTACCCGTTTTACCAAGCTAGTTTTTCCGGAGCCGGATACACCGGTAACTACAGTTAATACTCCCAAAGGGAATTTGGCACTTATATTCTTCAAATTGTTTTCGCGGGCGCCTTTTATTTCAATAAAATCGTTCCATTTGCGGCGACTTTTGGGGATGGCAATTTCTTCTTTGCCGCTTAAGTAACGTCCGGTAAGGCTGTTGTCATCCTTTATAATTTCGTTATAAGTGCCCGAGAAGATCAAGTTACCACCATGCGTACCCGCTTCAGGACCGATGTCAATAATATGATCTGCCGCCTTCATGATCTCTTCTTCGTGCTCCACCACCAAAACGGTGTTGCCTACATCACGCAATGATTTCAATACGCTTATTAAGCGCTGCGTATCTCTTGGGTGTAAACCAATGCTGGGTTCATCCAACACATAAATAGAACCCACCAAGCTACTGCCCAATGAGGTGGCCAGGTTAATCCGCTGCGACTCACCGCCCGACAGCGTATTTGACAAACGGTTAAGTGTTAAATAACGTAAGCCTACGTCGTTTAAAAACACTAACCGGTTATTTATTTCCATCAATAAACGCTTGCCAACTTTGGCGTCGGTTTCGTTTAGTTCGATGGTGTTAAAAAATGCGAGTGCTTTATCTAACGACATTAAAACCACATCGGTGATTGATTTGCCATTTATTTTTACATAAGATGCATCTTGTCTCAGGCGACTTCCTTTACACTCGGGACAGGTGGTTTTGCCGCGATAGCGCGACAGCATTACGCGATATTGAATTTTATAGGTTTGTTCTTCCAGCTCTTTGAAAAACTCGTCCAGCCCGCGAAAATAGGCATTGCCTTTCCACAAAAGTTGCTGCTGCTGCTCAGTAAGCTGATTATATTGCCTGTGAATGGGGAAGTCAAACTTCAAAGCATTTTTTATCAGCAAATCATTCCACTCACGCATTTTTTCGCCCCTCCAGGGAGCAATAGCGCCTTCATAAACGCTTTTGCTTTTGTCTGGAATAACCAAATCTTCATCAATGCCGATTACTTTTCCATAGCCTTCGCATCTTTTACAAGCGCCATAAGGATTGTTAAAGCTGAAAAAATTGGCGGTAGGTTCTTCAAAACGAATGCCATCCAGTTCAAACCTATCGCAAAAAAAGCGTTCCTGGTCTTTTTCAGCATCCGGTTCCTGGTAGCGCACATAGCAATCGCCCTTACCTTCAAAAAAGGCAGTTTGTACCGAATCGCCTAAACGGCTTATGGTTTCATCTTCCTCATTTTTTGAAATACGGTCAATAACAATGCGGACAGTAGAGGTTAGTGGTTGGAGATTAGATGTTAAGGTGTTGTCTTCATTCTCTGTCTTCGATTTTTTTGCCGAAGCTTTTGCCTTTTTGCTTTCTGCTTTCTGCTTTCCGCTTTCTGCTCCTTCAATTTCGTCAACCAGCCATGATCCATCGTCAACAATGCTCATGTCTTCCAGCAAGTCTTCGATTTTGGATAGGAGGCCTCTAAATTCTACCCGCACAAAGCCTTTTTGCATGAGCACCGCAAGCTCTTCTTTTAAGCTCCGGTTATTGTGCGGATACAATGGGCATAGAAGGGTCACTTGTGTTTCATAAGGCAGGGCCATAATGAAGTTAACTACATCGGTAACACTATCTTTTTTTACTATCTGTCCTGAGATAGGCGATATAGTTTTGCCTATTCTGGAGAAAAGCAGTTTCAGGTAATCATAAATTTCAGTTGAAGTACCCACAGTTGAACGTGGGTTTGACGTAATTACCTTTTGCTCAATGGCAATGGCCGGCGCTATCCCTTTAATATAATCAACATCGGGCTTATTCATCCTTCCCAAAAACTGACGGGCGTACGATGAAAGACTTTCTACATAGCGTCGCTGCCCTTCGGCATAAAGCGTATCAAAAGCAAGCGATGACTTGCCCGAGCCCGACATACCTGTAACTACTACCAACTTGTTTTTAGGTATGGCCACATCCATATTTTTCAGGTTGTGTACCCTGGCGCCTTTAATAATAATATGATGTTGGGGATCTTTTTCTGCTTCTTTGATCATAGTTAGTCCATGGTCCATAGTCCATAGTCCATAGCTGCCATTACCATGGTCTATGGACTATTGTCTATGGTCTGTTTTCCAAAACGCAAAAATCCTAAAATATTTAGCAGTATCCAAATGTGTTTGTGATTAGTAGTTAGTTATTTATCAATATTTTGATTTGTTTGCATTGGGCTGACATATCTTTTGCAACTCCGTTTTGTTAATTTTCGTATACCCTATTATATGTGGTAAGTACCCGTATATGCACTATTTAACAAATATTAACATTTCTGTCAGAAAATATTATTTGTTTTTCTAATGATAAATTGGTTTATTTGGATAAGAATTTTTTTAACCCCTAAAAAAGAACCGTATAGATAAAACTCTACTCAATAAATATTATTATTTAATTAAGTTAAGTAGTTTTTTCTATGGATTTTCAATTGAAAAGTGATCAGGATCTAATCCATCATTATATTGCTGGTGACGAGGCTGGATTGGTAGAACTGATCCGACGCTATCAATCAAAAATTTACACTTCCATTTATTTGTTAGTAAAGGATGAATATCTTGCTGAAGATATTTTTCAGGATACCTTTATAAAAGTTATAAATACCTTAAAAGCAGGTAAATATAATGAAGAAGGTAAGTTTTTACCATGGGTTACCCGTATAGCTCACAATTTGGTTATCGACCATTTTCGCAGAGAAAAACGTGCACCAATGATAAGTAATGGCGACGACTTTGATATTTTTGAAGTTTTAGGCAATTACGACGAAAGTACGGAAGACCGAATGGTGCGCGAACAAACTTATAAAGACCTTAAATCACTCATTCACCTGTTGCCAGCCGAGCAGAAGGAAGTTTTGATAATGCGCCATTTTGGGGATATGAGTTTCAAGGAAATTGCTGATATTACGGACGTTAGCATCAATACTGCCCTTGGCCGCATGCGTTATGCGCTCAATAACCTGCGTAAAATGATGCAAAGTAAAGAGTTGAGTTTGAAGAATTAGTGAGTAGTTGATTAAGTTGGAATGGTTGATTAGGTTTTAGGATATGACTTGATTAAACAGATGAATGATTGGATAAAACTTACCAAATCAACTTAATCTATAGCGAATAGCTGTCTCCTAAAAATAAATTTCATTTAATTTTCATCTTCATAAAATATTATATTTAAGCTTTCGTTTAGTATCTGTAAACTAAAAATTTAAAAAAGCTTATGGACGAAACCTTTACAGCAACTTTAAGTTTACTGACTAACAAAGCCAGGGTGAATGAGGAGCTACAAGAGAATTTAGAAGGCGACGAACTGATGTTTTATCATTCGCTTCGTGCTGATCTGGACCTTTTGAAAAAAGCTCCGAAATTGCAGACAATCCACCACATACTGGATTACTCAAAAAGCCTGCGTTAGTAGTAAACCACAGAACTGGTTCACAGATCATCGCTGTTTTTTATAAATAGCTAATGATTTGTGAACCTTTCCATTTTTACAGGGTTTTAGTAAAATTTTGCGTCCTATTTGGGTAATCAAGTTTAATTCAAGACTATTGTAAAGTGTTTTATTAACCAGTTACCCAATGAAAAAAGAAGAGCGCTATAAGCACTTAGTTGAATATTTTTCAAAAGAACAACCCAATCCCGTTACCGAACTCCATTATAATAATCCTTTCCAGTTACTTATTGCGGTAATACTTTCGGCCCAATGTACTGATAAACGAATAAACCAGGTTACTCCTGCACTGTTCGAGCGTTTTCCTACGCCGGAAATCCTGGCGGCATCAACATCTGATGAGGTTTTTAATTATATCCGTAGTGTAAGTTATCCTAACAATAAGGCAAAGCATCTGGTAGGAATGGCAAAAATGCTGGTTGAAGTTTTTAACAGCGAAGTACCGTCAGACATCAATGATTTGCAAAAGATGCCGGGAGTGGGTCGCAAAACAGCTAATGTGATAGCATCAGTAGTGTTTGATGCACCTGCAATAGCTGTGGATACGCACGTGTTCAGGGTATCAAACCGGATTGGTTTAACTACAAATGCCCGTACGCCGCTGGCTGTGGAGAAGCAACTGATGGTATATTTGCCTAAAGATATATTAGGTATTGCTCATCATTGGTTGATATTGCACGGGCGTTATATTTGTGTTGCCCGCGGCCCCAAATGTGAAACTTGCCCCATTAGCTGGTTTTGTAAATATTACGAACGTACCCATACTGAAGCCGCTCTGTTAAAGGCTGAGGCACTGAAATTAAAGAAAGCAAAAGATCAGAAAAAGAAAAATGCTTTAAATAAGATCAGTAAGGAGTTAAAGAAAAGAAGTGAATAGTTGATTGTATTTTTGACTTATTACTATTAACTTAATCAAATAATAAACCGATCACACAATAAATATTTTTTACTAAAAATATTAGCATTTGTAAATAATATATTTTACATTTGTTCACACAATTTTTAATATGAGCAACGCAGAAAAATTAAAAGCATTACAGCTAACCTTAGATAAGCTGGAGAAGTCATACGGAAAAGGTACCATCATGAAACTGGGTGACACCGTAATTGAGGCAACCGAAGTGATATCAACAGGGTCTTTAGGTTTGGATATTGCTTTGGGTGTAGGTGGTTTACCAAAAGGCAGGGTTATTGAAATATATGGTCCGGAGTCATCAGGTAAAACAACATTGGCTATTCATGCAATTGCCGAATCGCAGAAAAACGGTGGCATTGCTGCTTTTATTGATGCGGAGCATGCTTTTGATCGTTTTTATGCCAAAAAATTAGGCGTTGATGTGGAGAATTTGCTGATATCACAGCCTGACAATGGCGAACAGGCATTGGAAATTGCTGATAACCTGATCCGTTCTGGTGCTATTGATATATTGGTTATCGACTCTGTTGCTGCGTTGGTTCCCAAGGCTGAAATTGAAGGTGAAATGGGCGACTCAAAAATGGGTTTACAGGCACGTTTAATGTCGCAGGCTTTACGTAAATTAACCGGTACCATTAGCAAAACAGGATGTTGCTGTATATTTATTAACCAGCTGCGTGAAAAAATTGGTGTAATGTTTGGTAACCCTGAAACCACTACCGGTGGTAATGCGCTTAAGTTTTATGCATCGGTACGTTTAGATGTTCGTCGTATATCACAAATTAAAGATTCTGACGAAGTATCAGGTAACAGGGTTAAGGTAAAGATTGTGAAAAACAAAGTAGCTCCTCCATTCCGCGTTGCTGAGTTCGATATCATGTTTGGCGAAGGCATATCAAAAGCAGGTGAAATTATTGATCTTGGTGTTGAGCATAATATTATTAAAAAGGCAGGTTCGTGGTTTAGCTATGGCGAAACCCGTTTAGGACAGGGTCGCGATGCTGTAAAACAATTGATACTGGATAATCCGGAATTGATGGACGAGCTGGAAGCCAAAATAAAACAAACCGTGACCGGTGACCATCTGGCGGAAGCATAAATTTGATTTTACTGATTTTTGCATAAATCTGCTATGAAAAACAACAAAAAACTCCGGTATTTTATCGGAGTTTTTTTGTGATACCGGTTTATAAAATTATCCTAATACCTTCACCATCAAAGGATCAAGATCAATGGGCGCGCTAACTTGGTCAGATAATGAATGCCTCTCCTTAATATAAGCTGCACTGTTATAGGCCACCCAAACTTTTTGTTCATTATCCTGCCAGACTATAACCTTTAAGGGCAGATCTAATGCAGCTACTGGATTTTCTATCATGATTGGTCCGCCTGATTTTGGGTTGCCAAATAAAATGAATTCAAGAGGGGGTATGGTTTGCCCGGTTTTTTGTAATTCATTCTGCTGATCAATTCGGGCATATATCGTTACTCCATTACTTTGCAGTATTACCTGCAAATGATCAATGGTTTCCTTTACAGTATATGGGCTGGCTTTAATAGTAACTCCTTGTGGGTTCATGAGGCGTTCGTTAGTGTTTATGAATTTAAAAAGGGATATTGGTAATATAAAGATCGGTAGATTCCTGATTTATTCGTTACTTTTAATCAATATAAACCCCAATTACATGTATTTAATTACCCGCGTATTAATAGCAATAATTATTGCAGAGCATTTTTATTTTTTATGGTTGGAAATGTTTGTATGGACAACCAGGGGCCCAAAAGTATTTACACATATTCCGGCGGCTTTATTTAAAGAAACCAAAGCAATGGCAGCTAACCAGGGACTGTATAATGGTTTCTTAGCTGCGGGCCTTTTATGGACTTTCTTTATAAAAGATGTAAGCTGGCAACACAACATATCAGTATTTTTCCTGGCTTGCATCATCATTGCCGGGCTTTATGGCGCCTACAGCGTGTCAAAACGAATATTTTTTATACAGGCATTACCCGCTTTGGTTGCTGCGTTGCTGGTGTTGTTAAGTTAATCGGCCAGCTTTTTTCAGGTAGATGGGGCGAAGCCGCCTATAAATAACCCTATTGTCAACTTTATCAGTTTACAGTTTTATCGGCCCTCAATATTGCTTAACTTTGTGCTCCAAAACAATTTACAAGCTTATGCAATATGATGTTATCGTTATCGGTTCGGGCCCTGGTGGCTATGTGGCCGCTATACGTTGTGCCCAATTGGGTTTAAAAACTGCTATCATTGAAAAATATAATACTTTAGGCGGTACTTGCCTCAACGTAGGTTGTATCCCTTCAAAAGCACTGCTCGATTCTTCTGAACATTATCACAATGCCGCCCATGTTTTTACGACTCATGGAATAAAGCTGGACAATTTGAAGATCGATTTCGGGCAGATGATTAAACGTAAACAGGAGGTGGTTGATGCCAATACCAGCGGTATTGCCTACCTGATGAAAAAGAACAAAATTGATGTACATACCGGTGTGGGTTCTTTTAAAGATAAAAACACCATTCTTATTAAGAAAGCCGACGGTGCTGAAACAGAGATTACCGGTAAAAATATAATTATTGCTACTGGTTCAAAACCATCTGCATTGCCTTTTATTAAAATAGACAAAAAACGAATCATTACCTCAACAGAAGCATTAACACTTACCGAAGTGCCTAAACACCTGGTGTTAATTGGCGGTGGGGTTATTGGCCTGGAATTGGGATCTGTTTATGCGCGTTTAGGAGCCAAAGTTTCCGTTATTGAATTTATGGATTCTATTATTCCAACGATGGATAAAAGCCTGGGCAAAGAATTGCAGAAGGTTTTACAAAAGCTTGGAATGGAATTTTACTTGGGCCATAAAGTAACCGGTGCCACTGTAAAAGGTAAAGAGGTTACTGTAACTTTTGACGACCCGAAAGGCGAAAAGAAAGAGCTTAAAGGTGATTATTGCCTGGTGGCCGTTGGTCGTGTTGCTTATACTGATGGTTTGGGCCTGGATAAAATTGGTATCACTGTTGAAGAACGTGGCCGCAAAATTCCCGTAAATGCTCACCTGGAAACAAGCGTTAAAGGCGTTTATGCGATCGGCGATGTTATTACAGGAGCCATGCTTGCTCACAAAGCAGAAGATGAAGGTACTTTAGTTGCCGAAATTATTGCCGGACAAAAGCCGCATATTGATTATAACTTGATACCGGGTGTGGTGTATACCTGGCCGGAGGTTGCTGCTGTTGGCCAAACAGAAGAGCAACTGAAAGCAGCCGGAGTAAAATATAAAACGGGTTCATTCCCTTTCAAAGCCAGTGGCCGTGCCCGGGCCAGCGGCGATCTTGACGGATTTGTAAAGGTATTGGCTAGCGCTGATACCGACGAAATTTTAGGCGTCCACATGATAGGCCCCCGTGCTGCTGATATGATTGCAGAGGCAGTTGTTGCCATGGAATACCGTGCATCAGCCGAGGATATTTCGCGCATGAGCCATGCGCACCCTACTTATACCGAAGCTATGCGCGAAGCTTGTCTTGCCGCAACAGCCAACAGGGCTATACATATTTAAGCGTATACAGTTCGTTTTTTTTCTCATCTTATTAACTCAGGGGTTGGCAAATATTTACTATTTGTTAATCCCTGTTTCTTTTTATGCCTCCCTGTGCTGCTTTGGGCGGTTTTTTGTTGCTTGATTTTTTTACTTATTTATTGTTATTTATTAATTAATTTATTTATTTTAGTAAATAAAATATTTCTTATAAAAAGCACTTTGTAAGTAAATGCCCGAATTTATCCTGAACAATAAAAGCAATTAGCAACACCAATTTGACGTTTAATTATTGATTTTTAGCGTTTTTTTAATTTGTTGTTTAATGAAGAATTCTTTTATTAAAACGGATAAATTAAAAAGCAATCATTTCTTATTGCTCAATATAGTAGATATTGAAAACTAAACCTTGCAGCTTTTATAGTACTATTCTCCGGGTATTAATGAAGGGAAAATAACATTTATAGAAGCTCATGCAATATTTAACCTATAAGTATTTGTTATGAAATGTTTCTTACGTAATTGCCGATCAGGATTAATCAAATTAGCGCTTTGCGTCATAATTCTTTTTATTAATGTAGGATTTGTTTCAGCTGCGACTACAAATTGGACAGGAGGAACAAGCAGCGATTGGTCTAATTCGGCTAATTGGTCTAATGGTGTGCCTGTAACTGGTTCTACAGCGCAAATTGGGGTAACTGTCGGTTTTAATAATCAGCCGGTCATAAATTCATCCGTATCAGGGATTACAAGTCTTGTATTTGGTGTAAATGGTTTAATTGTATTGGGGTCAACTACCAATGTTATAACACTTACTGTAAATAGTGGTTTTACACTTGCAGTAAGTGGCAGTATTACACAAAACTCAAGCAGCTCTCTTCTTTCTGCACTTTCTACCAGTACTTTTACAACAACCCTTGCCGGTGCTGGCACCGTTACTTGCGGTTCGTTAACAGTGGGTAATAATAATGTTTTTCTTACCGTTAGTTTATTGACTACCAATTATCTTATATTCGTTTCAACCATTTCGAATTTTAGTATTACAGGTAATGTGGTAGTTAATGCAACTACACAGGGCACTAGTCTTATACCACTTATAGTAGCAATTGGCTTTAATGATGCTGCTTTTTCTTTACAAGGGGGCATTACAACAGTTGGTGGTACAATACAAACTGTCAATACAACCCAAGGGCTCATATTGACAGGAAATTCCACCCCAACATTTAGTATTGATATGCCTACTGGCTCCGCCTTAACACCTGTTTTGCAGCTTACAAATGCCAACGCTATAAATTCTTCCAGTGTAGCCGGTTCTATGAATTTTTATAATAATACCGGTGGTACAGGCACCTGTACGGTATCTTATAATGGTACCGGTAGTCAGGAAGTGTATACCAGTACAAGTACTATACTTAGCTCAAGTCCTCAAACTTATCAATATTTATTGCTAACCACTTCCGGTGCAAAAACAACGGACGCGGGCACTTTATCCGTTGCCGCCAATTTAACAACGTCAGCGACTGCTGCTACGCCACTTACGACAGTTTTGTTCAATAGTCATAATACCGTAGTAACTGTTGGAGGTAACTGGACAAACAGTTGCAGTACTACACAAGGTACAGGGAATATTACTGTTACTGGTTCTGTAACCAACAATTCCGGCGGGACACTAAATTTGGGCACCAGCAATTTTTTAATAGCCACCAACTACACCAATAATTTGGGAGGCGTTTACACGCAAAGCACCGGGACTACTTTTTTTAACGGTACCGGAGCGCAAACGCTTGTTGATAATAGTACAGCCGGTACTACCTTTAATAATGTAACTTTTAATGGTACGTCCACCTCAACCATAAATGCAGGCACTGGCAATTTTGCAGTTTCTACAACGGGTGTTTTAACAATGGCAAATAGCGCGACGCTGGTAGCGGGCACCGCTACTGCCGGCGGGGCGGCTTATTTAACTTTGCTGTCAAACGCCACTTCAACTGCGGCAGTAGCTATTATACCAAGTACATGTAGCATTACGGGTAATGTTAACGCGCAGCGCTATATAACAGGTACAAATTCAAGCTATAGTAGTTACCGTTTATTATCATCCCCCGTAAATACTATCAGTCCTACTTCGGGTTCAGGTAATTATATCAGTTTATACAATTTAAACAAAAGCATAACAGCGGGGGGGATAACTTATAATGGCATTTATACTGGTGGCCCCGGAGGTACTGCCGGTGGTTTTAATATCAGAACCAATAACCCCATTATTTATATCTATAATGAAACTTTAAGAACAAATAATACGGCCTTTACCTCGGGCAAAAATGTGGGTATATCGGCAATAGATATAACAAGTAGTGCCGCTACCGATGTAACCACCGTAAGTACCGGAACCACAGTTAACGGAGTTGCCTATTCAGGAACAAGTGGTATTAACATACCTGCCGGGAATGGCTATATCGATTATTTTATAGGTCCTAATACAATAGCCAGTCCCTCAGGGCCAATCAATAATGCTGTTATCACTAATGTAGGCTTTATCAATCAACAGAGTGTACAGGTTTATTTGTGGTATACTCCAGGAAGTGGTTCAGGAACAGGTGCTGCCGGGACGCTATCTTACTCTACACCGACAAGTGGCTCACCTGATACGTTCAGGGGGTTTAATATGGTAGGTAATCCTTATCCCTGTACTTTAAGTCTGGCATCTGTTTTTACAGATAATTCCGGTATTGATAATATTTATACTTTAAGTGATTATAATCCCGGTGGCCAGGAATATAATACCTATACAGCTATAGGAAGTTCGTCGCCCAGCCCCGGCTATGTGCTAAGCGGGCAAGGTTTTATGGTGCATTCGACAGGCAACGGTAAAACACTCATATTTAAGGAATCAGAAAAGGCTGCAACCCAGCAACTAACCGGTTCGAATTTGTTATTGTCTTTATACCGGGATATACCCAGTCAAAAAGCGCTATCGGGCTTGTATATGAAGATGGTGCAGGATAGTGTAACTTATGATTATTGTGGTATATATTTCAATAAAAACTGGGTATCAACATTTAAAACCGGCGATGCAATCGACCTGGATGGATTATCCCCAAAAGTTTATATGTCGAGCTTCACGTCTGACGGGGTACGCGTTGCCGTAAATCACCAGCCCGATTATGCAAAAGGTATCAAAGTAAAATTATATGCCAACGCTGTTAAAGACGGGATATATATGCTAAACGCAGAGGGCATTCGTAACATTGATACGCTTTATGATATTTTCCTGATAGACCATTATAAAAATGATTCGCTGGATATGCGCCGTTACGGGTCATATTCCTTTAATATCTATAAAAGTGACACGTCCTCATTTGGTGGCTCCCGTTTTGAACTATCCATTCATCCGCGGCCATTGCCGCCTTATAAGTTATTGAGTTTTACCGGGCAAAAAATAAAAGACGGGATACAGTTAACCTGGAAGACAGAAAGTGAAGGCAACTATACAGGCTTTGTGTTGCAAAAAGAAGATGGTAAACAATATATTCCGTTATATAGTTTACAAAGTAATGGTAGAGGTACCTACACGTTTACAGACCATAACCCGATATCGGGAAACAATACCTATCGTTTGCAACAGTCGGGAATAACAGGCAGCATAACTTATTCATCGCCCGTTACGATTGTGTATGATCAGACCGGAACAAATGAATCGATATGTGTATATCCAAATCCGGTGAAGGATGTAATTAATTTAACGATAAATCGAAATAATCAAAACTCAAATAATAATCAATTGATTGGTATAAACGCGCCGTCGTTTTCTGCCGGATCAGTTTCATACGGTATTAAAATAATGACTATTACTGGTACTGTAGTGATATCAAATGATTCCACCGACTCTGACTGGCATCATAATGCCGTTTCACTTGCGCCCGGGCCATACATTATACAGGTAATTAACAATAATGATAAGAGCCTGGTAGGTAAAAGTATGTTTGTTAAAATATAAAATAGGTAACCGAATTGTTACAATTAGGATGCTTTTTTGCTAAAAAAAGCAGCGTTTTTAGCAACCTGTATTCTTAGTTTTACGTACAAAGAATATGGTCGAAATTACAATTTCGATTCTGGTGTTGCAGAATGTCCTAAATACAATTTTAGTGCATCGTAACCAATAGTATTTGAGCTGATAAATTATTTGATAAGCAAAGGATGGGGCCTCAGTTAATTATATATAACTATGGCAAATCGTCTTTTATTAACCCTTCTTATCGGGTTCGGATTTTCAATTCACGCTGAAGCTGCGGCTATCACGTTTAGTTGGAAAGGGTCGTCAAGTACAACCTGGGAATCGGCAAGTAACTGGACAGCCAGCGATGGTTCAACAACAAATTATCCCGGATCGGGTGGCAGAACCACAGATATTGTGGATTTTGGGGTTAGCGGTTCAAGCTATACAAATCAACCTACATTAAGTACAAGTTTAACAGTAGCATCCATTGAGTTCGGTGGTGGTATTGAAGTTGGCACTACTTTAACGGTAAATGTTGGTACGCTAACTGTCGGTAGCATTACTCAGGATATAAATACCAACTCAGGCAGCAAAACTATCTATGATTATTTTCAGGGTACCGGTACAATAACATGTACCAGTTTGAACTTGGGAAGCGGTACCAGTACAAGCGGACATCAAAACTATATGATGGATGACATTGCCAATCTTTATGTTAACGGAAATATTACCATCATATCAAATGCCAACATTCAAAATGGCTCAGGATTCAGATTGGAAAACGGTAACATGTATTTGTCAGGCGTTATAAGCTTTGCTACTATAAGTTCATCAATTACACAAACAAATGCTTCATATTTTACCATAAATACCATTACGCAAGCCACTAGCGCAGCTACCACCCCGCATCTGTATCTATCTAATGCCAACCCGGTTGGAACCATACCTACACCAAAAGCTTCTGTAAACTTTTATGGCGATCATGGAGGTACAGGATATGTTACCTATACCGCAAACAGTCCTAATATTACTACCACTGCAACTGCTGGCTTTGGTACAGGTGGTGGTACTATAGATACCTCTAAAACAAGCTACGACAATCTTATTGTTCAGGGTACAGGCATCGCAACAATAGGCGGTAGTACTGTAGGAGCCTTAAAGGTAGCAGGAGATTTTGATACCTATAGTCCGGTTACTTTTAGTCCGGCCGGTGCCAGTGCAACCAATACCTCGGTAGGTGGCAACTGGAATAACACTTCAACTGTCACAGGAGGAGTAGGAAGTACCGCCATTTCTGGTAATGTTGTAAATTCAGGTACTATGAATCTTTCATCGGGTATCCTGGAAGTTGGCGGCAGTGTAACAAATACTTCAAATCTCATTGCCGGAAGCGGCAGTATCACCATTGATGCTAACTTGAGCAATTCGGGTAATTTAACCATGTCGTCCGGTTCGCTCACTGTGGGCGGTAATTATACCAATAGTGCCAGCGGGACTTTTACAGCCAGCACCGGAACGGTTTATTTTGATGGTAAAAGTGCGCAAACACTTGTGGACAACAGTACCGCCGGAACTACCTTTAATAATGTAACTTTTAATGGTACAACAACGAGTAGTGTATCAACAATGAGCCCCGGGGTGGGCAATTTTGCAGTTTCGCCAATTGGTGTTTTAACTATGGCAAATGATGCACAGCTTGTCGCCGGATCAACTACAGCTGGCGGAGCAGCATATTTAACTTTAATGTCAAATGCCAATTCTACTTCTGCTGTGGCAGCAATACCATCTACATGCAGCATTACCGGTAACGTAAATGCACAGCGTTATATAACGGGTACAAACTCGAGTTATAGCAGTTATCGTTTACTGTCATCGCCGGTAAATAATATAAGCCCAACTTCGGGGTCTTCAAATTACATCAGCTTATATCATCTGAATAAAAGTTCAACCGTTGGTGGCGTAACTTATAATGGCATCTACACCGGCGGCCCTGGTGGCATTCCCGGAGGTTTTAATATTGCAACCGCCAATCCAATCATTTATATATATAACGAAACCTTAAAAACAAGCAATACCGCATTCATTTCGGGTAAAAATGTGGGCATTTCATCAATGGATATAACAAGCAGTACAGCTACCGATGTGAATACCATTAGTACCGCCACACTTGCTAATGGCGGGGCAGCCTATTCGGCACCCAGTGGTGTAAATATCCCTGTAGGCAATGGTTATATCGACTACTTTATTGGCCCCAATACATTAGCAAATCCTTCATCGCCTATTAGTTCGGCAACTATTACCAACGTGGGCTTTATTAACCAACAAAATGTAAAGGTTTATTTATGGTATACTCCGGCCAGTGGCACAGGTGCCGGCACCGCCGGACAGCTGTCTTATACCACGCCTGCAAGTGGCGCTGCTGATAAATTCCAGGGCTTTAATATGGTGGGCAATCCCTATCCATGTACTATAAGTTTGGCCCAGGTTTTTACAGATAATCCGGGTATTGATAATATTTATGTATTGAGTGATTATAATCCCGGCGGGCAAGAGTATAACACCTATACCGCTACAGGAAATTCGTCGCCATCACCTGCATATGTGGTGAGTGGTCAGGGTTTTCAGGCACATGCGAAAAGTGGCGGTCAGACCCTTATATTTCAGGAGGGTGAAAAAGCACCTACCCAGCAGTTAACCGGGGCATCATTATTATTAGGAACTCCCAAACAAACTACTGATCAGCCGTTGGCAGGCTTATATATGAAGATGGTTCAGGACAGTGTGACATATGATTACTGCGGGATTTATTTCAGAAGCGATTGGGCGTCGACATTTAAAGTGGGGGATGCTATTGATCTTGACGGATTATCACCAAAAGTTTATATGTCGAGCTATAGCTCTGATGGTGCGCGTTTATCAGTGAATCATCAGCCCGATTATACCAAAGGTATTAATGTAAAGCTTTACGTTAATGCCAATACAGATGGGGCATACAGTTTAAATATTGAGGGAATACGTAATATAGATACCTTATATGATATTTTCCTTTTAGATCATTACCAAAAAGATTCGGTAAACATTCGCCATACTGGTTCATATGCATTTAATATTTCTAAAAGTGATTCATCATCTTTTGGCGGTTTGCGTTTTGAATTGTCCATCCGTTTACGGCCGTTACCGCCATACAAATTGGTGAGCTTTACGGCGCAGAAAGTTAGTGATGGCGTACAGTTAACCTGGAAAACAAATAACGAAGCAAATTATACGGGCTTTATATTGCAAAAAGCCGATGGTACGCAATTTAACCAATTGCATAGTTTACAAAGCGACGGTAATGGTACTTATAGCTATATTGATCGTCATCCTGCCATGGGCAGCAACACTTACCGCCTGTTGCAAACCGGTATAACCGGCGATACAAGTTATTCATCTCCGGTTACAGTAATGTACACCCCCGGGGGTACAGACGGCTCAATCAGCGTATATCCTAATCCCGTAAAAGACGTTATTAATTTAACAATTAACCAAAATGGTACAAATGTAAATTCAGGTGGCAATCAGCCATTGAATTTAGGTTTATCGGTATCTTCAATAAAGTCAACTACTTACCAGATAAAAATAATGAGTATAACCGGTTCAGTTTTAATATCGGATACCTCAGATGAGGCCGATTGGCATCACAGTGCAGGTGGACTTATTCCAGGGCCATATATTATACAAGTAATTAACAATAGTGATAAAAGTCTGGTAGGGAAAGCGGTTTTTATTAAAATATAACAGATCAGTTTCTGAAATAAAAAATGCCGGCATCTCGTTTACGATGCCGGCATTTTTTTATGTTGTTACAATAACTCTGGCTTTATTTTTTCGGTGAAATCTTTAGCAAACTTGTAAAGTTTTGGTTGTATAACGGCAGCACAATAAGGGTTCTGTGGGTTATTAGCAAAGTAACTTTGATGATAATCCTCAGCCTTATAAAATTCACTTGCAGGGGTAATTTCTGTAACTATAGACTGGTCAAAAATATCTTCATTTGTCAGCCTTTTTATCATAGCTTCGGCTTGTTGTTTTTGTTGGTCATTTTCATAAAAAATAGCCGACCGGTATTGTGTGCCAACATCATTACCTTGCCTGTTTAAGGTAGTTGGATTATGAGTCTTGAAAAATATAAGCAGTAACTCATCAAACGAAATTTCATCTGCATCATATAATAACTGGAGTACTTCTGCATGACCGGTAGTTCCGTTGCAAACTTCTTTGTATGTAGGGTTTTTGGTATGCCCGCCCATATAGCCTGAAGCTACACTCTTCACCCCTTTAACTGTTTCAAATATAGCCTCGGTGCACCAGAAGCAGCCATTGCCGAATGTGATTTTCTGTAAATTCATATGGATAAAGATATTTAATCTGAGGTAATATTCGTGCACGCTAAAGCACTAAAAGAATGACTAATATGGCAATATGATTACTAAATAATTGAGTTCTTAAGAAAAAGCGGCCCGGAATTGAACTTTCATGCTTTTTTTAATAAAGAAAGTCTGGTAGTGAATTTTAAGAAATATAATATACTGTTAATTTAATAATTAATTAATAGTATATTATTAATTAATTATTAAATTATTGAGTTATTGTTCAATATAATGCAGTTAACTCGATTATTTTTTTAAATATTTAGCAACTTATGACTGTTATTTATCGTAAAGAAATCAATTTGCAGACCGTTGGAAATGGAAATTGACAACTTAGTGCGAAGGTTTATTTAAGTACCTGATTATTAACCTTAAACTATTGCGCTTTGAAAATACCCTTACTTTTTTGCTCATTAATTTTTGCCTTTATTTTTTGCGTTAGCAATCCGGCCACTGCTGCAAATACTTACATATGGTTGGGCGGCACCAGTACGGCGTGGACTGATGTGTCTAATTGGAGCTTAAACGGCTTCTCCGCTCAATCATCAGGCGGCGGCGTATATTATCCGGGGCAAAACTCTTCAACTGATATTGTTGTTTTTGGTGATGTTTTAGCGAGTAACAATACACCTGTTGTTACAACAAATATTCCGAATAACCTGGCGCAAATTACTGTTAATGATTTTACTAAAGCTACTATTACTATAAATAGCGGATTCTCTTTGTCGGCAACCAGTTTAGTAGTTGGCCCAACTTTTGGGTTCAACGCAAGCTTAACACTTGCTACTAATGGAGCAACAGCAAGCCATGTGAATTTATCAGGCGGTTCAGTAAATATTGGGCCGGCAAATGGTACTTCAAATCTTATAGTATCCACCAATACCAATGTTTCTTGTACTTCAGAAAGCGTCACTGTTGGAGGCAGTCAAAGTTCTATTACCAATAGTGGAACAATTTCATTAATTTCAAGCTCTGCGTATTCGAATTATAGTGGGGGATATGGGTTTATAAATAATACTGGCGGAACTTTTTCTTTTTCCGGTTGCAGCATTTGGCTGGGAAATAGTAGTAATGAAAATATTGTAAACGCCGGATCATTTTCATTAAGTACCTCCAATATATATATGGATTCTTCTCAACTTCCGGGTACTTCAGGTGTCAGCAATTTCTCTATCACAAATACGGGAACTTTTACGTCAACTTCATCAAATATATATCTTACCTCTACTGGCACGAGTATCAAAAATTTAGGTACGTTCGCGGTAATTACGTCAAGCATTTATCTTAGTGGCACCAGTACCAATATTAGTAATTCAGGCAATTTTCTTCTGGAGCCTAAGTCTGTGATCTATCCTACAGGAGCATCGTCGGTAGTTACCAACAACTCAGGGAGTACATTTACTTTAATGTCCGACAATACCGGTTCCGCTGCAATCGGCGCTCTAAATTCAACAGCATCTTTAAATGGCATATTTAATATACAGCGTTATATAACTGGGAGTAGTTCAAGCTATAGTGGCTACCGCTTATTATCATCGCCGGTAAATTGTACCAAAGCAGCCTCAGCCACCAGCAGCAGTACACTTAATTATATTAGCTTATATTATCTCAATAAAAGTGCGACAGTAAACGGCATCACCTATAATGGTATTTATACCGGCGGTTCAGGCGGTACCGCAGGGGGGTTCGATGCAACTACCACTAACCCTATTTTATATTTTTATAATGAAACGCTAAAAACTAGCAATACATCCTTCACATCGGGAAAAAATGTTGGTATATCATATATTAACGTAGGTACAGGTCCGCCTGTTCCTACTACGGTAAACATGGTGAGTACCGCAAAACCGGTTAATGGTGCCTCTTATACTACGCCAAGTAATTTACCCATACCGGTAGGAAACGGGTTTATAGATTACTTTATAGGCCCAAACACTATTTCAGGTACATCATCGGCTATTAGTGCGGCAACTATAACCAATATAGGCTATATCAACCAGCAAAATGTCACTGTTTATTTATGGTATACGCCATCTAATGGCACCTCCACAGGAACTGCCGGACAATTGTCTTTCACAACGCCATCGGTGCCTGCTAACCCTGCTGACAAATTCCAGGGCTTTAATATGGTTGGCAATCCTTATCCAAGCACACTGAATTTAGCACAGGTGTTTACTGATAATAGTGGCATTGACAATATTTATGTGTTAAGTGATAATACCTCAACAGGTGCAGGTTATAATGTTTATACAGCAACTGGTAATTCATCACC
>Ga0302303_10000970_pt1 | contig 20205 bp, 15 predicted proteins | sample III_Palsa_E2_1_FD_194542 | JGI IMG/M metagenome (GOLD analysis project Ga0302303, IMG submission 194542) | Peat permafrost microbial communities from Stordalen Mire near Abisko, Sweden - III_Palsa_E2_1 | ecosystem: Environmental > Terrestrial > Soil > Palsa > Peat permafrost | place: Sweden...
ACCAATAACAACTCCGGGTTCATTATAATAATCAAGGCTCGTATAATAAAGCCCCTTATCATTTCCTCCCGACGCGCTAATGTATTGGTCTTGAGTTTGGGTATTCCTAAATACCATATCGTTAATTTCCTTTTCATTATCCTTAAAAATAATTTGAGTACCCGGTACTATAGGGTCATTCATTATCTGCCATCCTTGTTTCAATAGATATTGATTAGCTGGCGACGATTCCTGTATGTCATATTGTGCCAGTGCGGCAGGGGTAGTGCTTAAGCCATACCCGGCGGACGCGTTGATTGCTGCTATGGAGCGCCCTGAAGCTACACCGCCTAACCTACCGTAATAAATGTATTGCTCCGCATCCAGGTACTGGTAACCTTGCCTGTTTTGATTAAAGCCTTCAGTATATTTATAGTTTATTTCACTGGTGCCTTGTTTACCCTTTTTTAAGGTAATAAGTATAACACCGTTGCTTGCCCTTGAACCATAAATAGCTGTTGCTGCAGCATCCTTCAAAACATCAACAGAAGCAATATCTTCTTCGGGTATATCATTATATGCCCTCACCACACCATCCACAACAATAAGCGGCTGCGCAGGATTAGAAATAGAAGCCCCGCCCCTTAGGGTAATTAAAGGTGAAGCTCCCGGCTCGCCAGACTGGGCTATCACTTGCAACCCTGATACAGCTCCCTGTAATGCATCAGCTACGTTAGCCCGCGGCTGGGTAGCCAACACTTGCTGATCGAGCTTAGCCACTGCACTGGTTACCGTAGCTCTTGATTGTGTGGTGTAACCAAGAACCAAAACTTCATTTAAAGTTTTATTTTCCGGCACGAGGGATACGTTAATAACACCTTGGTTTTTAACCTGTACTTGTGTTGGTGAATAACCAATAAATCTAAATATCAACACATCCCCACTTGCAGCGTTAATGCTGAATGTACCGTTTAGATCAGTTTGAGTACCATTATTAGTGGTGCCCTTTACCAAAACAGTAACTCCCGGCAATGTACTGTGATCATCCGAAGCAGTTACCTGCCCGGTGATTTTGATGTTTTGAGCCTGAACTACGGAACAGAGAAACATCCCCATTGCCAATAACCACACCCGGTAGTAAGTAAATTTTTTGTTCATAACAATTGATTTTTAATTTGCATTATGTCATACATAATGCAATTATAAAAAATACAATTATTAATTCCAAGTAATTAAATCAAAAAAAAATATCGCTGAGTTACTGAGTGTTATAAATACACTATTTAAAAAAAAGGGGAAAAGCCTTTATTATTCGAAGAAAATTGTTTTAGCAAAAAAATGCATTTTAATTTATTATGTCTTACATAACACTTTTTGATGAAATTGACTATTTTTGCAAAACTTAATCATTATTACGACTAAAGATGCCGTAGAGTATTATGGTTTAATTTTATGAAATCAATCAATCTTATTGAAAGTCTGCGGAGTGTTGATACAAGTTCTCTTGTTGACAGAGTAGAGAAAAACTTAATAGAACTTTTTATAGAAAAAGAGTTTAAAGTGGGTGACATCATCCCTACCGAGCTGGAATTAAAAGAAGCCATGGGGGTAAGCAGGACCGTTATAAGGGAAGCATTGCTGCGGTTAAGGATGATTGGCCTTATAGATTCAAAGAAACACCGGGGCGCCGTGATAACCAGCCCCGACCTGACGACCATTTTACAAAAAAGTATGAACCCCCAAATGCTGGATGCCAGTACACTACGGGAAATTTTTGAGATGAGGTTATCACTTGAGATTGGAATGGCCGACTTTATTATACAACGTGTTACGCCGAAAGACATTGCGGAATTAAAATTGATTGTTAAATCGGAACCAAAAAAATCACAGGCGCATTTGTTTCAAATTGAGCATGAGATCAAGTTTCATGGTAAGTTATACGATATAACAGGCAATGAAACACTTAAAAATTTCCAAAAAATGTTGTTACCGGTATTTGATTATGTACATCAAAGCGGGTTACTCAAAAAACAGGTTGTTTTAAAACAGTTTGTTTCGCATGCCGGCCTCATTGAACTCATCGAAAAGGGATCTGCTGAAAAGCTGAGGAACGGGATACGCAATCACCTTGAAAATCACTTTTCGCGTATATTTGACTAGTTTAGGGTCAATTAGCTGAAAATGCAAATCGAAACACCTAATTTCCTGGCTGAAAAAAATTAACCTTCCGCCAACCCTAACAAGAAAAGTCGAACCAAAAATTGAAAAAGGATTTTGTTTCCATTTTAGTTTTCAGATATGAAATGCAATTGCCTTTAAAATAGCTATTTGCAAAAAATAAAGCCCAATTTCGACTAAGTTAAAATATTGGCCAATCGCCTCATGTCTTCAAAAAAGTGGTTCGATTTTAGTCCTGCTCCCGCTACCTTTTTAGAAGTAAAAAGTTAAAGTCTCAGGTCGAAAGCTTTGGGACTTTTTTCGTTTGCAGGGTTTTGTATATTAGTGGTACGGTGCCCCCCAACTGGTCGAAGTTTACAACTTCGACTTAAAATGTATTAAGCTTCCAGCTTAATACATTTTACAAAGAATCAATTAATACGACGTGATTTAAAAACTAAGCAGACTTGTATCTACTTCAATAACCTATTGATAATAATTTTACGGGGCCTAATAAGCCAGCGGGTAATAATGGAGAATTTGCATCAAAAAAACTCCAGGTTGCATAAGTATATTTCTTTAATGCATTTGGTTGGGCATCGCCAATTACCCTGTTAACCCATAAATTGGTAACCTTTATTGCTAATATATTTTTACCGGGTTTAATAACATTACTAATATTTGCCCTGAATGGTTTTTTCCATACTATGCTAACCGGTTTTCCATTTACTATAACATCTGCTATATTTTTCACATCTCCAAGATCAAGCCATGTAGTCGGGCCTTTTTTTAGCCATGCTGCCGGCACGCTAATTAATTTTGTATAAATGGCAGTTCCTGAAAAATATTTTACACCTATATCCTGGTTTGTTGTCCATGAAGTTAAACTATCCACCTTAATTGAAGCGGGGGCACCCCATCCTGGTGGAAAGCTTATTTTCCAGTTTCCGCCAAGGGTGGCCAATGTTTTTTCTTTTAAGGCCGGGATTTTTACTGTTAATTTTGTGGCTTTATCTTTAAACATCACAAACACTGCATCGGCTGGTTGCAGGTGAAGGTTAACGCTTGTAACGCCATCAGCTATACTATAGGAGGCATTTTCAATGATACCGGTTTCAGCGTGCCATAGCTGCGGCACTTTACCGGTTATACGGAATGTGGCTACCAGGTTCACCGTCGTATCTTCACGGTTATTTACCCAATAGATATCCCTGTCATTTAACTTACGGTGAATAAATAAAAGTTTGGTGCCTGCATTAGATTTAGCGTATGAAAAGTCGGGGTTTACATTTATAGCCTTTAAAACTTCACCTGTTTCTTTGTCCTTAAAAACTCTTGGATTGCCTGAGTTCCATATTTCATTTACCAAATACTTAAATTCGGCAGTGTCATCAGCCAAACTCGGGGATCTTTCAGGTCTAACACCTGTTATAGTTGCGCCATTAGCCACCAGGTAATGCAGCTTGCGTAAAACCGGGAGCGACATCCTTCGCGCGTTATCGCCCAATACCAATACCCGGTAGCTCATACCGCTTGGTGTAACCAGTTTGCCGTCCTTTACATTAAGCAGGTTAATCAGCGCGTCGGGGTTGATGAAATCATAATTATATCCTTCGGGAATATCGGGCGGCTTGTTGCCAAACAGGTTAGTGATGTTATTATCTTCACCATAATAATATACAATATCTGCTACGAATTTGCCTTGCTGAAGCAGATAGCTGCTTCTTGACAGGTAGCTCGTCCATGCTTTTGCATCTTCGGCCCAGGTTTCGTTCCTGGTGAACCACTGTCCGCAGGGGCCAAGGGTGAAACCCGGTTTATCATCGGTTGGCTGGTGAACAGAGGTATGTATTACAAACCTGTTTATACCATTTGCCAGCTCCATGTCGGCAGCAGGTTTTAACGTTTGCGGGTCATAGCCATAAGCACTCTCTTTGTCGCCTATTGTAGTAAAAGATTCGGCCCCAGCCAGGTTTTGGCCATAAATATGCGCAACAGATGCCGACTCACGTAAATCCATACGATGGCAGTATACGCCGCCAAACGGAAAGTTGGTTTGCATCCATAATGCGCCCATCGGAATTGCCGCTTTGCGCTTAACATCCATGCCATCGGCAATCAATGCCCTGAAAAACTCATGCGACTCGGAATAACGTTGCATCCCGTATTCTTTCAAAATATCACTTAGTTTATCATAATGATATTCGGCCATCATTTCCTCTAGTGTTTTCCGGAAATCCCAAAGAAAACCATCGCTTGCTTCGGCACTTTTTACAATATGACCGGTGAATACCGGCATCCATGGTAACATGCTATAGCCCCTGCGTTTTTGAAACTCATTCAGCATATTCCCCGTCCAGTTTTGTGCGCCCACTTCCCAGCTGTCTGTCACCAAATATTGCAAAGGGCCGTTTGCACCCATTAAATTGCCGGTTGCCTTTTTGTATTGATTAAGGTAGGTATGGAAGTAAGTGCTTACTGCCACAGGGTCTAATTTATCAACCTCCAGCCCGGTAGCCTCAGCACTGGCCGGATGATTGGTTCTGCCAATGAGCGAATAGCCAAAGCGCACAATATTCCAGTTACCCGGCGGTGCCGTCCAGTTCAATGTGCCATTAGTATCTACATTATTAGTAATATCTACAACATTTTCAGTAGCTATTACAGCATCTGTATTAGGAGTTGGCGACTGGTAAAGGTCGCTTGCTACCGTAAAACCTGCTTTATCTGCAAACCTTGTTACCCGTGGAATGGTATGAAGTACTATCTGGGCAATTGCAGCACCGGAATTTTTAAACCTGATACGAAAATATTTTGCACTTGCCGCCGGTATGTTTTGTGTCTGGTATGCATCACCTGATGATATATCGGCAACAAACTGAAAATTTACCCCATCATCGCTTTTTTCAATTATCCTGTTGTTTCCGCCCGTGCCCGCAATGGAAACTGCCTGTATACTACGGGGCCTATTAAAAGTAAAACATATCCAGGCAAATCCTTTTATGCTGTCTGCAGGCAATAAGATTTTGGTGGCCAGGTCGCCATCTGTTAACTGCCTCAGGGTAAAATTACCACCACTGGATGTTACGGCCGGATTAAGGGCACTCATCGGGACATCCGTTTCAGGCAATTTGTAGGCAATTACCGCTACATCATGCGCGTACTGTGGGGTAGGCTTATTTGTCTCTGTCTCTAATCCAATAAGCCGCGAGAAAGGAATATTTTGAAATGGCCCTGTTACACCCGGGGGCTTAGGCAACCTGAGCTTTACGTTTTGGCCGCCGGTAATATAGGTTTCGCTCCAAACCAATTTCTTCATACCATCCTTAGGCTGTACCCAGGGGCCGCCGCTTTGGCTCCAGCCCGGCGATCCGGCTATAGCCATTTCCAGTTTAAGGGAATCGGCAAGTTTGGTAGCATATTTAAAGGCATCAACCCAATCGGGCGTCATGTAAATAAGGCGTTTCTTTACGCGTTGTGGGGTGGTTTGGGCTGCATCGAAATTCTGGAAACCGCCAATGCCTGCCCTTTTCATCCAAAGCAAATCTTTTCGGATACCGTCCTTCGTTATATTCCCGTCCATCCAATGCCACCATACACGCGGTTTGGCGGAAGAAGGTGGGGTTATAAAATTTCGACGGATAGAATCAATGCTTTGTGATTTTGCGGGCGTAGCAACGGACAACGCAAACAATAACGAAATAATTGAAGTAAAATATTTATTCATTGCGGATGATATAATGGTTCTGTATTCTTTAAAATAACGATATGCATATAATTCACATTGAACTAAACCAAATTTCATTATAACGCGATTGAATATTGGTAAAAGCGGCTTAGGAATAAATCTTACGGATTTTAAAAAAATTGATTGACAATAATAACGATTTAGCAATAAAAAGGATCACTTACTTTCCAACACTCTTAATGAATGCAAACATCAGGTTTGTACCTATAAAAGGTTGAATTAAATAATTAGCCTCTGCGGGAAATTTTAAAAGCATGTTACCTGGTTCTTATAAAGAAATTGTTTGAACCCAATTGAAATCAGTGAGATAACATAGACAAAATACGCATTTCTTTTGCAAAGCGGTTCGAGTTTAGTCCGATTGGGGCTACCCAAGTAAATGAAAAAAGCCTTTAATCTTTCGATTAAAGGCTTTTTTGGTTTAGCGGCTTGGTAAAAAAACTATGCGAGGTACACAATAAAAGCTCTATAGAAAATTGTAAATCAATTTATAATGCCAGTTTTAGTTCAAACATTTCAAATTGGGCTAATAAAAAAAGGTTTCGGATATTATCTTATCGTCCTTTACGCCAAAAACTGCAATTTCTGCTAAATGTACCCTCTGGCCCTTTTTTAAGGTCATGTCCCTGCCCATGGCCACGCTAAAATAGTCGCCGCCAACCACCGGTTCGCTACAAAAGAAGCTGTGTACTTCTGCTATAATTTCCTGCCTGGCTTTTGACTTTACTAAAACCGCTTCAATACCCTTGGTTATAGTAGGCACCCCCATTGCCAAAGCATGTTCAGGTTCGGTACAAACAATATCGGCGCTGTATAATTGCTGATAGATTTCTGCTACCTGTCTTTTTTGGAAAAGTTCATTATAGCGATTGGCTAATTCCTGAGTTGTCATATTTTTTTGATTTAAATTTTAATAGCACAAAGGTATTATGCCGGATAATACTAAAAGCATCTAAAAGTACTTTATATTTGCTTAATCGTATCAATTTATAAAAATGGACGCTTTAAGCACCGTATTAGAGGCAACCAGACTGAGAAGTGTTGTTTATAGCAAATTTCCCCTTGCGGCCCCATGGGGGTTGGATGTTGTTAAGGACGGAAATTCGCAATTCTGGCGATTGGTAAGCGGCAATTGTACCGTTGGCTCGCCTGATGGCCGTATAATAGAATTGGCGGAGGGCGATCTGGTATTTGTGCCTCACGGAAGCGCACACTGGATAGCAGATAAATCTACCAGTTTACGCATGCCGTCGCCCGAGTTTGTTAAGGCCCGCAGGGCGGGAATCCCTGTTTTTAACAGTGGTGGCGATGAAACTACCCTTATAGCGGGCCATTTTGAATTTGATTACCAACCCTTGCATCCTTTTTTAAAGGATTTGCCCCCAATTATCCATATCAGGCAATATGTGACAGAAAACCAGCTTTTACTAAAGCAGGTTACGCAATTAATGGTGGAAGAACTCAATAACGAAAGACCGGGAAGCAGTGTAATGCTGAAATGCTTGTCGGAAATTATGTTTATCAATATCATCAGGACCTATTTAGAACAGGCTGTACCCGACAGTGGTTTTCTTTCCGCATTAAACGACACAAGGATCAGCAAGGCGCTAAAACTGATACAGGATTCACCCCAAAACCACTGGACGCTGGAATCTCTTGCATCGGAGATTGGCATGTCACGTTCTGTTTTCTTTAATCAGTTTAAAAAATTAGTACATGAAACACCGTTGAGCTACCTTACTAACTGGCGCATCAGGCAAGCCCAAAAGCTATTAATGATGGATAACAGCAATATATCCGAAATTGCAGCAAACGTTGGTTATCAGTCGGAAGCGGCTTTTAACCGGATATTTAAATCAAAAACGGGGCAAACTCCCGCCGTGTACAGAAGAAGTATGTTTTTCAAGTAATTTTTTCGCATGTGGTCTTTATTCACCACTAATTTCTAACATAACTTAAACGCAAAAAGCCTCAAATCCTCTGACTTGAGGCTTTCTCTTGTAGCCTGAAACGGACAATTCTCAAACTATTTCTTAGATGATTTAAAAAAGATCGCTTTTTAAACAAGGTTCGAGTCCTGATGGGGCTATAGCTCAATTGTACGAGCCTAAAAATTGGTTAACTATCTGCCTCATAGGCATTTGATAATTATTAATGAAAAATGCTGAAACTGAACCTTTGGACGGCGCGCTAATATTCGGCAAGTATGACGGTGGAGCAAATCTTCCATAGTTGCGATAAAACTATTTAGTGGTTTTATCGGTAAACGGCGATAGCTCCAGCAAATTGGCTTTAACAAAGCCGGGTACGTAGGTGGTTTTATCGGCAAGCTGCATGGCAACGGGGTTTTGAACGAAAGGGTAAAGCGAATAAGTGAATGTATAAACGCCTTTGTTGCCAAGCGGGTTTACATGCCCTTCATAAGCGAGTAAACCTTCTTCCTGCGGGATATGGTAAATAATACTTTTATTTACCCATGGCCCCACAGGCGATTGCGCAAACCACACAGCTACCTGTCCTGACAAATTCGGTATGCCTGACATGGCGTAATTATCCGGCCCTATTTTGATCACGTTTCCTGCTGAAACCCCTTCAACCAATTGTGCAGCCTGTGTGAAATCGGTACTCCAGTTGCCATTGCCTGTATAAAACTCCCAAGCCGCTTGTGAATCCAGTTGTCCCTTTGGAACACGGCCCGCTACTGTTGAGCGGTTGACACCAAAATAAAGATAATCGTAGTCACCGTCCTGAATAACGCAGTTAGGGGATGTGTTGATTGTTGCCGGTAAACGGTGAAGGGATACTACAGCCAAATCCGGCAATGACAAAGATCCTATCCAGGTATGCCCGGCAAAGCGCGTACCTTTCCTGGTTATCTCTATTAATATGATCTTCAACATCCCATTCTCTACAACACCACCACTTTGCCAGAATTCGCTCTTATTACTATCCGGCACAAATAAAGATAATGGCCTTAGCGCGTTGCCACCGTATCTTGAAATTAAGCTATCGCCTTTTTGAACTACCACCAGATTATTGATCATTTTCGGCGAGTTTAATATATTGGAATGTGGATCTTCGGGCCCCATGAATGAGTCGTTATAAACCCATGCCACCCGGTTATCCGGCAGCAGCACCGGGTTGTTGTTATCGCCCGATAGCCATCCATATGTTTCATTAAAATTATTCTGCCAGTCGTACTGGGCCCTAACGTCGAGTTCCGGATTTGTTTCATCATTTACAATTTCCACATCATCCAGATAGTAGGTAGTTGCTGTGTTAAAATTAAGCTGAAGCGTAGTATTGCTTTCCGTTACTCTGAACGCATATTGATACATTTGCCATTGGTTGTGGGTGGTATCTTTACGGTTCCAAATCTGGAAATGGCACGTATTATCTGTATTTCCCTCCTTCAAGTTAATGTCGAGCAGTGCATTTCGCTGTTTTGAGAGCGCCCAAAAACGTAACAGGTAATAGCCTTTTTTATTCAGTTTTACAGGTGCGGCCGAAAGCGTCACTGAATTCTTAGCAGTACCGATATGGGTAACACTTACGATCAACCCTTGTATCCCGCTATGTACATGCAGCGCATCATTAGTGATGTTAAAGGTCGCGCTGCTGCCATTGTTTGTAGCCGTCCGCCACCCGGTAAGATTATTTTCAAATCCGCCGTTGGCAAGTACAGGCTGTTTGGTAGCGACCGCGCCGGCAAAAAGAGCTGTAGAAATACACAGCATTAAAATCAGGCTGAAAAAAGCTTTTGCCATGGTTATGATCAATTGGATGGTTAAAGATAACGTTTTAGCAATCCATAACAAGGCTTGTAGCTAAAACATTACGGTCGACGATTTCAAGACCATGACTTCTCAGAATTTGTCCATTTGATGCCCTGAATGATTTAACATCTGAAAGAAGGCCAATTTAGGAGCAAAAAATAAGGGCAAATCAGTAAAAAAAACCGATTTGCCCAGTGTGGCAGCCTGAAACGGGATCGAACTAAATAAATTGGGCAAACAATCTCAAATCTTCCATCAGGCGATTCGAGTTTAGTCCTATTAACCACACGGTAAGATTTTGATGCTTTTAAGGGAGATAGTACGGCATTTCGGCAATGCCCCTTCATTAAAATGTTGCAGAAATAACCCCGTAGGGGTTAAACCTTTGTAGAAAAAAACATCAATTATTTCACGCGTGCCGTAGGTACAAAACAATAGCGAACTGTTAATGCCTCGCCAGCTTTTTTAATACGCCGCCGGCGGCTTCTTTAATACTACTGGTAAATACAAAGGCTTTGGGGTCAATGTCGCTTACCAGGTTGCGCAGGCGCCTTACTTCCAAACGGGTAACTACGGTAAAAATAATATCAACCGGCTGGCTTACATCAAAACTATCTTTTAAAAAACCACGCTCGCCTTTGTAAACGGTTATGCCTTTATTCATGCCCATTACCAGCGCCTGTTTTATTTTCTCGTTCTCGCCCGATATGATGGTTACACCGGTATATTCTTCCAAGCCCTCTATCACAAAATTTGACGTTCGCGACGCGGCATAATAAGTTAGTATGGAATATAAAGCAGTAGGCAGGCCCAACTGTATTGCCGCTATAAGGAATATAATAATGTTGATGCCTAAAATTATCTCGCTAATAGTAAAACTTATACGCCTGCCGGTATAAAGCGCCAGCACCTCCACGCCATCCAGAGCGCAGCCGCCGCGTATGGCCAGCCCAACGCCTATCCCCATAAATACCCCACCGAAAATGGATACCAACAGTTTGTCCTGCGTTACTTCGGGGTAAGGGAGGTACAGCAGGCAAAGGCCAAGGCCAATTACCGCTGCCGAAGTTTTTATAGCGTAAGTGCGGCTTATCTGGAAGCCACCCATAACTATAAAGGGTATATTGGCTATGATAATTACATAAGCGATATTAATATGATAAAGCTCATGCACCAAAAGCGACATACCGGTAACGCCGCCATCAAAAAAATTGTTGGGTACTAAAAAGCTTTTTAGCGCAAACCCGCTAAATAATATACCCAATATGGTATAAATGGCATCACTAAGCCAATGGGGCAGTTTAAGGCTTTTCATTTGCCGGTAGTATTTATGAGTTGGGCTTTAATTTGTACCATATTAGCCATTTTTTTGGCTTGCCGCAAATTTATAGCAGTTTTAGTAAAATAATGATGGGTTTCCATAAATTTAAGCTGCAATTTATTCCACTCATTTCATCGGCAATACCCCCGGCAAATACAAGCTCATCATACAGGCGTTTGCCTGTTACAAAAAAGTCATCACGGCCCAGGTAATCCAAATCGGCATCAACCAAAATGCTTTCCAAAAGCGTTTTTGGCGATTGCGGCACTTTTGTGGCCCTTATCATCCCGCAAATCAAGCTAATTTCATCAGCAGTATAACCATAGCCGGGCAATACATCATTTGCTATTCTGCACGATTCTTCTTCGTGGCCTATAGTGCCGTTTAAATATCCCGTATCGTGGTACCATGCAGCAGTAAGTAAAAGCTTCACATCGGTATCATTAATGCCTTCTGCTTTTGCTATAACTTCGGCGGCACGGTATACATCTTTGGTATGCTCAACGTTATGATAGGTGAGGTTTTTGGGCAGTTCATGGGCCAGTTTGTTAAGAATAAATTTACCTGCCTCTTCAAATTGCATAACGGGGTTTTAACGGCTAATATATTAAATGTTTTTATTTACATCCGTAGTAAGCAAAGGGCTTTTTTAAAAGTTTGCCATATAGTTGTGTTAACCAGCAATTTGCTGCCGGTAAATTTGCTTATTAGCAGATAAAATAGTTACTTAAACAATTAATTTAAACCGGTATCCTAAAACAATTAAAATAAGCTTTCTTGAAAAGCGAAACTCTTTGTTATCACAAACTTTTGATTTTACACCCATGCATAAAATATTATCAAAAACAATGTTAAAGAAATGGTTACACCCGAATGTAATCATGTGCATCGTATTGTTTGCCGTTGCATCCTGCAAAAATACTTCGGATAAAACTGATAATAATTACGCTTTTAAGCTGCCGGTGATTAAGCCGCTGGTGTTTACCACCCCTCAAAAAATACATTGGGTAAATACGGCATATACCGCGCCCGTTGTGAAATCGTTTGACCTGGATAAATTGCCTGATAGTGTAGGCACAGGCAGTGATACCACCGATTTACAACCTTTTAAACATCCTGTTGAAGAAAGTAAGTTTGATTTTAATGCGCTGCCATCAAAAAACCTTGATATTGATAAGCTGCCATCGCATCCGGTTAAGTTTTTATCAGAAATTCTCCCTCCACCTGTTGTAATCCATGCAGGGCCGCCGCATGCTTCAACTGTAAGTGCCGCTTTGTATGAATTGAGTGAATACCAGGGTTTATCGGGCAAAGTAGTTACCGGGGTGCTTAAAGACCATAATGGATTTATTTGGATAGCTACCGAAAATGGCCTTTATCGTTATGATGGCGAAACGCTGATACATTATTTTCAAACTACAGGCCTTTATGTTGATGAAATGAAGGAAGACAAATCCGGCCGTATCTGGATGGCGGCTGACTATTCAGGCATACTAACATTTGACCCTAAAACAAATGTTGGACAAATGCTCGCACCAGGTAAAGGCCTGCCGGGTAAAATTGCCTATAGCATTTTTATTGACGATAAACAAAAAATATGGGTTGCTGTAGATGGTAAAATAAGTATTATAGATGCTAAAGCAAGCACAATAAAAACGCTTACCGAAGCACAGGGCCTCCCCGGGTATACTTTTATGTTAACCGCCGACAGGGATAAAAATATATGGGTTTCTACCATTGGTAGGGGGATTGAAATAATTAACCCAAAAAATAAAACTGTAAAATATATAAATATTGCACAAGGTTTAAAAACAGATACGGCAATAACTTTAAAACTCGATCATAAAGGCCGTATGTGGGTAGCAGAGAGTACAAAGGCAAACCATTTAGCTATAAACGTATTTGACCCCTATAATGGCAACGTAAAATATATTGATGAATTACCACCCAGTAACACTTGTTCAAGGTTCTTTGAAGATAATACCGGTACCATGTGGTTAGGCATAGCTACAGGCACAGCGCGTGTTAACCTTGATAAACAATTGGCGGGAAACTTGCAGCTTTCGGCAATAAAAGCCCTTGACGCAAATATGGTGTATAATTTTTGCGACGATAATGAGGGCAATGTATGGATAGCCGGCAGGCAGGGCCTGTTTATGAAAAAGCAAAACCATAACCTTGTTAAGCATATAGGTAATAGCCAGGTATCAAGTTTATACGAAGATAAGCGTGGCTTAATTTGGGTAGCAGATAATGATGGCGTACACGTTTTTAACCGAAAAAATAACACCTATAAAAATATCAGGATAAGGCAAGGTTTAACGGGTAATAACGTAGAAACCATTACCGCCGCAGGGGGTAAAATTGCAATATGTACTACTGAAGGGTTGAATATAATTGATACCGCGGCAAAAACTATACAAACCATACCCGCCTGGGGCAAATTGATTAACGCGTTTTTTGCAGATAAAGCGGGCAATATGTTAATAGGTTCTGATAAGGGCATTGAGATATATAACCCCATTAATAAAACACAAAAGCATATAGGCATTGAACAAGGTTTGAGTGATAGCCTTGTGGATGATATTAATTTAGATAAACAAAATAATATTTGGATAGCGCATACACATAATGCTACAGACATTATTAACCCGGAAACAAATACGCTTAAGCATCTAAAAAACCAGGCATCGGGCGATGAAATGTTTTTAAAAAATACAACAGATAGTGTTTGGATAGGTACGCCCACCGGAATATATATTGCCGATGAAAAAAATAAAACCCTTACTTCAATATCAGATGCCCAGGGTTTATTAGGCCAATCGGTAATTTCACTTTTGCAATATGATAATAAAATATATGCAGCTACAAAAAAGGGGATAAATGTAATAAACTTACCCCTGCCAATCGGTGCAGATAAACCATTGGGAATTACTTCTTATTGGGTTACCAAAACTGTCGGGTCTTTTTTAACTGATTTAATAACTAAAGATGGGCTTTATTGGAGGGGAGACGCAGGCATTGATGTTTTTAATTTATCAAATAAGTTAAAAACGGCGCCCCCGATATGTTATATAACCGGCTTTAATTTAATGGATCATCCGACCGTGTTTGAAGATGTACATGATTTAGATGCCACCGCTAATGATGTAATAACCAGGTTTAAAGATAGCGTAGTTTACCAGGATGAAAAGAAACTGGTAGCCGAAAATCCCTTACTAATTTACAACAAGGGTGGCGAAGTAAGCGGGCCATATAATTTGCCTTCTAACCTTGTGCTCCCGCATGATAAAAATTACCTACAGTTTCATTACACCAGTTTAAACCTGGTAAGAACAGATAGTACCCAATACCGCTACATGCTGGATGGCGTGGACCAGCAATGGAGCGCCCGCACCTCCGCAACCTCATCAGGTAATTATTTTAACCTGTCGCCCGGCATCTATACTTTTAAAGTTGAAAGTTTGGGTAACGATAGCATGTGGGGAGCGCCGGCAACATTTAGTTTTATCATAGCATCGCCATGGTGGCAAACATGGTCGGCAAGGTTCATATTTATGCTGTTGATTATTGGCGCTGTATGGGCCTTTGTGCAATACCGCTCATTACAATTAATTAAAGCCAACCGCCTGCTGGAACATAAAATACATGTACGCACCGAAGAGGTACTACAGCAAAAGGAAGAAATAGAAGCCCAGCGCGACCACCTGGAAGCGGCGGTAAAAGAGCTTAAAGTAACGCAAACCCAGTTGATACAATCCGAAAAACTGGCTTCGCTGGGCGAACTTACCGCGGGCATAGCGCACGAGATACAAAACCCTTTAAACTTCATCAATAACTTCTCTGAAGTGAACACCGAGCTGATTGATGAGATGAACGAAGAAATTGAAAAAGGTAACCTGGATGAAGTAAAGGAAATAGCCGCAAACATTAAAGAAAATCAGCAAAAAATAAACCACCACGGCAAACGTGCCGATGGCATTGTGAAAAATATGCTGCAGCACTCCCGCAACAACAGCGGCGAAAAGCAGCTTACGGATATTAATACCCTTGCCGATGAATACTTCAGGCTAAGCTACCATGGCCTGCGGGCAAAGGATAAATCATTCAATGCGGAAATGGCCACTAATTTTGATGAGAATTTGCCAAGACTAAATATTATATCGCAGGATATTGGCCGGGTGCTGCTTAACTTGTTTAACAACGCGTTTTATGCCGTGCAGCAACGCAAAAAAGCCGAAGGCGCCGATTACAGGCCTTTAGTAACCGTAAGTACCGCTTTGAACGGGGACATGGTTGAAATTAAAGTAGGGGATAACGGTACAGGCATACCCGATGCGGTTAAGGACAAAATATTACAGCCGTTTTTTACCACGAAGCCAACCGGCGAAGGTACAGGCCTGGGACTGTCGCTAAGCCACGACATTGTGTATAAAGGGCACAACGGCAGCATAGCTATTGAAACAAAAGAAGGCGAATACACTATTTTCACCGTTTCATTACCAGCTTAAGTATCATTGCCTGTAATATAAATGCATTATATTTAACTTTTTAAAATTACATCTGCATGCAAATTTTTTATTACCTGGCAGCTTTTCTACTCATAAACAGGTTAGGTAAGTCGTTCAAATTTACACCTACCTGGATAAAATGGCGGTCTGTACTCACATTCGGGCAGTGGGGTGTTCTGGCAGTGTATGTGGCAGTTCAGATATGGCTTAAAGGTTCAACCGGCGCATTTGTAGGTAGTACTTTGTTGCTTGGGGTAGTTTGGTTTATAAATAAAGAAGAAGATTTCATCAGCTTTAAAGCTTTTACCGAAGCGCATTATCCTTTAATTGCAACGGGCTTTATAAATGGCATAGCCATGCTGGTTAACCGTGATTTTTATGATGAACACAGGAATATTTTTGAGATTATTGTTGCAGCTGCCTTTATATGGATATTTGCCCGCTGGGCCACCACCAAAAAACAAACAGAGGAAATAAGACAAGCAGCCGAGCGTAATGCCCAGCTTGATATATTAGTAACACAGCGTACTGCCGAGCTTACCCAGCAAAAAGAAGAACTGGAAAAAACGGTTATCCAACTACAATCTACCCAGGAACAATTAATACAATCAGAAAAACTGGCCTCATTGGGCGAGTTGACCGCAGGTATTGCTCACGAAATTCAAAACCCGCTAAACTTTGTAAATAATTTCTCGGAAGTAAGCGCCGAATTAGTTGATGAAATGGGGGAGGAATTAAAAAAAGGTGACATTGAAGAGGCCATGGCTATAGCCGCAGATATCAAACAAAACCTCCAAAAAATACGCCACCACGGGCAACGTGCCGATGGTATTGTGAAAAGCATGTTGCAGCACAGTCGCGCAAGTTCGGGGCAAAAGGAGCCTACTGTTATTAATAGTTTGGCCGATGAATACCTGCGCCTGGCATACCACGGCCTGCGGGCAAAGGACAAAATGTTTAATGCCGAAATGATAACACATTTTGCCGAAAACCTGCCGCCTGTAAATGTGGTGCCCCAGGATGTTGGCCGGGTATTATTAAACCTGTTTACCAATGCCTTTTACGCGGTAAACCAAAGGAAACAAACGGATGGTGCAGTTTACAACCCAATTGTAGAAGTTAGTACTTCACTCGAAAAAAACTCGGTTAAAATTGTGGTAAAAGATAATGGAACGGGAATGCCAGAAAATATTAAGGATAAAATTATGCAACCATTTTTTACCACTAAGCCAACAGGGCAGGGTACAGGCCTGGGCTTATCATTAAGTTATGATATTGTTGTAAAGGCGCATGGCGGTACCATAAATGTAGATAGCAAGGAGAATGATTACACAGCGTTTACTATTACTTTACCACTATAAGTTTTAATTATTTATATTTAGCCATTGTATGAAAATATTGGTAGTTGATGATGAGGCCGATGTACAGCCTCTGTTTTTACAGCGTTTCCGTAAGGAAATACGTGAGCATGAACTTGAATTTGACTTTGCCCTTTCGGGCGAAGAAGCACTCACCTATTTAAAGGAAAAACATTCGGAAGTAGTGCTCATCCTGTCGGATATTAACATGCCGGGCATGAGCGGTATCGACCTTTTATCGCGCATCAGGCACGATTATGATTCGCCGCCGCCGGTGGTGATGATGATTACCGCCTATGGCGATGAAGAAAACCATCGCCAGGCAATGCAAAACGGCGCCAATGATTTTTTAACAAAGCCGCTTGATTTCAACCTTTTAAAAGAAAAACTTAAAACCCTTATATAATTTAATAATGGCCAAAATATTAGTAGTTGATGATGAAGCTGACCTGGAGCTGTTAGTTAAGCAAAAGTTTCGCCGTAAAATCAGGGAAAATATTTATGAATTTGTGTTTGCCCAAAATGGCGAGGAAGCCCTTGTAAAAGTGCGGGAACATCCCGACCTGGATATAATTTTGAGCGATATTAACATGCCGGTCATGGATGGCCTTACCTTATTAAGCCGTTTACCCGAAGCCAATCCTATGGTAAAGGCGGTAGTAGTATCAGCCTATGGCGATATGCAGAATATACGCACCGCCATGAACCGCGGCGCCTTTGATTTTGTAATGAAGCCCGTTGATTTTGACGACCTGGACCTCACCATGGAAAAAACCATCCTGTATGTAAAACAATTGCAGCATACTATACGCGCCATAAAAGAAAATAACATACTGAAAATGTATGTAGATGAGAACGTGCTGAACTTTATGACCCACAAGGAGTTTGAAAGCAGCTTGATGAAAAATGAGCAGGTTGAGGCTACAGTAATGTTTATTGATGTATGCGGCTTTACTGCCATTACCGAGCAGGTACCGGCCAATACAGTGGTGAAATTACTTAACAGCCTGTTTGATAAAATTGTAAAAGAGATAATAGCCCAGGGCGGCCATGTTGATAAATTTATGGGCGATGCCGTGATGGCGGTGTTTAGGGGCGATTATCACCTCGACAGGGCCATTGATGCTGCGCTGGCAGTGAAGGAGCAATTGAAGAATGAAGAAGAATTACAAGCCGGCGACCAGGTATATAAGCCGGAAATATCTGTGGGGATAAATTCGGGGGAGATGGTGTCCGGGAACATTGGGTCGGTATCATTAAGGCGTTTGGATTATACGGTAATAGGCGACGCGGTTAATTTAGCGCAGCGGTTACAATCGGCGGCCAAAGCCGGGCAAATCGTCATCACTGCAGAAACATATGAGAAAGCCAAGGAATCATTCAAATGTGAAAAGTTAGGCGAGGTGACGCTAAAGAATAAGAGCAAACCGGTTACTATTTACGAGGTGGTGGAGTAAGCCTACCACGTGCGCGTGCCGCCTAAGCTTTAGCGGTGGCGAAAGGGGGACCTTAAAAGCATTTGCAGAAAACCATAAGAAATGTATTAACCCGCAAGATATTTTAGTCCTGCTCCCGTTACCTTTTTAGAAGCAGAATTTAAAAAGTCTCAAGTCGAAAGTCTTGGGACTTTTTTCGTTTGGTAAATATATTAGTGGTGCGGTAAAAACACCGGACAGGGCTTAAAATTAGCGGGTATAGCTGTAGGTGGTTTTGGTTGTTATAATCCTGGTATTTTTGTCATTTATTGTTTGTAAAACAACAATATTGGTATCAAATATTAGCAGTGATGAGGTTAGCTCATCAATAGTGGCGGTTTCAGTTACAATTTTATAACTAAAACTTATTGCCGTTGGAGGATCAAGGAGTGTATCAAGAAATAAAGTACCTGTAAAAAAGGGCTGCATTGTGATAACGCTGTCTGCTGCAATGCTGTATTTGCCAGCATAGCCTGCCGAACCAGGCTCGCCAAGAGGGATAAGGGCACCGCTTAAAGCAACAACCGCTGTAGCTGTAACAGCACCATCGCTACTAAATGATATGCTGGCGTTCGATTTGCCTGGTTCAAGCGTACTCTCCTGAGACACCTGCACCGTATCATTTATATAAGTAACAATATGCTGCTGTTGCAGGTTCCATGTGCCAACAATCATGCTCTGCTGTGTTTTGGCAGGCTTTCCTCCGCAGGCACAAAAAAAAGTAATTAAAGCAACGCCTAAAAGAGAGGATAATTTATTCATAATGTGTGGTGAATTAGTCGACGGATAACGGGTTTAGTGTGTTTTAATGCGCAAAATACTTAACTATAAGCTATAGTTATTTCCTTTTACGGTGGCAAAGATAATTAAACGACCATGATTTAACAAAAAGGTTTAGGTATTTTTTAGTAAAGTTTCCCCCTTTGCTGGCGCACGCGTGCCGCATGTGTTTAACAATTATATTGTAAGAGTCTCAGTCGAAAGATCTGAGGTTTTTTGCGTTTTGGCTTGTATATTAGTGGTTCGGTGATCCCGATAACTATTGGGACGCCGAACCACATGCCGAATTGCTAATCTTTTATACATTAAAAAAATATGAAAAACATGAAAAAATATTTACTGCTGTTTGTAATGGCAATGGTTATTAATCACCTGAAAGCACAAACACCTGCCACAACGAATACAGCCGACGATGACCGTGGTTACCTGGTTAAAGTTGGTGATTTGGCCCCCGATAATTTTAAATTAGTATTAACTAATGGCAAAACAACCACCCTAAAGGAACTACGTGGAAAAGTTGTAGTGCTTCAATTTACCGCTAGCTGGTGCAGCGTTTGCCGTACCGAAATACCGCACCTGGAAACTGATGTATGGAAAGCTTACCAGGCTAAAAACCTTGTGCTGATTGGTGTAGACCGGGATGAGCCGATGGCAACAGTCCAAAAATTTCACGGGGATATGCATATCACTTATCCACTGGCGCTCGACCCGGGTGCCAACATCTTCGGCCGTTTTGCTGATAAGAGAAGCGGTGTAACACGCAATGTGGTGATTGACCCCAGTGGCAGGATAGTTTACTTAACCCGGCTGTATGACACAAAAGAATTCAACGCTATGCTAAAAGTTATCGACGGCCTGATCGCAAAAAACACAGCGGCAGCAGAATAATTTATTTCAGGCCCGGTTTTACTCCGCCAATAAAGTCTCAAGTCGAAAGATTTGAGACTTTATTGTTTAGGAAAATTGTAGATTGGTGGTGCGGTGATTTCTATGACAATACCAAAGGATTAATATAATTTTTTTGATAAGGCATTCCGGTTTTGACGACAGCGAATATTCTATGTATTAGTTTATTCCGAATGGCGTTTAATATTAGCATT
>Ga0302303_10000973_pt1 | contig 20193 bp, 17 predicted proteins | sample III_Palsa_E2_1_FD_194542 | JGI IMG/M metagenome (GOLD analysis project Ga0302303, IMG submission 194542) | Peat permafrost microbial communities from Stordalen Mire near Abisko, Sweden - III_Palsa_E2_1 | ecosystem: Environmental > Terrestrial > Soil > Palsa > Peat permafrost | place: Sweden...
CCTACCGGGAAAATCACCATCATATTTTGATCGCTACGACCAGCATAATCATTTTTTGATTTTTTGGAGAAACCTTCGATCAACACTTTTTGCGTAGTGCCTACTAATGCTAACAAACGCACATGTGAGTGTTGCTGTTGTTTGGCAACTATCTCCTGCAAACGGCGAAGTTTAATATCTTCAGGAATATCATCCGCATAGCGTTTTGCAGCTAATGTGCCTGGTCTTTCGGAGTACATGAACATGTAGGCAAAATAAAATTGCACATAATCCATCATGCTCATGGTTTCCTGGTGCTCTTCTTCTGTCTCGGTACAAAAACCGGTGATCATATCAGTTGAGATGGCGCAACCGGGTATGATACGGTTAATGGCATCAACACGGTTGATATACCATTCGCGGTCATAAGTACGGTTCATTAATTTAAGCACCCTGCTATTGCCTGATTGTATAGGCAAATGGATGTAATTGCAAATATTATCGTGTTTGGCAATGGTGTACAATACATCATCGGTAATATCTTTAGGGTGCGATGTTGAAAAGCGAACACGTAAATCAGGGCTGATCAGCGCCACCATTTCCAGCAGCTCTGCAAACGAAACTCCCGCTTTGCTATGATCAACGGGATTTACGCCGCTGATATCCTCGCCCGATGCCAATACCTTATCTAAAAGATCCATGCCTAATACCGGTTTTTCGCCTTCAGCAATAACCTTTTCGGTTTCGGGTGCCCATTTGTAGCTATCAACGTTTTGGCCAAGCAGTGTTACTTCGCGGTAGCCTTTATCAAATAATTCGCGGCACTCGTTAACAATAGACTGCGGCTCACGGCTCCGTTCGCGGCCACGGGTAAATGGCACTACGCAAAACGAACACATATTATCGCAGCCACGCATAATGGATACGAAGGCATTGATACCGTTACTATTTAAACGTACCGGGTTAATATCCGCATAAGTTTCCTCACGGGATAGCAACACGTTAACTGCACGCTGGCCGTCGTCAACCTTATCAATCAAATTAGGCAGGTCGCGGTAAGCATCGGGGCCTACTACTACATCAACTAATTTTTCTTCTTCTAAAAATTTTGATTTCAACCTTTCAGCCATACAGCCCAGCACACCAACCACCATTCCGGGGTTTTTAGCTTTTGCACCCGCGAATTCTTTTAACCGGTTACGAACACGTACCTCAGCATTTTCGCGGATAGAGCAGGTATTGATAAATATCACATCAGCATTGGTAAAATCGCCGGTTGTTTCAAAACCACTTTCGGTTAAAATAGAGGCAACTATCTCACTATCAGAAAAATTCATGGCGCAGCCATAACTTTCAATATACAGCTTGCGGCCATTATTTTTACCTGCAACAGGCTCTAACACCAACGCCTCACCCTGCCTGCTTTCATCATGTGTTTTATCCGGAACTAACAAATCCATCGTATCTTTTTAGAAATTAGAGTGCAAAAATACATAAAATTCATTTCATAGCGTGACATCTTGTCAGCAAATTAACAAAATCTGTTTTTTGGTGTTATAGCGTATATTGAAAAAACACTTACAATGAAAAAAGACGGCTCTACCTATAAAAAACCAATGCCCCGGTGGCCGTTGGTAATATTACTCATCATTGCCCTGCTTGTTGGCGGTGGGTACTATGCTTACCAAAAATATTTAGCTGAAAACCATTGGAAACCTTTGTTACAAGCCGAACTAAAAGCACTGGTATTAAAAACAACCGACAGCCTTTACCATATTGAATATTCGGATTTTGATTTGAACATTACTACCGGCAGCGCAACGCTAAAAGATTTCAGGCTGGTACCCGATACTTCGGTTTACAATAAACTGGTATTATTAAAAAAAGCGCCGGATAATTTATTTACGCTAAGTGTAAAAAAACTAAGCATCAGTAACCTGGGCGCGGTTAAGGCTTATAAAGAAAAGATACTGAACATTAGCAGTATCATGATAGATAACCCTGACCTTACCGTTGTTGCCAAACGCCTTAAGTTTAATGATACGGTGAAGGTAGGCAAGCCAAAAAGCCCTTACGAAATTATTAAAAGCACTTTTAAGCAGTTACATATTGATTCTATCGCGTTAAAGGATATCAGCCTGAATTATATCAATAAAAATGGACCGGTTGAAAAACACACCGCATTAAAACACCTGAATATTAACATTTCGGATGTGGTGATCGATTCGCTTTCGGATAAAGATACCAGCAGGTTTTACTACACCAAAGGAATTGATATCAGGGTTGAGGATTACCACATCGCTACGCCCGATAGTTTGTACAAAGCAGCCATTAAGGAAATCTATTTTTCAACCTCAAAACGTTTGATTTATTTGGATGGTGTATCGTTTTTACCCAGATACAGCAAAACCGATTTCTACCTGAAAACACATGAGGCTGCGGGAGATATTTACAATTTAAAGTTTAACCGCATCGCCATCAATAATATTGATCTGCAACGTTTTTTACGAGACCAGATGCTGTATGCAGGCACATTGAATATCGCTAACGGTAGCGTGCAGATCTACAGCAACAACGCGTATCAGGGTGTAAAATCAGTTAAGATTGGAAAAGATCCGGAGCAGTCACTACAAAATGTGGCTTTGGATATGCAGATAAGGCGTTTAAATATTAAAAATACCCTAATCAGCTATGCCGAGTCGGATGCTACATCGGGTTATACCGGGATAATTACCTTTAACCATACCAATGCAACCATATTAAACGTTACCAATGATGATGATGTTAAAAAGGTGAATCCGTATATGATTGCCCGCATCAACACCCGGTTTATGGATGCGGCTGATCTGAATGTGAATTTTAAATTTGATCTCGCATCAAAAATTGGCGCATTTAATTATTCGGGGACATTAGGCACCTTTGACGGGCGAAAACTGGATCGACTGGTAAAACCGCTTGCTTTGGTTCACGTACAATCGGCTGATATACAGAAGCTGCACTTTAATGTGGATGCCAGCAATTATAGCGGTAAAGGCAAACTAGAGTTTTATTATAAAAACCTGAATGTGCAATTGCTTAAAAAGGTAGAGGGCAAGGCCGAGTTGCAAACACAGGGTTTTATATCAAAACTGGCAAATTCATTAATTATTGATGATGATAATCCGGATAAGAAAGGTATATTTAGGCCAGGGCCGATTGACATTAAGCGCGAGCCAACGGTATCGTTTTTCAGCTTTTTGTACAAAGCATTGCTGGATGGCATAAAACCCAGTGTAGGGTTTGATAAAAAAACAGAAGGTAACGTTAACAAGGCTATTGTAAAGGTTAACAACATCGTAGATAAATTTAAGGCGTTTAAAGCTAACCGGCAAGCAAAACGAGCGGCGCGAAAAGAAGCAAGAGCAGCTAAAAAAGCGGCAAAAATGCAGCAAGATTCAACCAGTAAAAAATAAATGGATTTTAATTTTTTAAAACTAAAACGGAATAAATTAGGCCTCGAAATACTGGTTGCCTTTGTCACCATATCTTTAGTTTTAGCTTTTTTAATAAATGCTTACTGGGCGCCGGTACTGGCGCAAAAGATACGGGATGCTGTTTTAAAAGGGTCGGACAGTTTATATAAAGCCGACTTTTCGAATGCGGAACTGAACATTTTGCGCGGTAACATTACCTTTTATAACATTACAATTAAACCGGATACAGCCATTTATAATCGTATGTGCCGTGAACACCGTGCACCAAATAACCTCATCGAGTTAAAAGTGCGCCGTTTAATATTAACCGACATCCACCCGTTTAAACTTTATTTTAAACACCAGCTTAATATTGGCGAACTGGTATTGAACGATCCGGACCTGCACGTAACCTACAAGCTTAACCAAACAAAAGATACTGTAATTGCGGATAACCGAACGGCGTGGCAACAAATCTCCAAAAACCTGAACTCTATCCACATCGCAAATATCTTCCTCAATAACATCAAGCTCAAATACGACGATTACTCGGGTCACAAACTCGAAATATCCGAATTTAAGGAAATGAGTTTCAGCGCCAGTGACTTGCTTATCGATTCGGCTACACAAAAAGATAAATCGCGCTTATTATACTGCCGCGAAATTATTGCCGAACTTAATAATTACAAAGGCAAATCAGCAGATGGTCTTTACGCTTATAAAATCAGCCATATTAAGTTATCAACCCTAACTTCACAGGTAAATATTACCGGTTTATCGCTTACCCCTATTGACGGTAAAACCTTTTTTACGCGAACGAAGAAGGATAAGTATTTTTTCCAGCTCGATTCGCTGCAGTTAAATCACTTCGATTATTTAGGCTATCATCGCTTCCGAACATTTAGCGTATCATCCATAGTAGCCGCAAATGGGGCTTTCTCCTTATTCAACAATCCTAATGGTGCACCAGGAAACCCTGCCGTAGATAAAATCACAAGCTTCCCGGCACATGCTTTAAAAGAGATCACTACTGATATACGGATTGATACTACTTACATGCACAACGTTAGTGTAACTTATAGCGAATACAATGATAAATCTTACGAAACAGGCAGCGTAATCTTCACCAGTATAAAAGGGAAGATATTAAATATTACCAATAACAAAGCCGCTTTGGCTAAAAACAACATTTGCTCCGTTAATCTGATCAGTAACTTTATGGGCAACGGCCGGTTTAAAGTATCGTTTAATTTTAACCTGACTGATCCTGATGTTCCGTACAGCTATAAAGGTGAGTTAGGTTCAATGGATATGGGTTCTATTAATGCAGCCACTATGCCGTTGGCCATGGTAAAAATCACTGATGGCAACATCAAAAGCTTTAAGTTTGATATAAACGCCAACGCCAAGGTTTCGAGAGGGAAGGTTGAGTTATTATATAACGATTTGAAAGTAAAATTACTTTCGCCGGATACCAATGTAATTAGCTTCAAGGGAAAGATAATCGAATCCTTGTATGCCAATATATTTATCATTAAACATAACAATCCTGATAACCCGGATGAGGCGCCACGTACCTTTAATGTAAATTACATTCGCCCAAAAGATTCGCCTTTTTTTAGGACAGTATGGCAAACGTTGCTTGCAGGGATAAAACCAGCGGCGGGGTTGGATGAAAAAACCGAAAAGGCTACCGAAGCAAAAATGGATGAAGCGCAAACCAATAAGCAGATACATATTGCTAAAAAAGCTGCCCGCCAACAACGCCGGGCCGCACGAAAGGCGGAAAGAGCATTAAAACAAACGCAGGCGCAAGCAAATTAAATCATAGTTTACTACATCCCGGCAACCTGGTCTTCCAGTTCCTGATACCAGTCTTCGCCATATTTGCGGATCAACGGATTTTTCAGAAATTCATGTACACGAACCTGCAGCTCATCGCCAAAGGTGCAGGCAGGGCTGCAAATGCTCCAGCGATCGTAGTTCAGCACATCAAATTCAGGATACTTAGTGATGCGGATGGGATATAAATGGCAGGAGATTGGCTTTTTCCAGGTAACATCACCATTTTCATAAGCCTTTTCAATAGCGCATTTAGTGATACCGTTTTCAAATATTACATAAGCACATTCCTTGTTTACATCAACGCAAGGGGTTGTATAATCACCTTCAAAATCGGTAACATGGGTGCCTACTTTTTCAACTGTAGCAACGCCTTTGGCAGTCATGTATGGTTTTACTTTGGGGTAGATCTCTTTTAAAATATCAAGCTCATCCGCATTCAACGGCGCACCCGAATCACCTTCTAAACAGCAGGCGCCTTTACATTTATTAAGGTTACACACAAAATTCTTCTTCACCACATCCTCGTGCACCAGCACATTCCCAACTTCAATCATAATTAATTCTTTAGCGGATCTAACGGAAACTTAAGCCCTTTGGCGTTCGTTAGTTCCATGGTTACACTGCCTAAAATAACTTCTACCTGCGCTTTTACCGGTATTCGGTTATCATCGTTAGTAATCCACAAATATAGTTTACTATTTTTTTTAAATATGCGGCCCGGCATAATTGTGGGATTAAACTTTAAACAGTTAAAAGTTCCCATCGGACAGGTTATTTTTTCTGTACCCACATAAGTAATGCCCAGTGAGTTTATGCCATCATCCAAAAAATACTTCAGCTCAAATGTTTGCCCAACGTGCAGTTTTGCAACATCAATGCTGCGCGCAAAATAATAAGCCGATACAAAATCAAATACTTTACCTGTAAATGGATATGTGCCCTTATTGGCTGTTATTTTATCGGTTTCGTGGTTAAAGGTTACCTTATCACTATGGTTCCAGCTGCCTTCGTGGCGGTTTTCTGCATAAAAATAAGGCAGCAAGGTTTTCTCATCAACGTAACTCTCGTACCGGTTACGTACTTTATAAAATACATCGAATGAGCCCGCTGTTCTGCCTTCAACAATAATGTGGTAAGCAGGATGGCCATCGTACTTAATATCGGTATTCTCAACCCTGAGATCAGCTTCGGCAGCGGTAAAAAAGCCATATTTTAAACGATAACTTAATTGCTCACCTGCTTTAAAAACAGGATCGTTTACTGTGGCTAGTTCTTGTGCTGAAGCAATGCCAAAACAGGCGGTTAATAAGAATAAGGCTAAGAAGTGTTTTTTCATTTATGGAGATAAGTCTGCTTTGTAGCTAATTGCATAATCTACCCTATCCTCCTCCTTTCCCTGATCCCAGGGGAAAGGTATCGCACGAGACCGTTGCTTTTATGCCGACTTTAAAAGTTAACTAAGATTATCCAGCTAGGACTAATCTTTCCTTTTGTAAATCGGCACGGTAGAGCAGGGCTCGCCAAACATCAGGCTTTTTGCAATAGGCGTTAATTTTTTTGTAAGCTCCACATAGGCCGATGTAGGCACAGGTGTATCGCCACAGCCCTTTAAAACGATGCGCTGGTCGCGATATTGTTCAAGGTCGGCTTTGGCTATGGCTTTTTCAAACAACACGGTTTCCAGCACGCTTTCATCGCCAAAAACTATATCGCTGGCATAGGGTGCAAGCTTGTTGGCAATCAGCATGTAAGCCCATGCAGGTACAATGGCATCAGCGGTACAAGTTATAGCTACATTTTTACCGGCATACTGCGCCCAGTCATGTGCTTTTACAAACTCACGAAAATCCTTTTCACGCAAGATAAGCTCCATGTACAGGTTATCCTTAATATCATAAACCACACGATCTCCCTGTGGGTAAAAAGAAGCCGGGTCTAAAGTAACCAAACCGCTTTGGGCTACTTTATTGATTATGTTTTCCTGTATGTCCATGATATTAATTTATTTTAGCTTTCCACCTTGTCATTTCGACCAGCGGGAGAATCTTCTTCGCCTTGTAATTCCGTTATACTAATTGTAGAAGATTTCTCCCGTAGGTCGAAATGACATTCTAAAATCCTTTAAAATAAAAAATCCGGGAACAACTCAACGCTGATCCCGGATACAAAATTACTTTTTATTTGGTTACAAGAACTTAACTCTGTAATCTTTTACATTAGCCTTATCTTTCAACGCTTCCAATATATCATTTTGCGAGCGTTGTAACATCGCCTGGCCCATTTGTTGTTTTTGCCTAACCGCATTTAACAATGCCGCAGGTTTAACAAAATTATCTACAACAAATACAAACACGCCTGTTTGGCCAATTACCGGTGCTGATAATTTACCCGGTTGTGAACCGAATACAGTACCTATAACTTTATATTCTGCTGATGAACCTGGGATAACCGGGTTAGCAAAAACGATATTTTGTATAGGTGTTACCTGCGCGCCAACTTTTTGCGCTACCGTGTTAATGTTTGAACCACCGCTTGCAGCCGACTGCAATTTATCAGAAAGCATTTTACCTTTAACTGCAATTAGCACTTGCTGGGTAATTTGTTTTTTAACAACACTTAATGGCAATGTACCTTTAGGTTTTATAGCCGTTAAACGTGCAACAATGTATTGATCGCCGCTGGTAAATACCTGGTCGGAGAAATCACCTGTTTCTGCTTTATAAGCCCAACGAACCACTTCGCGGCCACTAACTACAGAATTGAATGATGAAGCAACCGCGGTAACATCAGGAGCGGTGTTGGTTTTTAAATTCTCCTGGCCAGCTTCCTGCTCAAAATTATCGCCGCTTAATTTACCTAAAAAGCCTTGTGCTTTGCTGTAAGCCGCAGCTTGTGTTGCACTGCTTGCGGTTAGTAATTTATCAACAGTAGCAACTTTAACTACTTTTGATGAACCTTTTTGGTCTTCGATATCAATGATATGTACACCGTATTGAGAGGTTACAATTTTAATGTCACCTTTTTTCCCTTCAAAAGCGGCATCTTCAAACACGGGCACCATGCTGCCACGGCCAAATGTTCCCAGCTCGCCACCTTTATCAGCCGAACCTTTATCAACTGAATATTGTTTTGCCAGATCAGCAAATGATTTGCCGCCTTCGATTAATTTTTTAATAGAATCCGCAGTTGCTAATGTTTTTTCAGCACTGGTGGTTATAGGCAATAAGATGTGCCTTGCTTTAACCGAATCAGGGCCTACCTGCTCATCAACCAATTTAGATAGCTTGTAGCTACCATTTGACAAGTAAGGGCCGTAGATAAAGCCTTTAGGGGCATTAAACATTACCGAATCGATATGTGCATCAAGCTGCCCTTTGTGTTGGAAAACGATAGGTGTTTTGGTATCCGCATTTACCTCAACAAATAACGAGTCGGTTGTACTGGCTTTAAACTGAGGGATTAATTTATCAACCTGCGCTTTTATAGCTGCTGAATCATCTTTTGACGGAGCAGCATTAAACACCACATACTCAATGCTGCGTGTTTCTTCAGGGTTTTTAAATTCGCCTTTATGATCGTTGTAATAGTTCTCGTAATCATCATCAGTTACCGTAACTTTATTATCAGGTATTGATGTATAATCAAGTTTTACGTAATGGAAATTAACGATTTTGTTTTTCGACTCATAGTCGTCCTGTGCGTCAAGCGCATTTACATATAAACCGTTTGATACTAATGCCATGTATTTTTCGGCACGTTTATCATCAATCATATGCGTTACAAAATCATTCCAGCGTGCAACCATAGGGTCATTAGCTTTTGCGGTTGATATATTAGCTAAAAAGTTGTTAAGCTTAGCCCTATCAACCTGGCCGGTTTGCGGGTTACCAAAAGCCTGTACAATTTCCGGGCTTGGGTTATCACCTTGTATCAGCGAGTGAACTTCGTCATCGCCTACTACCAAGCCTAATTTATCCATTTCGGTATTCAGGATGGTTTCAGTTAGCACCTGGTTCCATGAAGTTTCCTGAATGTAGCTGGTGATTTGCGGTGTTATCTCGGTTTGACGAGATTGTTGCTCAAAGTTTTGTGTATTTTGATCAACCCTCTTGTTAAAGTCGTCCACAGCAATTTTCACGCCTTCAACTTCCGCTATTTCCGTGTTATCGCCATGAAAAAACGAACTACCATAGTGTATTACTTCGCCTGCGATGAAAGCAAAAAGCGCAAAACCAATAACGATGACTAATATTAGCCCCATCCGGTTACGCAAAAAACCCATTATTCCCATAAAAAAATTATATAATATTATTTAGTACTCAAAAAAGAGGCGCAAGATACAACTTTTAGTAAAATTTTTTCAGAGAAAAAAAAATAGACAAAATCCTGTTAATTATTGTGTTGGCGCATCGGTAACATTAAACAACCCGGTTGACTGTGTCATGGTCCAATGGGCCAGCGATTGGTCGCTTTGAAAACCCGTTCCATTCATAATATCGCCGTTGGCAAGCCTAATCTGCACGGTTTTGTTGGAGTACATTGTTTTGCTGGTTTTATCCCAAATCAACTCGTCCGACTTAAAGGTTTCGCCCTTGGCATTGGTGGCAATTACATTTTTGTGGAACTCCAGCTTACTGCCGTCGGCCGCTTGTATGCCGGTATCAGCTACCAACGTACCCATCTGTGTCGTATCTTCCTTATTAAAGAACACCACGTTTACTGTTTTAGGCATTAGGTTGTAAGGCGTTTTGCCCTGGTACTGCAATAATAATGGCGCTGTAACCCTAAATTTCACCCTTGCGGAATCGCTGTAAATAATGTCGACACCGTGTATAGTGTCAACATCTGTACTTACCTGGTTTGCAGCTATTTCGCGAATTTTATTAATATCATTTTCACATGCTGTAAACAACAGCAGGCCTGTTAGGATTGCCGGCAAACATATTTTTGAAAGATGCCCTGCCCTAGCCAGCATAATAATTAGTTAAGCTTATACTGCGTGAACCACTTATCGTTTAATGAGAATGACAGGTGGAAGTTTATATAATTTTCTCTAACTAAGCCATTAACCAAAGTACCTTCCCTGCCAATTTCCATAGCAAAGTTTATTTTGTAGTAGCTATTGTTAAGTCCCGGTCTTAATGGTAAGCCCAAACCAAGTGTTATAGCCTCACTGTTAATGCTGGTTCCGCCAACACCATTTGGATTGGCAATGTTAACATAACCCTGGTTGTAAATAAATCCTAAACGGTAATCAACGGTTTTTAAGTAATCTGATAATGCATTGATATCAGGTGTAATCTGGCCGCCTAAATTGTAAGTTTTACTGTTTTGTAAGCCCTGGTTAATGCCGCCAATGGTAAGATCGGACCAGCTGCTTGTGCTATACTCAGCACCGATCAAAAATTTATTGTCGTTTACAAAGGTTAAACCAAAACGGTTGATCTGCGGTAATTTAATTTTAGTTGTAGGATCGGTAGTGGTAGAAAGTGTATCAGAGGCAGCATTTTCATTGCCATCGCTATCATAGGTATACTGGCTTACAATATTTTTATGCTGGCTGTTGATGGAATTATTAGCCGAACCTGAATATCCTAAAATAAAGTGTTTGGTATCTGTAAGATCAACAGTGTATTGCGCGCCGTAATCATAGTTTAAACCACGAATTGCGTAGCTGTCTTCAACTCTTGAATCGATAGTGCTAAATAAGGTTGGTATCTCGGTAGATTGATACTGGTGCAGGTTACCGAATATGTAAGATACGTTTGCGCCGATTAAAAGGTGTTTGCCAATGTTAATACCATAACCAAAATATGCTTTTGATAAGCCGCCTTCGCCACTGTAAATATAATTTACAGCGCTGGTATCAACCGATGAACCAGTACCAAAATTCTTTTTTGTTTTTATGTAGTTATAACCTACTTCGCTATAAGGCTGCAAACCGAAGCTAATTGCCGAATGCTTGCTAACCGGGAAAGCGAATGCCACATGGCTTAATTTAAAGTTACCATTAGCCTGGCTTGCCTGGCCTGTTTGGCTAAAAACCTGGTCGCTGCCTTCGATACCGATATCAATAACAGTTAGCCTAAGGCTACCATAACTTGCCGGGTTAACCGGGTTTAGGTTGTAGAAACCGCTAAAGTTATTAATAGCTGCACCCAAACCGCCCATACCAATGGTTTGCGGTAATGCCAACTGATCAATTTCGCCCAAACCAAATTGAGAGTATGGGTTACTGGTAGTAGCGGTTGATTGCGCTCTTACCTGGAAAACTGTAATTGCAAGTAAAACTGTTATAAATAGTTTAGTAAATTTAATCATTATGCGTTGTTATGGCTGCGTTTAATCCTTTTAGAACCAGGTAGGGCTCAGTTTTAATATAGGGGGCAAAGATGCTATTTTTTAGCAGGCTATCAAAAAAAATACTGTCGCCCCCGGTTAGTATAATATTAAGTTGATTTTTATCTTGTATATAGCTTTTAATAAAACCTTCGAGCTCGTATTTTATCCCGTTTTGTACGCCTGATGTGATGGCGCTTTGGGTATTATCTCCGCTAATTTTATCAAAAGAGCTATCTTCGTTTACAACGGGCAATACCGCGGTATAATAATTTAATGCTTTATAACGCATTTTTAGTCCCGGCGATATACTGCCTCCATAATAATTTAGTTCGCTATCTACAAAATCATAAGTTATGCAGGTTCCGCCATCTACTACCAGGCTATCCTGCCCCGGATAAGTGTGAGCTGCACCAATAACGCCCGCCAAACGATCAGGCCCAAGCGTATTTGGCGTTAGGTAATGGTTTTTAATCCCTGTAGACATTGCAGTATTAAAATAAATCACTTTAACTTTTTCGTTCAATACTGTTTCCCACGCTGCAAATCCCTTTTTTACCGAGGATATAATTGTTTTGCTGATCGTATACTTACTTAGTATGTGCTGTAACTGTATATCCTGGTTTTGATGATGGCCAGCCTCAACTAATTCATCCTGCTCAAAAACAGCGATTTTTGTATTGGTATTACCTATATCAATAACCAAATTGGCCATTAGGCTTTAACCAACGACAATATAGATTCAAAAATAGCCAAGCCGTCTTCGTTAGCTAATAAGCTGTCAGATGCACGCTCAGGGTGGGGCATTAAACCGAAAACATTACGTTTTAAATTACAAACACCGGCAATATTTTCTAACGAACCGTTAGGATTTGAATCAGTTGTTACGATGCCCGAATCATCACAATACCTGAACAAGATCTGGTCGTTATCTTTTAAGCTTTGCAACACATCCGCTTCGGCAAAATAATTTCCTTCGCCATGGGCGATAGGTATTTTAAGCGCGCGCTGCGGATCAATCTGCGCGGTAAGCAACGAATTTGAAGTTTCAGCCTTTAAGTGGATGTTACGACAGATGAACTTGCGGTTTTGGTTGTGCAATAATGCGCCCGGTAATAAACCTGCTTCGGTTAATACCTGGAAACCATTACAGATACCCATTACATAGCCGCCGTTTTCGGCAAACTTAATAACTTCGGTCATGATTGGTGAAAAACGGGCAATAGCGCCAGAACGTAAATAATCGCCAAAAGAGAAACCTCCCGGCAATACTATAAAGTCCACACCTTGCAAATCATGGTCTTTGTGCCATAATTTTGTTACCGGCTCACCGGTTAAACGCTCCAATGTATAAATGATATCCTCGTCGCAATTGGACCCCGGAAAAATTACTACTCCAAACTTCATGTTACAAAACTAATATAACAGCTGAAATATGAACGAATTTAATAGTTAAAAAGTGTTAAACTGGAAGTATATGATGCTGATAAACAGCAAAAGATATAAAGTTTCGTAAAACCATTTGCTGGTGGCATGCAAAAAATAATAGGCAAAAAACACTGCCGCGGGTATGCAGCACAACAAAAAGTGATTTAAATTAAACTGCGCCCGCACATAAAACGACAATCCGCCGACTAAAAACATAAAAAATAACAGCTGGAAAGATTTGCGCACCTGCACATAGCTCTTGAAAAAGTTTTGCCTTAGTTTGATGAAACACAAGCCCAATATCAATATCACCGGAATAAGTACCAGGTAGTTGTAATAGTTGGTTATGTTAATACGATCAGGGAATTTAGTACCTAATGGTGCCCAGATGGTATAAAACTGATCGAAGTTATTGTGCAGATAATAGAAAACCGCTAAAAAGAAGAATATAGTGGCGTAGCCGGTGATTCCCGCTATCCACTCGCGCCAGTTAAATGGCCTGAAGATGATGAGCGCTATCCAGATCACCAAAAACAAAAAGATGAACGGGAAGTAGATCAGTGTACCAATAGCTACGATCATGCCCAGATCATAAGTGGTTGATAAGGCGTTTTCACCTTTGTAAAGATCGAACAGTTTAAACAGCATCCATATTACCAGAAAATTACAGATGAGCGGCGCGCTTAAAACCAAAAACGGCGTAAATAAACCCGAAGCGGTTACATACATCAGCGCAGGTAAAAATGTAGAACGGCTTAATAAATTATAGCGGTTTACCAGTAAATTAAGCAGCAGTGCCTGTATAAACACCAACACACCGGCAAGCGCGATATTTTCGGCTGGCGAAAAAAAGTGTTCGTAAGATAGCGGGACCAGGTTACGGGCAAAGGTTTCAACAAAAGTAAATTCGATACTGGCAGGAGCGCTGTACACATAACCCAGGCGGAGCACAATAAGCACAACGGCCAGCCATAATGCATTAAACGGATTAAACTTCCTGAATATACTGATCATTAATTACGTTTTGTTTGAAAGGGCAATATTAGCAGAAAAACTGCTCATGCTAAAATATACTTAACTATCGTTATTGCAATGACGCTTTATTTCGCATACACTTTATCTCGCGTACGTTTTTACCAGATTATCTACAATCGATGCCGTTTCATCCGGAAAGTTTACGATAATTTTTTTATCATCATTAAGCCAATTGCTGATGCGCGAGTTGAAGCTATCATCAATCTCGTTAACTACCGGCACGCCTAATTTTGATGCGGAAAGCGCGTTGCAACGTTGCTCATATTGGCCGGTCATGGGTATCATCAGCACCTTTTTTTGCAGAAACAATGCTTCGGCAGGGCCTTCAAAACCACCTCCTGTTAATAAACCGGTACAACTGGCTAAGCTTTTATTAAACTCCTGGTTGTTCACCGGGCAGATGTGCACATTACCGATGCGGGTTGTTTCTTTTTGCCGTTTGGAGAAAATGTGCCATTCCACATCGGTTTTGCTAAGATGGTTTAACAATGTTTTATCATCATATGCCGGCAGGTAAACGGTATAATGCCCTTTATCTGATGTTTCCATGCTACGGATCTCGCTGCGGATTACCGGGGTATGGATAAAATCGGCATATCGCTCAAAATGAAAACCTACATGGTAAGTTGTTGGCGAATAATATTTAAACAGCCACTCGGCGTAATTCCATTTTTGGGGGCGGGGAGTATTGGGCGAAATAAAGGAACATTGGTGACTTAGCGATACCGATGGTATTTTTTGCAGCTTGCAGGCCCAGGCGCTTACGGGTTCAAAATCATTAATGATCAAGTCGTAATCTTTTAGCGGCAGGCTGTGCATATCGCGCCACAGCTGGGGCAAATTCATTATTTTAAAGGTTGCCCAATTATCAACCCCACCCTTAGTGCCGAAAACAAAACTAAACCCATGAAATTTATACTTAAGGGGTTGTGCCAAACTAACCTCGGCCTGGGTACCGCTCACCAGCAGATCCAGCTCGCCGTACTGCTGTAAAAGCGGCACAATTTCGCGTGCACGGCTAATGTGGCCGTTGCCTGTACCCTGTATAGCGTAAAGTATTTTCAAGTTGGATGGCTGAATTATTTTTGAAGAAGAGATGCTTAAAGCCGCATCATTAACTCCGTAGCAATCTTACAACAAATACTTCAAAATGTTTTAATACGAAGCTTACAAATTCTTATTTGTATTAATGATGTTCCTCTTTAAATCGCTCCAACAAGCTTTTTACATCCAATTTTGCGTCAAGATCCTCGGCATCCGTTTTATCTTCTTCGTCGGTATCCTTAATAAAATTTTCAGGCTTATATTGGAATATCGTCCATTGCTTGTCATTGTATTCTAGCGCGGTTAGGCTTTCTACCCAATCACCTGAATTCATATAGATCACGCTACCGGTTTTTTCCGTCGATTCAATTTTCCTGATTTCGGCCTGGTGTATGTGGCCGCATATTACATATTGGTAGTTTTTATCAACGGCAAGGTCGGCCGCAGTTTGTTCAAATTGGTTGATAAATTTTACGGCATCTTTAAATTTCGCTTTTACTTTTTTGCTAAAGCTCATCTTTTCGCGGCCTACCGTGGTTAAACACCAATTGGTAAAGTTGTTGATCATGATAAGTGTATCATAACCAACCGCACCCAATTTGGCCAGCCATTTAGAGTGCTGCATGGTAACATCAAATACATCACCATGAAATATCCAGGCTTTTTTGCCATCGATATTTAAAACGATCTTATTCATTAGCTGAAACGAGCCCATATTGAAATCGGCAAACTTGCGCAGCATTTCATCGTGGTTACCGGTAAGGTAATACACGGGGATGCCCTCGGTTACAAACTTCAATATCCGGCGAACCACCTTCATATGCGCCTCGGGCCAGTATGATTTGCTGAATTGCCAGATATCAATGATATCGCCGTTCAGGATCAGCATTTTGGGTTTGATGCTTTTTAGATATTTAAGCAATTCTTTTGCATGGCACCCATAAGTACCTAAATGCACATCCGATATAACTACGATATCAACTTCGCGTTTTGCCATGAAAGTTTGGGGGTTAAAGTTCCTGCCGGTAGTAAATACTGGTTAATATTTTTTGGTGAGTTAAGCCAACTGCTATTCGTTGTCTTCTTCTTCACTAACTCTTAGTTCGTAAGGGCTGAAATAGAATACCGCCAACATGGCAAGCAATACGATAACAACCAAATATGAATACTCGAAATCCATCACTAAAGTGTTTGTCAAAGATAATTGAGATAAATTACTTTAATGTTAAGACTTCGTTAAATATCAATGGTTTAGCTACTTGCGAAATCTTTTTTTATGCGGGCGAGTTGCTTAATGTGATGGGCGAGATGGATGCGGATAAACTTGAACCAATTGGCAGCCGTGAACATACCCAAACGCGGATGTTTAACCCTGCGGATGGCTACTTTTTCATCGGTAAGCGGCACCATTTCGTCCAGCCGTTTGCGGCATTTGATGATGAGGTTGCGGGCTTCTTCCTTGCTTATTTTTAGGGCAGGCATTTTACTGCTTACCGATTGCGGCTCTTTAATTTTTATAGGCGGGAATTTAGCGAAGAACAAAACCAGTTTACCCATCAGCGTAACTTTACCATTGTTTGGCTTATCAGACGGATGCGTGCAGCGTTCCAGCGCGATGGTTGAAGCCATGGTAGCCTGCATAATGTGCGAGTAAACTTCGGCATAGCTCCAGCCACCATGCGGTGGCGTTTGGGCAAATTGATCATCTGGTATGCTGTCAATTTGCGCGCGGTAGTTATCTAATATCGCGTTGAGGCGGTTATGCTCTTTGGTTATGCTCACAAAGTAAAGTTAGTCGAAAAAATGAATTATCTAAAGTCTTTTGGATCGATGGTGATAGCCCATTATAATTTGTTTAAGATATTTTCCTTATCAATATTTAGATGTTCGGCAATATCTGTTAAAATAGATGAAAGAGTTCCTAATCTTAACGGATCATGATTGGGAACAGTAACGTGATGATCGCCATTTTCTGAGTGTAGCGTTAAACGAATATGGCTACCTTTTTGGCGAGTGACTTCATACCCGTATTTAAGTAATATTTTAATTAAATCCTGAGCAGATAAATTTCTGGGAGTTTTCATGATGAAGATGAAGGCCTTTTCAGCAAAGACAAAAATTAGACAGCAATAACCTCTTCTTTTACTAAATGCAAACGGATAATTTTAGGTAATTTATCATCATCAAAATGACAATGAACTGCTTCACGGATATTTATTTTCAATTTATCAAGTGTATCAGCCTCAGTAAAGATAGACTCACCAATAGCTTTTGCTATATAACCGCCCTCTAAAGCTTCTTCGACCAAAAAAAATATTTCGTTCATATATCAAAAATACATAATTTTTTATCTAAAAAAACAACGCAGTCTTAAACCAATTTCACCAGCTTCTCTCCTTCTAAAATAGGTATAGCCGTTGTCGCATCAACCTGCAAACAAAACTCAATATCAGCTTCGATACCTAATTTTTTAAGGCGTTCGCTATGGGATGTTTTTTTGAGATAGCCGGAGATATCATCCTTGCCGATCTGGAACAGGTCATTGGCAGCAATGGCGGCATCATCCAAAACAAAACCGGCAGATTTAAGCTGTTCTACAACTGCGCCTGCAAACAAAGTATCTTCCAGGTTGAAATTATTTTTCCAGCCCGCGCAAACTAACAGTACATTTTCCTGCTGGGTTTTTAGCCAGTTACATACTGCGGTTAGGTTTAAAAAAGAACCGATGATTATTTTTTTTGCCTGGATAGAGCGTTGCAAGGCGTGCGTGCCATTGGTTGTAGTCAGTACAATGGTTTTACCGGCGACTTTTTCTTTGGTATATGAAAATGGCGAATTGCCAAAATCAAAGCCTGCAACAACCTCGCCGTTGCGTTCGGCGGCTAACAGGTAGTCGGCAAATTTATCCTGGTAGGCCAGGCATTCCTCAACTTCTGATACCGGGATTATCGCCTCGGCACCATTTTCGATCCCATAGCAGATGGATGAGGTTGCCCTGAATATATCGATGATCACCACTACATAATCTTCTACATTAAAAAGTGGGATCAGCGCCGGGGTTAGGCAAACGTTTAAATTGTTCATTTGGTCATTAAGTCATTTGGTCATTAGCCATCAGGTTATAGACCATTAAAGAATGACTCAATTACCTGATAACCCAATGCCTATTTATAGAATGGCGGTTTAACAACCCTCGCCTTTACTTTATTATCCCTGATGCTGATGAAAATTTCCGAACCTTCTTTCGCAAACTCATTATTTACATAGCCCATGCCGATTGCTTTTTGCAGCGATGGCGATTGCGTACCCGATGTTACTTTACCAATGGTATTACCTTCCGCATCAACAATAGGGTAATCGTGGCGGGGGATACCGCGGTCAATCATTTCAAAACCTACCAGCTTTTTGCTGATGCCTTGTTGCTTTTGCGCTTGTAACGCCTCTGCATTTGTAAAGTCTTTGGTGAATTTGGTTACCCAGCCTAAACCGGCTTCTAGTGGCGATGTGGTATCGTCAATATCATTACCATATAAGCAGAAACCCATTTCTAAACGCAAAGTATCTCTCGCGCCTAAACCAATTGGCTTAATACCAAATGGGTCGCCTGCTTTAAATATGGCATCCCAGATGTGTTCTGCATGCTCGTTATCAAAATAAATCTCGAAACCACCTGCACCGGTATAACCGGTTGCAGATACGATTACGTTATCAATCCCTGCAAAAGTTCCCTTTTTAAAGGTGTAATATTCCATTGATGGCAGGTCGATATCGGTAAGGCTTTGCAAAGCTTCGGCAGCTTTAGGGCCCTGGATAGCTAAAAGCGAAGTGCGGTCGGAGATATTTTTCATATCCACGCCCATGGTGTTGAATTTACTGATCCAGTCCCAATCTTTATCAATATTAGATGCGTTAACTACCAGCATGTAAGTTTTCTCATCTAAACGATAAACCAGCAAGTCGTCAACAATGCCACCGTCTTCATTCGGCAGGCAAGAGTATTGAACTTTACCATCATAAAGTTTAGTAGCATCATTGCTGCTCACTTTTTGAATCAGGTTGATAGCGTGTTCGCCTTTTAGGATAAATTCACCCATGTGGCTTACATCAAACACCCCTACGGCTTTGCGTACGGTTTCGTGTTCAGCGTTAATTCCGGCGTATTGTACGGGCATATTGTAACCCGCAAAAGGTACAATTTTAGCGCCTGCTTTTATATGGATATCAGTTAAAGCGGTATTTTTCATAAGTGGGTCAATCAGCCCCAAAAGTAATAATTTTTAGTTTAATCGGGCAAGCTGTAATTGCTCATATACATTAAAAAGCCTGGCGGTAACTACGTTTATATCGTGCTGCTGCTCCACCAATTTGCGGGCATTTAGGCCAATGTTACGGCAAAACTCCTCATCGGTGATGCAATGTTTTATAGCCTCGTAAAATTCATCTGCATTATTGGCTATCAATATATTTTTGCCATCGGTAAAATTAATACCCTCGGCACCCAATGAAGTAGATATGATACACTTCTCCATCGCCATGCCCTCCACAATTTTCACCCGCACACCACCACTCGACAGCAGCGGAACAATCATGATAGATTTACTGTTTACAAATTCCAGCGCATTATCAACCTCGCCGGGGATAAATATTTTGCCCATCACCTCGTAATCATCAAAACGTTCGGGGATATCGTTACCGGCTACATAAAATTTAACAGGCAGATCGCCGCTGGTTAATTCTTTATGAAAATTTTCTAAAAACCATTCGATACCCTCGCGGTTGGGCAGCCAATCCAACGAACCTAAAAAGAAGAGGCTCGGCACTTCGGTTTTGGTATAGTCGGGTTGATATTGCTCCAGGTTGATACCAACCGGCAACACGTCGACAGGCGTTTTGATGCCATAAGACAACATGGTAGTTTTATCCTGCCCGGTAAACACAATAATAGAATCCACCTTATTGAGCTGCTCTACCTCGAAGTTTTTGATGCGGCGGGCATGCATTTTCAGGTACGATTTTTTAAATGGGTCGTTCTTTTGCCCTGCTAAACGCTGCCATACCTGGTTTTCGATAT
>Ga0302303_10000974_pt1 | contig 20165 bp, 21 predicted proteins | sample III_Palsa_E2_1_FD_194542 | JGI IMG/M metagenome (GOLD analysis project Ga0302303, IMG submission 194542) | Peat permafrost microbial communities from Stordalen Mire near Abisko, Sweden - III_Palsa_E2_1 | ecosystem: Environmental > Terrestrial > Soil > Palsa > Peat permafrost | place: Sweden...
GACATGAAATACACGACCACTACCGGCGACTTAGATGGTGTTATTGTAGATGCTTTTAATACTGATATGGATGTGGATGGTAATCCCGAGATATTGATTCAGGCAAAAACAAAAGATACCGTTTATAACACTTCGATGTATGCTTTTGAGTTTAATAATGGCAAAGCAAATAAGCTTGATTTCCCGAAGTTAACCTCGTCGCAAAAAAAAGGCTATCATGGGAATGACAATTTTTATGTGCAGGATGGCAACCTGATGCGCCAATTTGCATTGTATAACGGTACAGGAAAAGAGGCCAAACCAAACGGCCAGAAACGTTTATTGCAATACGGGTTACGCAACAACGAATTCACCGTAAAGCAGATCAGCACGGATTCGACCGATACTAAAGCGGTAACGCCAGTTGAAACTGCTCCAGTTAAGGAAAAAACTGAAACCATGCATTCAAAATTAAGCAGCAGCTCATCCAAAAAGAAGAAACATAGATCTGAAGAATCTCATACTTCACACAAAAGGAAGAAAAAGAAACATCACCACAGTGATTAAATATTTTACAAGGTAATGTAAAAACTACTTGCTCAGTAGATAAATTTTCTACGCTTAATCACTAATAACCCTATATTTGAAAATTGGATCAGCGGTTTATATAGCTGAAATTATTTATTATGACAGTTCTTTCGGACGCAATAAGTGACAAATACGAGTTGGTTGTAGGGTTGGAGGTTCACGCACAATTATCTACTTTAAGCAAAGTATTTTCATCAGATTCTGCCGCCTTTGGCGCCGGGCCAAATGAACATATCAGTCCTATTTCGCTTGGTCACCCCGGAACCCTTCCGAAGATAAATAAACGCGCGGTTGAATACGCGGTAAAAATGGGTTTGGCATGTAATTCTACCATCAACCTTAATAATACCTTCGCCCGCAAAAATTACTTTTATGCCGATTTACCAAAAGGCTACCAAATAACCCAGGACCTTAAACCGATTTGTTTGCACGGTGCTGTACAGGTTAAATTAGCTAATGGCAATACAAAGGCAATTGCCATTCATCACATCCACATGGAAGAAGATGCCGGCAAAAGCATGCATGATAACCACAGCGAAGATTCATTAATTGACTTAAATCGTGCTGGTGTGCCGCTGATAGAAATTGTTACCGAGCCTGATATGCGCAGTAGCGAAGAGGCCGGTCAGTTTTTAACCGAAACACGTAAACTGTTACGTTACCTGGATATTTGCGATGGCAATATGGAAGAAGGCAGCATGCGTTGCGACGCCAATATCTCTGTACGCTTAAAAGGTGCTACCGAATATGGCAATCGTTGTGAAGTGAAAAATTTAAATTCCATCCGCAATGTGCAGCGCGCTATTGAGCATGAATTTGCAAGACAGATAAATGTTATTGAAGCCGGTGGTCGCATCGACCAAAACACGTTAAACTTTAATGCTGATACCGGCGAAACATCGGTACTACGTTCAAAGGAAATGGCTAATGATTACCGCTATTTTCCTGAGCCAGATCTTACTCCCCTCTTTTTGGATGAGGTTTATTTAAACAACATTAAACAAGCAATGCCTGCATTGCCCAACGAACTTTACAAGAAATATATTACAGAACTATCATTATCCGAATACGATGCAGGAGTAATTACTGCTGATAAAGACCTGGCTTTATATTTTGAGGAATTAATTAAACACACTGCCAATTATAAATCAGTTGTCCATTTGCTGATGGGCCCTATCAAGTCGCATTTAAATGAAAGCGGGATCTCGATAAGCGATATTAAGGTAAAGCCTGAGAATTTGGCTGGTTTGATTCAGCTGGTTGATTCGGGCAAGATTAACAATACCGTTGCTACACATAAACTATTCCCGGCTTTGCTGGCATCGCCGCAAAAAACAGCTGGTGAACTGGCTACAGAATTAAATTTACTTATAGGCAACGATAGCGGTGATGTGAGCCGTTATATACACGATGCCATTGCTAAATATCCCGATAAAGTTATTGAGTACCAGAAAGGCAAAAAAGGCGTTTTAGGTTTGTTTATGGGCGAGATTATGAAAAGCTCAAAAGGCAAAATCGACCCGCAAAAAACAAATCAACTATTAATAAAAGAACTCGAATCAAAATAAAAATGAAAAACCGTATAACACTATACACTTTAGCCGCATTACCACTGTTTCTGTTTTCATGTGCAGATAAAAATGCTTTTACCATAGCCGGAACGATTGCTAATCCTGGCAGCCTGAAAACTATTTACCTGATGGAAGCTGATAGCTCCGCGGTAAACGTAGTAGACTCAACTAAATTGAGTGAGGATGGCAAATTCCAATTTAAACACAGCGCGGCGTATGCTGGTTTATACAAATTGCGCGTTGGCGGAACTGTGTTTGACCTAATCGCTAAAAATGGTGACGATATCAGCTTTACTACTGATAACAATGATAACAGCCATACTTACCAGTTAACAGGTTCCGAAGAATCTGAAAAACTAAAGGATTTCAATAAAATTACAATGGTGTATGCTGATGAAAACACTAAGTTATATAATGAATACCAAACTAAAGTACAGGCTATTGGTCATGAATCAGATTCATTAGTAAATATATATCGCCCGCAGTTTGAAAAAATAAGCGACGCGGAAAGCGCGGTTGTATTAAAGTTTGTAAATGATAATCAAAATTCATTGGCAGGCTTTTACGCATCAACCATGCTTGATCCTGATAAATACGAGCCGCAATTAATTGCTTATGCTGAAGCTATCAAAGGCAAATTTAGTAGAAACCCTGGCGTATTGCAGTTTATTAAACAAATGATGTTGGTTAAACCCGTGTCAATTGGCCAGCCTGCGCCTGATTTTACCGTGATTGGCATTGATGATAAACCAATTAAACTATCTGATTACAAAGGTAAATATGTGATGATTGATTTTTGGGCATCATGGTGCGGCCCTTGTCGTATGGAAAACCCGAACGTGGTTAAACAATATGCGGCATTTCACCCTAAAGGATTTAACATTTTAGGCATTTCATTAGATACATCAAAAACTAACTGGCAACAAGCAATCACCCATGATCAATTAACATGGACTCATGCATCAGACCGCAAAAACTTTGATGGCCCTACAGAATTGTTGTATCATATCCAGGCAATACCTTCAAACTTTATAATTGATCCTAAAGGAATTATCGTTGCAAAGAACATGCGCGGTACTGATCTTGAAGATTTTTTAAACAAAACGTTTAATAAGCCTCAATAAATTGTTAACATTACGTAACATTTAACAATTTGTTAATACTAGATTAACTATTTGCTTCTATTTAGGTTATACTTTTATACCAAAATTCAACCGTAATGAGTAACACATCTAAACAGAAAATATTAATTGTTGATGACGAACCGGATATTTTGGAGCTGATTGAGTACAATCTAAAAAAAGAAGGCTACCAGGTATTTTTAGCACATAACGGACAGGAAGCTGTAACCGAAGCAAAAAGATCATTACCTGATCTGATTGTTCTTGATATTATGATGCCTAAAATGGATGGCATTGAGGCTTGCCGCATTATGCGCACCATGCCCGAGTTTAAAAACACCTTTATGGTATTTTTAACCGCCCGCAGCGAAGAATATTCGGAAATAGCCGGTTTTAACGTCGGTGCCGATGATTATATAGCCAAACCTATTAAGCCACGTGCTTTGGTTAGCCGCATTAATGCCATACTACGCCGCAATGCCCCTGCTGAGGATGTTACCGACAACAAATTAGAAATAGGTGATTTGGTTATTGACCGCGAAGCATATTTGGTTTTTCAAAAAGGCGTTAAGGTTGTATTGGCTAAAAAAGAATTTGAATTACTTTACCTTCTAGCATCAAAACCAGGCAAAGTTTACACCCGCGAAGTGATCCTGAAAAATATTTGGGAAGATTCGGTAGTGGTTACTAACCGTACTATTGATGTACACATTCGCAAGGTAAGAGAGAAATTAGGTGATGATGTTATATCAACCGTAAAAGGTGTTGGTTATAAATTTGGAGCATAATTACTCCTGTATAAATTAAAAAGGCTCCACTAAGGGGTCTTTTTAATTTATATTATTTTTCCAAAGATCAGGGTTATCCCGTAAGTGGCTTATCAGTTCTATCGTTTCTTCAACCTCGCTCCTGCTTAGTGGATAATCACTTTCGGATGTGTAGCTATACATTTTTCCGGGTTGTTCAAAAGTTATAAAGCCTAAATAGTTTACATCTGTTTTATGCGGTACTTTTTCAGTGGTATTTAAAAAGCCATGATGGTCTCCATCTGCCTCATTTGCGAAAACATTATAATTTAAGCTGAGTATCGGGTGACCATCAAAAACAATTTGCGTTTCGGGTACAATAATCAATGCTCGTCCATTATCCAGTTTAAAGTATATCGGCTTCATTACAGGCTTTATATTATTAACCTTAGATGAAATAAAAATGTTTGCTTTTGTTACCACTACTATAAATTATCAAACATCTAATTCATGCAATTATTTATAAATAAATAATATTATATCTTAATAATTAATAATTACTCTATTTTGGAATAGTATTTGCTTTTGAGATAGTAATTATAGGCAGTTAAATTAGACTGTCTTTTAAACATAAAAATCTACTATCATGGCTACTAAAACAAACACTAAAAAAACTGCAACTGTAGTACGCACACCTCAGCAAGAGGACGCGTTAAAAGAATTATTTATTGATGAATTAAAAGACATTTATTGGGCTGAGCAACACCTGGCAAAAGCTTTGCCTAAAATGATTAAAGGTGCAACTTCAGAAGAATTGAAAAAAACAATTGAAGATCACTTAAAACAAACCGAAAATCATGTAACTCGTCTGGAAAACGTTTTCGAATCAATTGGCGAAAAAGCAAAAGCTGTAAAATGCGAGGCTATGGCCGGTTTACTAAAAGAGGCTGAAGAATTATTAACTGAAACTGAAAAAGGCATCGAAGTAAGAGATGTAGCGATTATCTCAGCAGCGCAAAAGGTTGAACATTATGAGATAGCCTCTTATGGAACTATGCGTACCCTTGCAGGTGTATTAGGTTTTACCGATGCACAAAGCATTTTAGATAAAACTCTTGAAGAAGAAAAAACAGCAGATTCTCTACTTACACAAGTAGCAGAAAACTATGTAAATGAAGCAGCCGCTGCTGAATAATTAATATTTGATAAAAGGCCGGTTATCTATAACCGGCCTTTTTCATACCCCACCAATTTTAAGCCCCGAATCTTTTATGCTTTGCAACAAGGTTTCCTGGATTGCCAATCGTGAGTCCTCAAAGCCATGAGCATGCACCCAAACATTTATACTGATAGTATAGCTATCCGAATCCAGCACCGAAACACCTATTCGCCTGTCGGGTTTGTCTAACGCATTCTCGCATTTATCAATCGCCTCGTTAATCACCTTCTTCGCTTGTTGCACATCAACACTGTTGCTGAATTTATAAACGATATCCAGGCGCCTGTCGCCCTCGCGGCTTATGTTTACGATCATATTGTTGGATAGCAAGCTATTGGGTAATATCACAGATCGATTGTCGTATGTTTTAACCGTGGTATAAAATATCTGTATTGCGGTTACCGCACCTTCCATTCCCTGGGCAATAATGTTATCACCTACAACAAATGGTTTAAGCAAGAGTATTAAAATGCCGCTGGCAAAGTTTTGCAGTGTGCCTGATAGTGCCAAGCCCGCGGCAACACCAAACGCGCCGACTAAAGCTGTAAATAAAGTCATATGGATACCCATAATATCCACCACTACCAGTATCAGGATAATTCTTAAAGCTGCCGTTAGCATGCTCATTAGGAATGGCTTTAGGGTTGGATCAACGTTGCGGTGTTGCATCCGGTTGTGCGACCAGTTGGCAAATACTTTAATGACCCACAAACCGATAAAAAGAATAGCCACGCCAATTAAAAAACGCGGGCCATTAGTTATGATCCATTCATAAATGTTATCATAAATTTTATCGATATTGATAGAATGATCTTTATTTGCTGCTGGGGCAGCCGGAGATACTGGAGTTGTTGTAGCCATTTTATATACAGGTTTTGTTGCTGTTTACAACCTAATAATTTAAAACCGCTATTTTTGTTTGGTTAATTTAAAAACTAAAGGATTTTTATCCGGTTAAATAATCATATAAAACTATCACCATGCCCGAATTACCCGACCTGCAAGTATTTAGCCGCAACCTAACCAAAGCTTTAAAAGGTAAAAAGCTGGAAAAAATTGAAGTGAAGATCGCTCAAAAGTTAAACGTAACTGAAATAGAATTGAGCGACGCATTAGTTGGGGAAACACTTATCAATGTGACTCGAGTTGGCAAAGAATTGCATTTAGAATTTGAGAATAAACACGTATTGGGTTTACACCTGATGTTGCATGGGCAATTGTTCATCTTCAATAAAACTAACGGGCAGAAATTCACCATTATCGAATTGCTCTTTGATGACGGAACAGGTTTAACTTTAACAGATTTTCAAAAAGCAGCTACCCCTACCCTTGATCCTGCCGGTAATGATACACCGGATGCTTTAGATTTTGAAGAGAATTATTTAGCAAGCAAACTAGGCGCTACAAAAACCCCGGTTAAAACAGTATTAATGGATCAAAAAGTGCTGCGTGGTATTGGCAATGCCTATGCAGATGAGATTTTGTATGATGCCAAACTATCACCATTCTCACCTTCAAATAAAATACCGGTAGATAAAATTAAACAGTTGACAAAATCGATCAAAACTGTTTTGGAAGATGCCGAAAAGCACATTCTAAAAGCTCACCCGGATATTATAAGTGGCGAATATCGGGAGTTTCTACAAGTTCATCTACCCAAAAAGAAAGAAACGCCAAAAGGTGAAACTATACATCAAAAACCTGTAGGCTCACGCAAAACGTATTATACTGATTCGCAGGAATTATTCGGTTAACCTTTTTTGAATTTCCCGGCTTTGTAGTCCTTTACAAATTGCGCGTAGTATGACTTAACTTTCTCTGCATATTTGCGCGAGTACTCAATAACGGTATCCTGCCATTGCTGGTCGCTTCCCCAGGCTTGTAGCTCATCAATAATTGCTGAACCATGCATGCCACCACTACGTAATTGTGCCGATGCCGTTAATGCGGCCATATCATCAATTACCTGGTAAATGTCGCGGTATTCGTCTTTAAGCAATTTAAATTTTATGGTATCCTTAACCGGTTGCAATTGCTGTATCACATAAGAAGTCTCCCGGAAAATAGTAGTGCTTAATAGCGAAGACGATACATTTTGCATCCTCTTTTGTACAGCAATAACCCGTTCGGCTTCATTTGGCCATTGTAGCTGCTGCACCTGGGTATATGGCAAAACAGATGATGGCCGCGCTTCCTTCATATCAACAAAAAGGTATTTGTTTTTAGTATTGGTACTTTTTAGCAAAAACAAATAGCGTTTAACACCCAAACTGCCCGTACCGGCTATCCGGAAAATAATCCCTTTAACTTTATAGTTATAGGGCCCGTCGCTGCTGGTAGCTATCCAATCGTTGATATGGGCTTTTAATTCATGTCGTAGCTTTTTGTCGATCTTAACATGGCGTTCATCTTCAAGCGATAGTTCTATTTTATTCTTTTTAGCAACAGTGCGCTTTTCTATAAGGTCCTTTTCAGAAGTCTGATCCGCAGAAGTCAAAAACTCGCAAACAATACCTTTAGCCGTACGCGGATCAATACTGATGGCTTTGGCTTTAGCCAACGTTGCGCAGTAATTTTTTACAAAGAGTTGGGCCATCTTTAGGGCTTTCTCCGGTTCAATTTCCAGCGATTCAAAAGCGATAAAAATGCTTGCAACCATGCGCGAAAGTTCAAAACTTGCTGGTGCAAGTAAACCTTCATCAAAATCATTTAAATCAAAGTATACCAGTTTATTATCACCTTTATAACTACCAAAATTTTCAAGATGCAAGTCACCACAGATCCACACAATCGGCGATAAAGGCAATGCCTCGGCGTTGGATAAATCCTCGTAAAACAAATGGCATGTACCACGATAAAAACGGAAGGCATTTTCCGTCATGGCTTCGTATTTTAATTGCACCATTTCTGGTAACAGATCTTTGTTAAAGGCTATTAATCGTTCAGAAAGTTTAGACATACTTTAGATGTTGATATTCAAATATGGTGAAATAATTGCATCGGCTGACAAATGATTAAGGGATATGTGGTAAAGCAAACTAAAAACACATTTGTTTTTAACAAATATTAAGTGAGTGAAGAAATATAATATCCTATCTTAGCTGATCTAACTTATCATTACATGCAGCGTTTTGGAAAAGATTCAAATATTTACACCTTTTTATTAACTTACAAAAAGGTAATAACGGTAGTATGTGTATTATCGCTCTTATTTTTTATTTATAAAATTTTTCACCCTCCTGTTTTTGAATCATGGGAGCGGAATCAAGCCATTGGTTATTGGTTAGATACTTTTTTCCAAGATGGATTGCTTCCGATTGTAGGACTAATTTATATACAGAAAGCTGTTAAGCTAAGTAAAAGTTATGAAAATTAATATATAGTCTTTTTTAGGATTATCTTGTATTGTTAAACCTAAAATGAAACAGGCTCAATAAAAACCTGTTTCATTTTAGGATACTCCTGTTGGATAGTTTTGGTGATGCGTTCAATAGCGTCCGTTATTTGTTTGGTAGTAAGTCCTTGTTTAAAAACGGTGTTTAGCTGTATCAACACATCTTCGGGCGACATGTAGGTAGAGAAATGCTTTTTGACTTTTATTACGGCCTCATCTGCCTGAACTAGGGCTATCACTTTTCTTAATAATTTTCGGCTGGTTGGCTCACCCATTAACAGGCTTTTGCTTTCGCGAACTAAGAATGCGGAGATAACGATCAGTATTAAACCGATAATCATTGAGGCAATGCCATCATAATATGGGTTATGAAATAATCGACCCAAAAAAACACCCAAAAATGCCACAAACAAGCCCAGCAAATCGCCAAAATCTCCTAAAAGAACAATTATGGTTGATGGATCTTTGGTACCTACCACCGCTTTCCAAAATGTATTATCTCCCCGTTGTATGTTAAAAGCTTTAAGTGCCGTAACCATGGATACCAGATTAAAAACAAAGGCTACAGCCAGGATAATATAATTCCAATTTGGGCTTCCCTCAAATTCCGGACGGTTAAAACGCAACCAACCTTCGTAAAAAGAGATGCAGCCGCCCAAAATAAAGATAACTAACGACACGATAAATGACCAGAAATAAAGCTCCTTTCCATAACCGAATGGCCGGTCGGCATCAGCAGAGCGCCTGCTGGTTTTAACACCCCATATCAACAACAACTGACTGATGGCATCTATTACAGAGTGCACGCCTTCTGATGTCATAGACGAGCTTCCTGTAAACGCTGCGGCTATAAATTTAGAGATAGCAATGCTCAGATCAACGGCTAAAGAAATATAAAGGAAGAACTTTGATTTCATCGGGTATGCTAAAACTACTAATTGTCATTACGAAGCACGAAGGAATCTCAAAATGACAATCTTTATAGTCAACACGCTACTACGGCTTAAGTTTTAATTCGTTTTTTGGCGATTAAAAGTATTTATCAATGGTTAATCCATAAGTAAATATCAGGTTATCGCTTTGGGTGATAGTCATTTTATTATAGTTGAGTGCTGTTGTAAAGCTTATCCACTTACGCAGTTTTATACCAAGTGTTGTAGTTGTGCGGATAATGTAATCATTGCCTCTTGACAATGAGTTTTGCAAATAATCGCTGCCATCTAACGTGAAAACATTGGAGGCAAAATGAAATTGTAAGCGTAAGGAGTTTCGATAAGTATGATAATTACTGATAGCCACCAGATCACTTTGATCGTACAAAACACCATCGCTTAAGTTAACGTAAGTATTTTTTTGATCAACAAAACTGTAGGCAATACCACCACCTGCAAGTATTTGATTATATATTTTGAGCGAATAGCTGGTATTGTAATTTACCAACCCCCAATAATAAAAGTGCGGGAAGGTTTTGTACAAGTTAAACACCAATGACGATGAATAATCATTATTGGTGAGCAAGTTATCCTGCTTACCGTAAACCCAGGTATTGCTTGATGTTAAGGTAAAATCCTTTTGTTTTATGCCGAAACTAAGCGCATTGTTTAGTAAGTAAGCACGGCTATCATCTGTATTATTGATGGAGCCCGTTGCCGTCACATTTAAATGATAGTGCGTAGTATCGGAAAATTGTGCATGTGATGCAATAGCAATAAATAGTGCTGTAATTAGCGTTAAAAGTTGCTTCATTCAATAAGTTTAAATCTTAAAAAGAAAATTTAAACTTTATTGTTTGTAAAAAGAATGATTAAATCTGTTTCTCCTGAATAATTCTATCCCCAAAGCGTTTCGGATCAAAATGCACGCCCGGCGTAAGCCAGTATAACAAAACTACTCTCGAGTACCTGAAATGAAAAGGTGAAAGTACAATAGCCACCCCAAATAATACGGCTAAATACAACCACGGCGAATTGCTGCCGGTTAATATATGCATACCTATAGCAACGGTTACCATTTCGGCAACATTCATGGCGTAACTTACAAACATGGCAACATAAAAGTAGCCTGGTTCAATTTCAAAAGTAAAACCACAATGCGGGCAAGTTGTGTTCATTTTTTGGGTGCCGAAGCTGTACATTGGCCTATTAAACATATTACCGGTACGGCATTTTGGACATTTGGCATGTAAAGCTGATTGAAATTCGGTTGGTATAGTAAGATTTTCCATTTGTAATGTATTCATGATCGTTCAATAAATTGTTTCCTGAATTCTTCCGGAGTTACACCGGATTGCTTTTTAAAAAACTTGGTAAAATATGAGTTATCGGCAAAGTTTAAATGATCGGCAACTTCTGTAATTGCCATATGCGGGTTGACTAAGAAGCGTTTAGCCTCGAGCACTACTCTATTACGAATTACTTCACCCGCTGATATCCCCAGCAAATCATTGCACAAAGCATTTAAATGATTTGGGGTGATATACAGCATTTCGGCATAATCTTTTGGTAAACGCTTGGCTATAAAATTAATATCGATCAAATGCCTGAAATTTTGCAGCAGGGTTAAATTATATGGGCTTGCTTGCTTGGATTGTGGCGATTGGAGTGTGCGGCTGATCAAAATAAAAAGCTCTGCTAATAAAAGCCTCACCATATCTAAGGCTGCCTGTGGCTTCACTTCACTTTCTTTTACTAATTTTTCAAAAATCGTGTTGATTTCGTCATGTAGAGATTCTGGGATATCAATCACTGCATCATTAGCATTTCCGCTAAAAAAAGGAAACTGTTCAAGATAATCAGGTTTCAATAAAAACGATTGAAAAAACGTATCAGAAAAGTTGACTACATAACCATCAATTTCACCTTCGAAAGCCCAATGATGTACCTGGCCCGGAACCATAAAATAAATTTGAAAAGGCCTTACATCAAACCGTTGAAAATCGATGGTTTGGCCACCACCTCCATTGGTAAAAAACACCAAATGATAAAAAGTGTGCTTATGTGCCTGTTGAAGGTTTTTGTGCGTTTGTAAATAAGGCGCAAACCTACTAAGTAGGATATCCTCCTGCTTAAATTCAGCTAAATGGCCAATATCATAAACCGGAAATCCTTTCTTTATCATGATACAAATCTACATGAAAAGTACCTTTTGCAATGGTAATAAAAATTGCTGTTGTGGTAATAATTACTGATTGTTACTATTAACCGACTGTTCGATCTCTTTTCTTCGCAAAAATAACGGAACAAGAAGAATTGTTAATAACGCACATGAGCACAAGGCATAAAATCCGATGTGATGAAAGCTTTGATCATTTACCCCATTACGAAAAAGTGTTTTGAGCTGTGTGCCAGATAAGATAGCGCCCAGATAGCTAAATGTTCGAAACAAGCCGAATGAAACCCCTTTTTGCGCTAATGGAGATTCTGCATTTAATAAGGCTTGATTTGCAATGATGTTGATCCCATCTGCCGTCCCCATAACCATTGCGAATAATACGATAAAATATACTGGCGTTGCCTTACTTAATAACAACAGGCCGCAGCACGCTATTGTTAACACAAAAACACCCATTATATTTTGCCTGACAGGCTTGTTATATTTTGATATGGCTAAACCAACAAATATGGCTGTTAACGATAGCGGGAACATCATAAAGCCGGTATCGGCCGGTGTCATATTTTTTACGCCTTCAATCCATTGCGGTAATCCGTAAAGCATCAGGTACAAAACATAGCTGGTAGCCATGGTGCGGATGTATACCAGTGATAAAGCCGGCTTGTTTGCCAGCAATTTTACATCAATAAATGGCGATTCTTGCTTGCGTTCCCATAATATTAATGCGATTAACATTACAATCAATACGACGAGTAATGGTAAAGAAAAACTGTCCGCCAGTAGTAGAAATAATAGCGATAATAACACACCGCTAAATAATATAATCCCAATAACATCCAGCTTTTTAAATAAGCTATCATTATTTTTAGTTACCGGTGGAAAGTTGGGTATGGCATACGTTAACAGCATAGCAATGATAACCCATGGGATATTAATAAAAAAAATCCCCTTCCAGCCAAAAGATTGTGTTAGTAAGCCACCTAAAACCGGACCTAAAACCATGCTTACCTGGCCGGATACGCCCATTACACCTAATATCCTGCTTGGCACCTGCCTGCCCTCTTTAGCATATTTTTGATTGAGCAGCGTCATAGCTGATGGATATGCTGCCGAAGTTCCCAAACCTAATATGATGCGCGAAACGATGAGCCATGAAAAAGCAGGTGCAAATACGCCAATCAAAGCAGCTATCAGCACTAGCACAAAACCCAGCATGTTTATCTTTTTAGCGCTGAACCTATCGGCCAAGCGGCCCATTAAAGGTTGGGCTATGGTTGAGGTAACATATAACGATGTAATAAGAATTGCGCCTTTGCCGGTACTGATCTTAAAAGAATTACAAAGCGTAATTAATGATGTAGCCAGCATGGTTGAATTCAGCGGGTTCATCATGGTGCCAAGCACCAGCGGAGCAATAAATTTATAGGGTATTTCTTCTTTACGTACAGCTTCGGTCATCTAAATTACAATATAGCTATCACCACGATTTAGCAATAACAATTCGATTGCATAATAGCATTTTTTGAACTATGAACACCAAGAAGTTATAAACTAATCAACAATCAGGGGTAGCGATAACAAATTGGCCTTAATCAGTATTATTTGATATGATTATGCTCCATGTATTTATATAACTGGCTCCCGGTTAGCAGAAAAGATCCTACACCATAAATTTCGGTACTGTTTTCGTTTACTTTATCAGGTGCAGCGCCAATAGGTTGTACATAACCCAGCATACCATCTGGATGAACGCAGTCAACTAAAGATGCCCAGGCTTTTTGTACTACAGGCCAATATGTTTTTTTATCAAGGGTACCATTATTCAATCCCCATAATAAAGCGTAGGCATAAAACCCGGTACCACTAGCTTCCTTAACCGGGTAACTTGCCGGGTCGAGCAAGGATGCATGCCAGCTACCATCCGGTTGTTGCAGAGCAGCAATGCGGGCCGCCATATCTTTATAAAGCTGAATAAACTTTGGCCTGTCGGGATAGTTGGCAGGCATATTATCAATCACCCTAACTAAGCCCCCCATTACCCAGCCGTTACCTCGTGACCAGAATACTTTTTGACCATTCTTTTCCCGTTTATCCAGATAACTTCCGTCACGATAATACAGATGTTCAGCAGGATCATACAGGTAATCATACGTTTTCCACCAAAGCTTTACGGCAATATCAAGATATTTTGGATCACCCGTAGCTGTTGCCAGATAACTCAAACTCGTTGGCCCCATATACATGGCATCACACCATGCCCACTCACGTAATTGGATACTGTTTTTCCAATCCAGCGGCTCGGTATGTGGTTGCGCGATAATACTATCTGCCAATGACTGGAATTTAGCGATCATCTTTTTATCATGATAGATCATATATAGATTGGCATACGTTTGCCCGATACAATAATCATCGGCCATAAACCTGCGTTTGCCTGTATTCCAATTTAAATCGTTACCTATCCCAACTAAAAAATCCGAATATTTTTCATCCTTGCTCACTTTTCCTAATTCTAATATGCCGGTATATCCCGCCGCATTTGTCCAATCACCTTTAGGGTGCGGCCAGCCATTTTGCTGCCATGTATTCAGTTGCCAATCAGCAACTTTTTTCATGGTTTTCATGATAAATTTCGGCTTAAAAATCGAGTCAGGTTGCTGTGCGGATGCTGCGGACACAGACAGCACCACAACTGTAAAAAACAGTAATATTTTTTTGTTTAACATAGGTTTATGTTTGATAGATTGTGAATTTCTATCAATTCCCAATAGTAAAAAATATTCTTCAACTATTAAAAATCTATATTAATGAAATTTAGGCTGCCAACTTCCCACTAACCTTAGTACTTTCTATCAGGTAGTTATTTTTTAGCTCTTTTTCACTCATCAGCACACTGAAATCATCAAACTTTACACCTTCTTCAAAAGGATATACCGTATAACCGCGTTTGAGGGGATCATACGCACCAAGTTCAAATATCTCATCTTGTTTTTTGCCTTTTATTTTTGCACCCTGTACCAATTGGTAAGCGTCGGTTATTGATTCGAAGTTGTTATTTTTCATAGTACTACCCGAAATACAATTACTTTGCCAAAAGACGCCGGGTTAGAAATTTAGCAAGAGTGTTACAAATGATTTGCCTTGTAACGGCTCTGTAAGTTGGAGATTGCCACGCTTCGCTCGCAATGATGCGCGGAGATTTCGGCGCTTATCCAAACCAATCAAATAGGTCAGTTTGTTTAAGGGCTGACTTCTTCTTAGTATCTATATCTTTGAGAATTACCCCCTCGCCCATTTGGATTATGCGTGATCCGTAACTGAAAGCATCTTTTAAATTGTGGGTAATGAGGATTGCAGTCAAATCAAAATCTTTGATGAGTTTATCGGCTGTTTTCATCACTACTTCTGCAGATCGTGGGTCGAGGGCGGCTGTAGGTTCATCAAGCAATAAAACCTTACAATTGTCCATAATACTCATCAGCAAAGTGAGCGCCTGGCGCTGCCCCCCGGATAATGTACCCATGAGTTGCTCAATTTTGTTTTCAAGGCCCATGCCTAATGTGGCAATCTTTTCCTTTACCTGTTTTTTGAAAGCATCATTCACTCCTACCGATAACCCTTTTGGTTTGGTGCGAATAGCTGCTAATCGAAAATTGTCCAGAATACTTAAATCAGATGCCGTACCACTAACGGGGTTCTGAAAAACCCGGGCTATCCACTGGCTGCGTTTATAATCGGGCAAATCGGTTACATCATTAATATCAATATTAACCGTACCTGATGTCGGTAGCACACTGCCCGAAATTAAATTAAGCAAGGTGGTTTTACCTGATCCATTGGAGCCGACGATCACCAAAAACTCGCCATCATTAATTTTCAGGTCGATACCATTAACCGCGTCAACCTGGTTGGCTTTACCTTTATTAAAAACTTTATGAATGTTGTGAAGCGCTATCATGCTGATTTGTTAAAGGATAAACGTGGTATGCCTACTATCAGCAACACAAATGCGGCAGTGACGAGCTTCAGAAACGTGGGATCTATACCAACACTCAGTGTAAAGGCAAGTACAAACTGAAATATTATCGCGCCTGAAATTACGAGTATCAGACTTAACCAAACATATGTTATTTTAAACCAATTGATAAACGCTTCGGCAATAATTACTGACCCTAAGCCTACTATTACAATACCTATGCCCATGTTGATATCCGCAAAACCCTGGTATTGCGTAATCAGATAACCACTTACAGCTGTTAAAGCGTTGGCAATTGCCAGGCCTGTTATCTTCATCCTGTCGGTATTCACCCCTAAAGCTCTTATCATGGTTTCACTGTTGCCAGTTGCACGCATCGCAATACCAAAATCTGTTTTGAGCAGATAACCGATAATTAGTGTGATAATCACAATGAAAGTCAATAAAATTAAAAGCGTATTTTGATTAGGGTTAGTAATCCAATTAACTAAATTAAATATTGATGGAATGCCATTTAAAGGCAAATTAGATCGCCCCATTAGTTTTAGGTTGACTGAATACAATCCATACATCACCAATATACCGGCAAGCAATGCATTAATTTTTAATTTGGTATGGATGATGCCAGTTAACGCGCCTGCTAATGCCCCGGCTAATATCACCGCAGGTAAAATAATGTACGTTGGCTGATGATGCAGCAGTAATACTCCGGTAAAAGCTCCGCCTAAAGTATAGCTGCCATCGGTGGTAATATCTGGGATATTAAATATCTTCATGGAGATATAAATGCCCAAAGCAATCCCCGAAAAGCAAAGCCCCTGCAGTAATGCGGTTAGATAAAAGTCCATTATTTAACTACTTCAAAGTTTGGCGGCAGGGTGATGTTGTATTTTTTAACCATCTCGGGATTATAAACGCGTTTCCTGATCTTTACCATTTCTGGTTTTAAGCCTGCAGTACTATGAGTTCTCAAGTATTGAGCTGCTTGCTCGCCCGCCTGGTAGCCCCATTGATAAATATCAGCACCAAAGGCCATTACCGCGCCTCGTTTAACCAAACCGGCTTCACTGGTAAAGATGGGTACATTTTTTTGGTCGCAATTCTTTTTAATGGTTTCGAATGAAGCAAATACCGTGTTATCCGGATTGGCGAAGAAAGCATCAATATTTTTACTAAGCAAAGATTGTGTTACCAGTTGTGCATCAGCAGATGAATTTAATGGTAATGCTATCAACGTGATATTAAATTTATCTGCTAACAACTTAATGTACTGCATCGCATCGGCAGATTGTGGTTCGCTTTGATTATAGATCATACCGATAACCAGTTTACTACCTTTCGGTTTTAGCACTTTAGGGATGATAGAAAACGAGGTATCAATATACTGCAAATCCTCAACCGCACCAAACAAGTTTGCAGGTGCTTTACCGCTGGCATCCAGCACATTCATACGTACGGGTGTTGGTGATACCATCTCAAAGATGGGGATAGTCTTGGTTTTTTGTACCGCGGTTACTGATGATAGCGTTGTACAGGTAGCCAGTAAATCAACCGGCTCGGATACGAAATAGTTTACAATCTGCGTTAGGGTTGGGATATCGCCCTGCGCGTTGCGGTATTCAATTTTTATATTTTGCTTGTCTTCGCTAAAACCACTATCCTTTAAAGCGGTAACAAAACCGGTACGGGCCTGTGAGATGGTAGCATCTTCAAAAGCATCAACAAAACCTACAACAGGCACATTGCTTTTGGTTTTTGGCTTGCATGATACAAGGCAGCCGAGTATAAAAATTGCAAAAAGGTATTTTTGAAGCTTCATTTCACGAAGTTAATTAATACAGTTGAAAGCAGGAAGTTTAACCCAAAAGCTGATATAATAATGATTGTTTTATTTTCCTTTCAACACCATGTGCAAAACCTTTCGGCTAATTTTATTAGTTAATCCCTAATTTAGCCACCGCAATGAGATCGCTTACTTCTAAATTACCCCAAACAGGTACTACTATATTTACGGTTATGTCGGCATTAGCTGCCGAGGTTGGTGCTATAAATTTATCACAGGGATTCCCCGATTATGATACTGATCCGCAATTACTTGAGCTGATTAATCAAGCCATGAAAAACGGCCATAATCAATATGCGCCAATGGCCGGTGTGATGGCATTGCGTGAGCAGATAGCCTATAAAACCGAGAAACTTTACGGCGCTAAATACAATCCGGATACTGAAATAACCATCACAGCCGGTGGTACGCAAGCAGTATTTACTGCCATAAGTTCCATTATCCACCCCAATGATGAGGTAATTATTTTTGAGCCTGCTTATGATTGCTACGCGCCTGCTATTAAATTGATGGGCGGCGTGGTAAAGTCATTGGAGCTGGATCCGCCTGATTATAAAATCGCGTGGGATATGGTTAGGAAACTAATCACCAATCGCACCAAAATGATTATCCTCAACTCGCCGCATAACCCCACCGCTACGATATTGAATAAAAACGATATTGATGAGTTGAGTGCTTTAGTTAAAGACCAGGATATTTATATTTTGAGCGATGAGGTTTATGAGCACCTGATATTCGATGGTCAAAAGCACGAAAGCATGGCCCGTTACCCCGAATTGCAGCAACGCAGCTTTATTATTGCATCCTTTGGTAAACTTTGCCACGCTACAGGCTGGAAAGTTGGTTATTGCCTTGCCCCTGCTCATTTGATGCAAGAATTCAGAAAAATCCATCAGTTTGTTGTGTTTAGCGTAAACACGCCTATGCAATATGCCATTGCTGAGTATTTAAAAAACGAACAAATTTATTTAGATCTTCCAGACTTTTTCCAGGAGAAAAGAGATCACTTTAGAAAAGGCATCGGGCAAACTCGTTTTACGTTATTGCCATGCCATGGATCATACTTTCAATCAGTAAGTTATAATACCATTACCGATGAAAAGGATACTGATTTTGCTATACGTTTAGCCAAGGAGTTTGGAGTGGCGACCATACCTACTTCAGCGTTTTATAGCAAAGGTACCGATAACCATATTTTAAGGTTTTGTTTCGCCAAAAGGCAAGAAACGCTTGATAAAGCCGTTGATAGATTAATTAAAGTTTAGTTTATTGTTTGTGCCATTGCAATGACCGGAACGAACAGTAATATTTAAAAAGCTAAACTTATATTTGTACTACTACCGTATTTGCTGACACCTATAGCCTGTATGGCTATGAAAACAATTATGAATGGATAATCTAAAAATTACCATCTTCCAGGGATACCTTTTTTGGGAAAACACAGATAAAAATCTGCAAAATATATCGCTACGCCTAAGCGGCATCCGAGAGAAAACAGAACTCATTATCCTGCCGGAAATGTTTACCACCGGCTTCACCATGAATGCTGCAAGCCTTGCCGAAACAATGGGTGGCAAAACCATGCAATGGATGGAGAAAACCGCCAAACAATACAACTGTGTTGTAACCGGCAGTATCATTATTAAAGAAGACAATAAATTTTATAATCGGCTGATTTGGATGCGCCCGGATGGTAGCCATGAGCATTACGATAAGCGCCATCTGTTTGCGCTGGGCAAAGAGCATGAAACCTACACTGCAGGCGATAAAAAGTTAATCGTAGAATTGAACGGCTGGAAGATTTGCCCGATGATCTGTTATGATTTACGTTTCCCGGTATGGATGCGCAATGTGGATGAGGAATATGACTTAATGATCATCGTAGCCAACTGGCCGGAGCGCCGCGCTTTACATTGGCGAACTTTGATCCCTGCCAGGGCTGTGGAAAATCAGGCTTATGTAATCGCGGTTAATCGTGTAGGGCATGATGGACACGAAGTTTATCATTCAGGAGATTCAACCTGCATTAGCCCGATGGGTGAAGTAATTTATTACAAACGCGATGAAGAGGATCTGTATACCTTTACTATTAATGGCGATGAACCTGAAAAAACACGCCGGGCTTTGCCATTTTTAAAAGATGCGGATCATTTCACCATAAAATAACACTTTCTAAAATATTTTAAAAAGATTGTATTTTTTAAAAAGCTAAATCGTTACCTTGCCAACGATATAATTGATCTATTTATGAAATTTTCATTTCGCAGGATCATACCTGCATTGTTGGCTTGCGCCCTGGTTTTACCAGCATCAGCACAAACCAAAAAAGACTACACAAAATTAGTTAACCCTTTTATCGGTACCGGTGGCCACGGCCATACGTTTCCGGGAGCTGTTATGCCATTTGGTATGGTGCAGTTAAGTCCGGATACCCGATACGATGGTTGGGACGGCTGCTCGGGCTATTTTTATACCGATACCACGGTTTATGGCTTTTCGCATACCCACTTAAGCGGTACCGGCATTGCCGATTATTGCGATGTGCTGTTTATGCCTACCATTGGCGAACCGCAATTTAAAAGAGAAGATTATCAGTCGGGCTTTAAAAAAGCTAATG
>Ga0302303_10000977_pt1 | contig 20135 bp, 11 predicted proteins | sample III_Palsa_E2_1_FD_194542 | JGI IMG/M metagenome (GOLD analysis project Ga0302303, IMG submission 194542) | Peat permafrost microbial communities from Stordalen Mire near Abisko, Sweden - III_Palsa_E2_1 | ecosystem: Environmental > Terrestrial > Soil > Palsa > Peat permafrost | place: Sweden...
CGTTTTTTCTGCAAGGGTATGGCGTTCCGCAGGGTGCGCTGAGCCGAATTGAACCGGATCCAGGCATCTCGGGCCGATACAATCTGCGTGGCCCGAATCTGTTGAGCCGCCCACCGCCGACTCTCTCCTAACCAACTCCTCGCGGGTATTACCGCGATCCGATTCAATGTGCCCCCATAGGCGGCGCTAGCAGACCCGTTTTTGAGGTCTTCCGGAGTTGAGCATGAATACGCAGAAGCTTCCCAAAGGCAGTTCTATGGTGACGACCTCTTCGTCCCGATTCAGTTCGTTTCAAAGAACGAAAAAGATCACCCTGGGACCGATTCTTCTTGTTGAGAAAGACCCTGAACTAAACCAATCGAGGGCGATGTTGCTCTCCACACTCAAGATGTCCATTGAGAAGTCAGCAGGGTATTGTGATGTGTGCAACCTATCGAAGCGCACTTCTTTCAGTTTGATAGTCATAAGCCTGGTCCCTGACCAGCACGAAGCAGCCAAGATCGCGACCTACGTCCGTGGGCAATGGCCGTCAGCGAAGATATTGCTTCTGGGAAGTTTGCAGGGAGATTTTGATGACCCGTTGTACGACGATATCGTTGATTCCGGCTTCAATCCATCGGCCTTTGTTGACGCAAGTAAACATCTTCTCAATATTTTAGGAGCAAACCTTTCGGCGTAACCTGAATCTTAAATGATGTACCGATTGGGCCATTAGATATTGATGCGAAGTAAATCCACAAAGGTCCAGCAAGTTGCTTATCTCTAAAAAAACAAACCGGCAGCAATTGCCAGCATTGCTTCTCGTCTTGCTGCTGGGTTTTGCCGTGTTTCTTTGGGGAATGCGATATAAGCTTTCGCTCTATCAATCGGACGCCGCCCAAAGAGCCGTGCCTGCCGCCAAACTTCTCTCACAGAAGGAACGGCCTGTTTCCAGCAACAAACTGGCGAACTCTTTTATCGCCGGACAACCGCTTTCTGGGGTCTTCCACAAGACTCCCCGGAACACGCATACTGCACTGCCTGCTGATGCCTATCTTGAAGGTTCCTATCTGTCAGAAGAACTACAGGATACGCCGCATGGAAGATGTGTCCCACAGCTCCGATGCGCCTTATCAAGTAGTCCACGCGCTCCCCCAATCGCTGTGTAACAGGCAAGATAGTTCTCCGTGAAGAGAGACGCAGCGTCTTCGAGGCGGCAATCTCTTTTTGGCTTCCTTTCCTCAAATACATGTCAGATAGGTGGTTCAATGCCTCGCAAGCGAATCCTCTGGATCGCAGTTGCTCTCCTTCTAGTGGGAGCCGTTGTTCTGTTCACGCTTCTCCACAAGAGTAAAGCTCCTGCTGTGGCCCCGAGATCAGCAGCAGTTGTTTCCGTTAGTATCGGAGATCTCTCTAGCTCCCTGACGGTTGCGGGCCAATTTCAGCCGTATCAGGAGGTCGATCTCCATGCCAAAGTATCCGGCTATATCCGTTGGATCAAGGTTGATATTGGTGATCGTGTGCGACAGGGCGAAGTACTCGCCGCACTTGAAGTGCCTGAACTGCAAGATCAGCTTCAGGGAGCACAGGCTGAGGTGCGGCATAGCCAGTCGGAAATTACTCGTGCACAAAGCGAGGTAGTGAGCGCGCAATCGACATATGCCGCACTGCACGCCGACTATACCCGCCTGGAAGCAGCTTCAAAGCAAAGACCGGGACTTATCGCTGAACAGGAGTTGGACGATGCGCGTTCGAAGGATCAGGAGGCTGCTGCACAGATCGGCGTAGCAAAGGCTTCTCTCGATGCGATGCAGCAACAGCTAGGGGTGTCTAACGCAGACAGCCGTCGTATCCAAACGCTCACAAATTACGAACAGATTATTTCGCCGTTCAATGGTGTTGTGACGATGCGATATGCCGATACCGGTTCATTGATCCAGGCTGGCACGTCTTCCAATACCCAGTCGATGCCCGTAGTGCGTGTTGCCCAGAGCGATTTGCTTCGCCTGCGCATGCCTGTGCCTGAATCCGACGTGCCTTTCATCCAGGAGGGTGGAACAGTGCAGGTGCGGGTCAATGCCACAGGGCGCACGTTTACGGGGAAGATCGTGCGCTTCACTCGCGCTCTCGATACAGATACCCGGACGATGCTGACCGAGGTTGACGTCCCGAATGACGACCTCACGCTAAGTCCCGGCATGTATGCGGAGACGAATATTCAGCTTCAGCATAAAGACAACACGCTGACTCTCCCCGCTCAAGCTGTCGTGATGAACGGCGACCAGGCTTATGTGCTTGTAGTTGACCAGACGAACCATGTCGAGAAACGCAACGTAATGGTCGGGATCCAAACGGCGAACCGGATGGAGATTACGAGCGGACTTCACGACGGAGAGCAGGTTATAGCCTCTGGACAAACGAACTACCAGGACGGTGAGGTTGTTTCACCCCACGCGGCATTCATCCCGACGGCAGCTCAGGAGGTCAGCGAATAATGTCCTCCTTTGCCATCAAATACCCGTTTTTTATCCTGATGTTCTGTCTGATGGTGCTCGTAGTTGGTACGGCGACTGTGAGCCATATGCCTGTGGATCTATTTCCAGAGATCAACATCCCCGTCGTGGTGGTGGCAACGTTCTACTCTGGCATGCCACCGCAGCAGATTGAAGCGGATATCACCAACAGCTATGAACGCTTCTTCACTCTGGGAAGTGGCATCAATCACATCGAATCGCGATCGCTGCCGGGCGTTAGTCTGATTAAGATTTATTTTCAGCCCGGTACAGACGCGAACGCAGCTGTCAGTAATATCTCAAATCTGGCGATGGCAAACCTCCGACGACTTCCACCTGGAACGTTGCCGCCCGTGGTGTTGAGCTTCGATGCTTCCAATCTGCCCGTCTGTCTGATTACGCTCAAGGGACAAGGCTTCAATCAGACGCAGTTGAAGGATCTTGCGCAGTTCTCTGTTCGCAATCAGGTTGCGAATGTACCTGGTGCATCGGTACCCCAGCCTTATGGTGGAAAGTACCGGCAAATCCAGGTTTACGTCGATCCGGTAAAGCTGGAGGCTCACCAGCTATCGGTGATGGATGTTGTCCACTCCGTGAATGAGTCCAACCTGATCCTTCCCGCCGGCGATGTGCGCATCGGTCCGAAGGACTACAACATCTATGCGAACAGCCAAATTCCAGTGGTCGACGAGATCAACGCGATACCGATTAAGACGGCCAATGGCGCGTCCGTTTTCGTGGGAGACATAGGGAAGGCGGAGGATGCCGGGCAGTTGCAGACGAATATCGTCCGCGTTGATGGGCAACATTCGGTCTATATCCCTGTGCTGAAACAAGGTGGAGGATCGAACACTATCAGCATTGTGAATGGTGTTCGGGATGCCGTGCGCCATCTTCTCGATGTGCCAGCAGCGCTGAAGACGAATGTCGTATTCGATCAATCTGTCTTTGTAAAGATCGCTGTCAAGAACGTTATCAATGAAGGAACTATCGGTCTTTGTCTAACGGCACTGATGATCTTGTTGTTCCTGGGGAATGTGCGGGCAACGATTTCTGTGCTGCTGTCCATTCCGATCTCCTGTCTCACTGCTTTCATTGCACTGAACATGGGTGCCAGCACCATTAACACGATGATTTTGGGTGGGATCGCGCTTGCTCTTTCCCGCCTGATCGACAACTCCGTGGTGGTATTGGAGAACATTTTTCGTCACATGGAACTGGGTGAACCTCCAGTGGAAGCCGCCATCAATGGCGGCAAGGAAGTTCAATTGGCGGTTCTGGCCGCAACCTGCAGTACGAGCATTGTGTTCTTTCCAGTCATCATGTTGACCGGCGTCAGTAAATATTTGTTCACAGCACTGGCGCTCGCAGTTGTTCTGGCTCTCTTTGCTTCCTACATTGTGGCTATGACCGTTGTGCCGCTCTTTTGCGCGAAATTCATTCGTCTCGATCCCGCTCATGGTCACGGCGATCCCGGAACAAACGGTGGGGCCGAGGAAGCAGTAGAAGAGGTGGTCGCCGAGCAGAAGATATCTAAACGGCCCAATATCTTCCGGCGAACCGTGATCGGCTTCAATGGGCTCTTCGAGCGGTTGCAGCACACCTACGAAAAGGCCATCGCTGTCTGCCTGGAACGTCCTGCGCTCGTTGTATGCGGGTTTGCCGCTTTCGTTGTGTTGAGCTTCGCGCTCTTTCCACTGCTGGGTGTCGCATTCTTTCCTCGAACCGATCCAGGCCAGTTCGTTGTGAATGTGAAGGTCCCGCCAGGCACACGAATTGAGGTCACCGATGAGTACGTCGGAAAGATGGAGCAGGAAATTCGTGATGTGGTTTCTAAAGACGACATGAATATGGTGGTCTCGAATATCGGTATTACGCCGGATTTGTCGGCGATTTACACCAGCAACTCTGGAATGCATACCGCTTTCATCCAAGTAAGCTTGAAGGAAGATCATAAAACCAGCAGCTTTGCGTATATGCAACGGTTGCGGGAAAAATTTGCAGCAGACTTTCCCGAGGTGAACACCTACTTCCAAACAGGTGGCCTGGTGGACTCTGTCGTTAACCAGGGACAACCAGCGCCACTCGACATTCGTATTGGGGGCAATGATTTACAGCAAGACTTTGCATTTGCACAGACGCTTTCTGCGAGGCTGCGAGGACTAAACTCTGTCAGCGATGTGCTGATCCCGCAGGATCTTAACTATCCTGGTCTTGAACTCGACATCAATCGCGAGCATGCTGCGCTATTGGGTATCTCTCCACAATCAGCAATCGACAATGTGATCACCGCCCTCACTTCGGATTCGATGATTGCGCCGAGTTTCTGGGTCGATCCCAAGACCGGCAACAATTACATGTTGACGGTCCAATACCCTGACAACCAAATCAAGACACTTACCGACTTCGAACAAATTCCTCTGCGATCTCCGGGAGGGGCAACGACAACGCCGCTTGAATCATTGGCTGCCATTAAGCAAATCAATACTCCAACCGAGGTTGATCACTATCAACTGCGTCGCAGCTTCGATGTGTATGTGATGCCAAAGAAGGAAGATCTTGGGCATGTAAGCAGCGATGTGAACAAGGTGCTCGCGGGGATGCAGCGACCGCACAACATGACAGTTGCCGTCGGCGGGGCAGTTTCCGATATGCACGATTCCTTCAAGAGCTTTGGCATCGGTCTTATGCTCGCGGTCGTTCTCGTCTACTTGATCCTGATGGCACAGTTTGCCTCATTCTCCGATCCATTCATTATCTTGTTAGCGATTCCGCCCGGCCTCTCAGGAGTAGTGCTCTTTCTGCTTGCAACTGACACGACGCTCAATGTTATGTCGCTGATGGGAGTCATCATGATGACCGGAATCGCGGTTTCGGACAGCATTCTGATTGTGGAGTTTGTCGGAACCTTGCGAACTCAGGGGCATACGATCAAGCATGCTTTGGCAGAGGCGTGCAAGGTTCGCCTGCGGCCCATCCTGATGACCACGCTGGCAACCATTTTGGGTTTGATTCCAATGGCGCTTGCATTGGAGCCGGGCAGTGAACAGTATGCTCCATTAGCGAGAGCGATTTTGGGAGGGTTGACTGTTTCAGGTATGGTTACCGTTTTCCTGGTACCAACCGCGTATCTTCTGATCCATCTCAAGGAAGCTCGCAATGAAGAGGCTGAGGGTGAGGTGATCCATGCATAAGCGATTCCCAATCCTGACATTTGGTCTTCTTGGATACTCATTTTTTTCCGTGGCGCAAGAGAGCAACAGCAAGCTTCCGAATGCGCCACAGGTGCAAGCCCAAGTCCAACAACACGCTCCTGTACAGAATCCGGCAGCTGCTGACTCTTTCACTTCTGACGCATCAACTGTGACCGGTCCCACTCTTACACGTCAGCAGGCGGAGCAATTAGCGCTTAAAAACAATCCGCGAACCAGTGTGGCAAGATTGCTTGCACTCGCGCAAACGCAGGTAGTGCGGGAGACTCACTCTGGATTACTCCCGACTCTGAATGGCGACGTAACCGGCGTGGATGCAGTGGAGGGAAGTCGCATCTCTACGGGGTCGCTCAGTGCTTCTAGGCTGATTACTCACGTTGGCGCAGGTGTTGAACTCGCTCAACTGATTACAGATTTTGGCCATACGCGGAATCTGATCGCTTCTTCATCGCTTCAGGCGAAGGCTTCCGAGCAACAGTCTGTTGCGACGAGCGAAGACATTGTGCTCGCAGCGGACATTGCTTTCTACAACGCACTGGAAGCACAGGCGACCTTGCAGGTTGCCAGGAGTACTGTCAACGCTCGTCAGGCGGTGGGCGATCAGGTCGATGCTCTCACTGCGAGCAAATTGAAATCCACGCTGGATCAAAGCTTTGCGCAGGTCAATCTATCGCAGGCGAAGTTGCTGGATCTTGACTCGCAAAACCAGTACGACGCGGCAATGGCCAATCTGAATGAGGTGCTGGGAACGACAGATGATACTCAATATCATCTTGTCGATGACCCCGCTCCTCCTGAACCGGTCGCGCCTTCGGCTGAAGAAGTTATAGCTCTTGCTTTGAAACAACGTCCTGATCTGCTTGCTGTCAAATTGACGCATGACGCGGATGTGCGTTTCGCTCGCGCCCAGCATGATCAGCTTCTGCCTACTGTGTCCGGATTGGGTGATGTAGGTGTCACACCTGTCGGCTCAAGCGAATACTTCACTACAAATTGGTACGGAGCAGCGGGTGTCAACGTGGGTATCCCTATTTTCAATGGCTTCAAATTTCATGCAGAGGCTGCCGAAGCCGACTTGCGGGCCAAGGCCTCCGACGAACAAAGCCGCGGACTGATTGACCGCATCGTACGAGACGTTCGCACGGCCTGGCTACGAGCAAATACAGCTCAACAGAGGAGGAGCGTGACCGCCGAGCTCTTGAAGGAGGCCAACACTGCGCTTGACCTGGCTGATACGCGATATCGCCTGGGATTGAGTTCGATCGTCGAGTTAAGCCAGGCGCAGCTGCAACAAACGCAGGCGCAAATCGCTGATGCAAATGCCCGTTTCGATTACGAAGCAGACCTTGCCGCTTTGCGCTTTCAGAGCGGATTACAACCCTGAATAGGAAACCACGCTCTCGCATGAGAATAGGGAGATTTGTGCATACATAAAACCGTGGTGACGACATGACAACTCAGTCCACATAGCGGGCTGCTTTTAGCCGCTGAGGCAGCCAATGTTACCGGCGCCATCCAGTACTTGAGTGCGACCCAACGCTCTCCCTATATCTCCCAGTGGGATCTGGATATTCAACGTACATTTGCCAGCAGGTACCTTATCAAGGTCGCATACATAGGCAACGAGTCTCACCATCTTGCTCTAAACTTCGATCCTATCGATTTTTCATCGGCAGGAACATTGGCCTGCAACAATGCCAACAATCTGTATTGCCCGAAATACCTCTATAGCAGGAAGGGGTGAATTTCGGCAAAATTACAAGTACTCAGCATGATACAAGGGAAATTTAGGTTGGAGGAACGTTGAACTTCTAACGCTGAAACTTGCAGTATCTCTGAGGACTATTTGATGTAAGGCCATCCGGAGGAAGAATCGAAATATAGGTTATTCAAACCGAGCGTGGGTGTGCCGTTATTGTCGCCGTCGTAGTAGTGATAGACGAGAAGTGACTGCGTGCCGACAGTCATGACACTCTGTCCCCCGGGGCCATAAATATTGCTATGCGAGCTAAGAAGAATGGTGCCGCCGCCGCTGTTTAGATTGAGACCGCCGCGATCTAGGTAAGGACCGGTTGGGTTGGTGGAACGTCCGACGATGATGCGATAGGTGCTGGCAGTGCCTGCGCAGCAGAGGTTGATTGGCGCGAAATAGTAGTAATACAGCGTGCCGTTGAATGTGTAGGGATAGATGAACGAGCCTTCCTCACCAGCAGCGCGGGCGGCGATGTTGTATAGCGTGCTGTTCGAGGCAAGGCGCAGACCAGTAGTGGGATCAAGCTGCAGAATGTGGATGCCATCGTTCCATGAACCGAAAGAAAGCCACCAGTTTCCCGAGCTATCTATGAAGGGAGCCGGATCAATGGCATTGAAGCCTGTGGTGCAACCGGTGGTGGTTCCACAGGATGAGATGATCTTGCCGGCGTCGGTCCAAGGGCCGTTAGGATCGGTGCTTGTGGCGAGCGCAATGACCGCTTCAGGGCCACTGTTGGAGCCGGCAACACCCGGAATTGTATAGATGGGGATGGAGTAGTACTGGTAATAAATTCCATTGACATACATGACGTCGGGAGCCCAAATATCGGTGCGACCACTGGTGCCCGTGGTGTTTTCGCTGGCCCACCAACCGAAGTCGGGGTTGATGTCTCCGTTTGCGACTGCGGTGAAGGTGGACATGGTCGGGGAACTGGCAAGCGTGTTGTGGGTTCCGTAAAGCCAGAAGGTACCGCTGGTGTCTTGAATCATGTTGGGATCGTGAACATAGATGCCACTGCCAGTAACAGGCAGTGGTGCCGGATAAGCCGCGGTGGTTGTATCGGTGATCGTCCACTCCTGGCAGGTGCAGCCTGTGCCGGAGGACGCTCGCGCGGCCTGGTCGATGGAGGTGGGCGAAGTGGATGTGTCTACTTGGAGATACAGACTGCTGTTGACGTTCTTGAGCAGATAATTGCCGTCGGTAAGCACATAAAACGCCCAGAGATGATCGTTTGTTCCGTTATCTGCCCACTGTACTGCCTGGGTACCGCTAGCTGTGGATGCGTTGGAGATGCCGATAACCTGATGGGTCAGCATGTTTTCGATGTTGAACTCGCTGTTGCCCATGGGCATGAAGTGCCAGAGCTGATCGCTGGCACCACTGTTGGCAGCGTCCTGCGAGATGTCTGCACCGGCAACCTGGCTTTGCGAGGCAATATCAAGAAGCTCGCCGCTACTAGCGCTCTTGATTTCAAATTGTGTACTATCGCTCACTGTGACAAGCGTGCCCATGTCCGGCCCCGTTGGGGACGTTGGGCTCGACGGGCCGGAACCGGTATTTGTTGTGCTGGCTGCTCCGCAGCCAATAAGGCAAGTGGAGCCAGGCAAAGAGAGTATGACAAGTAGGGAAAGAGTGGCCCGAGGAACGATATGCACGATGATTCTCCAGTGAAACCGGTTTCATGGCGTGATGACTTGCTTCGCGCCCAACACCTTAATCGCAGCCTTCCACGAATGTCAACTGGCGGGCGGCCTGCGCTGCGATTCGCCGTTCGGATATTTAGCCATGTTGTTGCACTAATAGTTTGTGTAGGCGGGACTTTGCTGGCCCAATTAGGACCAGTGAATGTGGCCGTAAGCGGGCGTGAACGGATGAACGTCACGGAATGGTTTTCGGCGACGCCCGATGTGGAAGAGTATGGACATCTCGACTCTCTATTGCGTATCGCTTTGCAACAGAGAGCTGGCCGTTACGATTGGCAGCTTGAACTAGGACAAAGTGCCGAACTATTCCTGCCGAATCGTTAGTGTGGCTGCAGAACTATCGCATAGCGCAGCGGCTTATTGGAAACTTCGGTTTTTCGAACGCGCAGCGCAGCTTTCGATGGTGTTGATGTAAGACCAGGAGGAAACAACTGGGACCTGACGGCAATGGCCGCGCGGGCAGGCCAGGGTGTTTTCAACATGTGACGCGGTATCGCCCGTCACAGCGCAAGGCCAATTGGGGCTCGGAGGCGCATACTACGCGGGTTTACAGGCCGGCCAGCCAATGGTCACGGCAGTTTCAGCACGATGGTTGACATCAGCGCTGACTATGCGGTGAGCAGCCAGCTTTTCTCTTTCGGCGTACTATGCCCACGTGAATGGCAAAGCGTGATTGCCACGATTTATCCGCAAGCGACCAACGCGCAGTATGGTTTCTTTGAGTTGAATTACCGGTTTACTCGAGTTCTAAACGCAGCAAAGCAGTAGGGCCCGTACGAGAAAATTGCGAGGGCAGAATGCTACTGGCGCGGATAGTCAAGTCGAGGACGAGACACTCGACAGACAATTAAAAAATGGTGACGGGAAGCCAATGCTGCCCGGGATCGAATACAATTTCGGCGAGAAACGAACGCAATCAAACGCTTCGTGCTGAAACCGGTTTCAACGGTGTACTATCCGGATGCGGGCATGTGCGGCAAGGGAGGAATTTCTCTGATGGGGAATGGGATGGGGATAAATATCTGCGTTGAATCTGTTAGCGGCAAAGTTCGGCGGCTTATTCGCTATGGATGTACCGTGTCGCCGGTTCTGTTTTGCGCCGTTGCCGGTTTTCTAGCGCAGGCTCAACGGCCTGAGCCGTCATCGGCGCACTTGACCATTGACGCCGAAAATATTGTCAGCCCTGTTAGTCCGACGCTCTACGGGATGATGACGGAGGAGATTAATCACTCCTATGACGGCGGATTGTATGCCGAGGTACTGCAGAACCGAACCTTTCGCGCCAGTTGGTCGGGTGTGGACCACTGGAACCTCGTGCAGCTTGGGAACTCGCAGGCATCGGTGGCAATCGACAAGACCAATGGGCCGAGCCAGGCATTGCCGCACAGCATAAAACTGACGGTGAATGAAGCTTCTGCCGGCAACGAAGCCGGACTTAGTAACTCTGGTTACTGGGGTATTGCAGTGAAGCCGCACGCGACGTATGAGGGTTCGTTTTATGCCAGGCTGGATGCTTCGTCTGAACCGGTAAACGTGAAACTTATCAATGATCAAAGTGGAGCGGTATTGGCGGAGGCCACTATCCCGGTTCATGAGGGGCCGTGGTCACAGTACCACTACACACTCAAAACGGCAGCGATCACCACGTCAGGTAGCAATCATCTGCAACTGACGGTGCTGCATCCCGGCACGCTTTGGCTGCAACTCGTATCGCTGATGGCGCCTACGTTTCACGACAGGCCCAACGGCAATCGCGCCGATTTGATGGAACGAATGGCGGCGCTGCATCCGCATTTTCTGCGGTTGCCCGGCGGGAACTATCTCGAAGGCGACACTCTGAGAGATTGGTACAACTGGAAGGAGACAATTGGACCGCTGGTCGATCGTCCGGGGCACCAGGCGCCGTGGACATACTGGTCTACTGACGGGATGGGTTTGCTCGAGTTCCTGGAGTGGTGCGAAGACCTGAAGATCGATCCTCTGCTGGCGGTGTATGCGGGATACTCTCTGCGCGGCGAACATGTGAAGCCGGGGAAAGACCTGGAGCCTTATGTGCAGTCCGCTCTGGATGAGGTTGAATACATTACCGGCGACACTAGTACCAAGTGGGGTGCGGAACGCGCACGCGATGGGCATCCTGCGCCGTTTCCGCTGCACTATATCGAGATCGGAAATGAGGATTGGTTCGACAAATCGGGCAGTTATGATGAGCGCTTCGGTCAGTTTGCGCATGCGTTGCGCGCGAAGTATCCCCAGTACAAACTGATCGCGACCACACCGGTGAAAGAGAAGGCGGCTGATGAGCAGCCCGATGTTATCGACGACCATTACTACAAGCCGGTAGCGGAGATGCTGGATTTTGTTCATCACTATGACGACGCTCCACGAACGGGACCGAAGATCTTTGTGGGTGAGTGGGCTACGCTATCGGGCACGCCGACGCCGAACTTCGGAGGAGCATTGGCCGATGCAGCCTGGATGACCTCGATGGAGCGGAACAGCGATCTGATTGTGATGGCAAGCTACGCACCACTCCTGGTCAACGTGAACGGCATGCAGTGGGGCACGAATATGATCGGCTTCAACAGTGCAACAACGTATGGCTCACCGAGCTATTATGCGCAATCGCTTTTTGCCGGGCATCTCGGCGACGGGACGGCGCACACGGCGATCACAGGAGTCAGCAACCGGTTTTACTATTCTGCTACCGTCAGCTCGGCGAACCACGTACTGCATCTGAAGCTGGTGAATGCCAGCAATAAGGACCAACCTCTGATGATCGATCTACAGGGCGTCAAGGGTGAGCATGTAGCGAAAGTGATATCGCTGCACGCCAATACGTATGAAGCGACAAACTCCATTACAGATCCGAACTTCATCCATCCAGTTGAGTCGACTGTGCGCGTGTCCGGAAGTTCGTGGAGACATTCGCTTCCGGCTCTGACGATCGAAGTGATCGATATTCCTCTGCGATGATCTGAGGATATGATCGAGCACTCCTGGCGACTTTACTACTGGTAAGTTAGCCGGAATAACGGCTAGAATTCGGCAACACAGCTCAAAGCTTGGAACGGGAGTACGGGAAGATCCAAGAATTGCGGTGAGTTAGACGATGAGCGGACGTACAGAGTCGCGATGGCCCCTGTGGGTGGTGCTAAGTATGCTGCTCGTCGTGTGTGCTGGCTTGATGCGTACTGTCGTGCATGCCAGCAGCGAAAGCGACGATGCGGCTGCGGAGCGACGGGTTTATAGCAACAAAGTTGCCGGTGGATACAACGACCGCTTTAGTAATTCGTCACATTTCCTGCCTTCGAACGCGACGACTGACGATGGGGATTTTATGGACCCCAAGAGTTTCCCGACTGCCAAATATTGCGGCCACTGCCATCAAGAGGCTTATGCACAGTGGAGGCAATCGGCGCACTCCAACTCGAACCGTCCGCCGTGGTACCTGAAAAACGTCTACCTGTTGGACTCAGAAAAAGGAGTTGAGTTCTCGCGGCATTGCGAAGGCTGCCACGATCCGGTAGCAGTGTTTGCTGGTGTGTTGACAGGGAAAGTTCAGGGACGGAAGTCTTATGACGACGACGGCGTGACCTGCAGCGTGTGCCACTCGATTCGAACGGTCGACACGCGAGGCACAGGGAGCTACGTGATGGGTGTTCCGGCCGTGCTTGTGGATGAAGAAGACAAGCCGATCACGCGGCCAGTAAGCGATGCGGAGATACTTGCGCATTTGGACCGCCATGACAAGGCGGTGATGAGGGATGTTTATAAAACTTCGGAATTCTGCGGTGCCTGCCATGAGGCTGCCTTGCCGCGGTCATTGAACGATTACAAGTGGCAGCGTGCGATTTCGCTTTATGAAGAGTGGCAGGGATCATCGTTTGCGAAGCAGTCGCCACTCCCGTTCTATGTTAAGGACTCGGTTTCTACATGCCAAACGTGCCATATGCCGAGAGAGGCGTTGGAGACGAAAGACGAGGGAGCCAAGCAAGGCAAGCTGGCCTCGCACCGGTGGCCGGGCGCGAATACGCTGATTCCGCAGTACTATGGTTTCAGTGAGCAGGCCCAGACGATTGTGAAGTTCCTTCAGAACGATGTCTTCAATATCGACTTGTTCGCGCTCGAGCATGGGGATGGCAGCGATACGCAGGACCCCGAGAAAATTTCAGCTCCGCTTGGGCTGGTGAAGTTCCACGTGCTTCCGGGTGAACGGCTGACGGCGGATGTCGTGATCCAGAACAAGGGCATCGCGCACAGTCACGTGCCAGAGCAGCGCGATATGTATGAGTCCTGGGTGGACTTTACGGTGAAGGACAGCAGCGGCAAGGTGCTTTGTGAGAGTGGGTTCCTGAAACCGGATGGCAATCTGGATGAGCAGGCGCATAGCTTCACGAATCGGCTAATCAATGTGAAGGGTGGCCTGAACGATCTGCATCAGGTGTGGAACAACCGGGTTGTGGCGTACAACAACACCATCCAGTCAGGACGCTCGCAAATTGTGCGCTACAGCTTCCGCGTGCCCTCGTCGGACACAGGCGCGCTGACGTTGACGGCGACGATCAAGTATCGGCGGTTCGATCAGCACTTCGTCGACTTCGGAATGAGCAAGCACTACCAGGAGCCGGTGGTCGATATGGTCTCGACGAGCCGTACCATTCAGGTGGGCGACAATCTTCCTACTACGCCGCTGGCAGGCGAAAACCCGACATGGATGCGCTGGAACAATGATGGCATCGCGCTGTTGGATGCGCAGCAATATGCAGCGTCGTATGCAGCGTTTCAGCAGGTGGCGAAGCTTCGTCCCGATTATGCCGATGCTTACACGAATATGGCGATCGTAGATATTCAATGGGAGCGGTATGAGGATGCCCGGCCCAATCTTGAGAAGGCTCTGCAACTCTCACCTGAGAATGCCCGTGCGCTCTATTACCGAGCGCTGGTGGAGCGAAACGAAGGAAAACTGGATATTGCGATTGCCGATCTGATGGAAGTAGCGAAGAAGTTTCCGCTTTCTCGCGATGCTCATCGCGAACTAGGATTCTCGCTATATCAGGAGCGTCGCTATCCAGAGGCTATGAAGGAGTATGAGGCGTTGCAGGGCATTGCTCCGGACGATCTGGCAGGCCACTACAATCTTTCGATCTTGTATCGCAGACTTGGCATGAAAGATAAAGCTGCCTGGGAAGCGAAGCAGTTTGCCGACCAAAAGGATGATCCCACGGCTACTACTTACGCGCTCGAATTTTTGCGGAACCATACCGAGCTCGCCAATGAGAGTGTCCCCTGGCACACACATGAGCTCGTGATGCTTGAAGGGGGCAATATGCTCGGCTCCACGCGTGTCCTTGGGACATCGGCCAGGTGATAGAACCCCGTTGTTTCCTTTTGCTCGGGGAGTCCTGCTATTAGGCGGAAGATTTCTAACGGTTTATCACGCGGTGATTGGACATCATCCTTACAACAATCCACCTTATTGTGGCAGGATGGATGGCTTGAGGAGGTACTCGGGAATGATTAGAGCTTTTCGCGAAGCGTTGCAAATCGGTCTGGGTGCCTGATTATAGAGCCATGAACATTTCAGCAGTCGCAAAAAGGGCGGGCGTTTCCAAAGCGACCGTATCGCGTGTGATCAATGGGACGGCGCATGTCATTCCGGAGACCGCGGAGCGGGTGCGTGCGGCCATTGAGGAATTGGATTTTTATCCTGATATCAATGCTCGGACGCTTGGGTCGGGCCGCAGCGGGCTATATGGGTTGATTATCTCCGACATCACCAACCCTTACTTTCCTGAGCTCGTGAAAGCTTTCGAAGATATCGCCGTTGAACATGGACAGGACATCCTGATTTCCAACACGGACTACGATCCGGCGCGCATGGAACGGTGCGTCATTCGCATGCTGCAGCGCAAGGTAGACGGAGTGGCGGTGATGACCTCTGAAATGGAGGAGCGTCTGATTCGGACCTTCAGCAAGCGCCAGATCCCGACGATCTTTATGGATACGACAACCTCCGTCCGGGACGCCAGTGTCGTGAGTGTCGATTATGCTGCGGGAGTGAATCAAGCTGTGGAGCATCTCGTTGGGTTGGGGCATGAACGCATTGCGTTTATTAGCGGACCGCTGACCCTGAGCTCCGCACGAGTTCGAGCGGACGCCTTCCTCAAAAGATTGCGTACTCACCGATTGGAGGCTGAGCCGGGATGGATTCAAGAAGGGGATCATCGTGTTGAAGGCGGACATCAGGCGATGCAACGAATCCTGAAATCCGGCGACCGGCCTACAGCCGTTCTAGCTTCCAACGACTTGACGGCTATTGGAGCGATGGGCGCGATCCATGAGTGCGGATTGAATATTCCCGAGGACATTTCGGTGGTGGGCTTCGACGATATCGAGCTCAGTGCTTACACCCAACCGGCGTTGACGACGGTTCATGTGCCGCGCCGTGAGCTTGCAGCTACAGCATTTCGCAGTCTCTTTCACGGTCGCGAGAACCCTCCAGGCAAGGGCGCGCGCCAGAGAGAACACGTCATTCAGCCACATCTGGTGGTTCGTGGCTCGACAGGAAACGCGCCGAAACAACGTAATTTCGAGACTGTTGGCACTAAAAAGCGCTCGCGAGGGTAAAGAAACGTCGGCAGCGGCGGTTTGTCAGCTTTTTGCGATAGATACCTTGTCTATTTGCGGCGAAATGAGGCAAGCTGTACAACGCAAGGGAGAGTCAGGATGAAAATCGCATGGGGTGGTGCGCCGTTGCAGACGCGGATTGATGAAAACGGTTTCCTCCCTGAGAAGTCATCACTATTGAGTAATCGGTCGAGCTTTCAATGCTTCGTTGCGATCGGGGTTTTCACTTTACTGATGCTCTGGACGGTAGTGGTGCCCGCTCAAGAGAATGTGGCCCCTCCTGCGAAGACTTTACCGCTTGTTCCGGGTAAGTTTGTGGATGTAACAACCGCCAGTGGTGTGAGCTTCAACGCGGTTGCTTCGCATACCAGCCACAAATACCTGCTGGAAACAATGGGTTCCGGTGTGGCGATGTTCGACTACGACAACGACGGCAGTCTTGATCTTTTCTTTGTGAACGGCGCTCCGCTGGACGATCCTACGGCGAAGGGAACCGTTCCGCAGAAACGATCGCCAAAGGATTGGAACCGTCTTTACCACCAACGCAAAGATGGGACGTTCGAAGATGTCACCGAAAAGGCTGGTTTGAAGGGAACTGGCTACGACATGGGTGTAGCAGTTGGAGACTATAACAACGACGGCTATGAGGATTTGTACGTTACGGGCTACGGCGGTAACCATCTCTATCGCAATAATGGAAATGGAACTTTCACCGATGTCACCGAGAAATCCGGCACCGGCGGAGACCATACGGCGGGCAACGCCTGGTATACCAGTGCCGCATGGGTGGATCTGGACAATGATGGTCTTCTCGACCTCATTGTGTTGCGGTATGTTCACTGGGATTTCGAAGACGTCTATTGCGGGGAGCATCGCGCAGGTTATCGTTCGTATTGTCATCCGGATTTGTTTCCTGCGATCGCACCTCTGGTTTATCGCAATAACGGCGACGGCACGTTTACAGAAGTGGCGGCAAAGATGGGATTGGGAACGCCAGGCAAGGGGCTGGGCATCGCAATCGCGGATTACGATCGTGATGGGAAGATCGATCTTGCGATTGCCAACGATTCCATGCCGGAGTATCTGTATCGCAATAGGGGCGATGGAACTTTCGAGGAAACGGGACTGACAGCGCAGATTGCCGTGGACGGCGATGGAAGAACCTATGCGGGCATGGGCATTGCGTTTCAGGATTTCGACAACGATGGATTGCCCGATCTGGTTATCACTAACCTGGCAAACCAAAAATATGCGTTATATCGGAACAATGGCGACGGATCGTTTACGTATGACACCTATGTAGCTGGACTTGCGCCGATGACGCTGCTTCACTCCGGCTGGGGCATTCATTTTCTTGACTATGACAATGACGGCTTCAAAGACCTCTTGATCGCGCAGGGACACGATCTGGATACCGTTGAATTGAATTATCCGCAGATTCAATACAAAGAGCCGATGCTGTTAGCGAGGAATTTAGGCAACGGTACCTTTGTTGATGTTTCTAAGCAGTCTGGGTCGGTTTTTTCGCAGCATTGGGTCGGCCGAGGAATGGCTGTGGGTGATTTCGACAACGATGGCCGCCTTGATGCCGTTGTTACGACCAATAACGGGCCAGCGTACCTTCTGCGAAACGAGACGCCGACGAGTAACCACTGGCTGACTTTGTCGCTGGTTGGACATAAGAGCAATCGCGACGCGATTGGCGCTGAAATCAAGTTGGTTACATCGCACGGCACACAGTACTGGACGGTGTCGACAGCGGGGAGTTACTTGTCATCCAACGATAAGCGAGCGCACTTTGGTTTGGGAGAAGACCAATCAGCGCTCGCTATCGAAATTCTTTGGCCGAGCGGCATACGCCAAACTCTGACCAACGTTGCAGGGGATCGCGTTTTTCGTGTCGATGAGCCTATGACGTCGTCAACTAAGGATGTTGGGGCGCCGAGCGCAAAGTAATGAGAAAAGGGCTGCGATGAGGAAATACCGGCCGCTGGCGATGTTCGTGTTTGTGGGAATAACGGCAGTATTGGCAAGCCCTCAGCAGCCGGTGCTTTCGGATATACAACCGTCCGTGCCGGGTGATATGGATGCCGCCCTTAAGGCTTCCCATGAATTGCTGGATGCCGGCCGTTTTCGAGATGCAGAAATTGAGTTGGGCGTTTATCTCAGGAAGAACGATCTTTCGGCCGAAGGACATGAGATGTTGGCTTACGCATTGCTGCGCGAGAACAAGCCGAAGGAATCGTTATCGGAATATACGCGCGCGGCATCGTTGCACACGCCATCGTCCAGGATGCTCGAAAACGTCGGGCAGGATTATGTGCTGCTGGACGACAACAATGACGCAGATAAATGGACGTTGCGAGCGGTGCGGATGGACCCCACGAATGCCGATGCCTGGTACAGTCTTGGGCGCATACGCTACACGGAGCAACGTTTTGGAGATGCCTTATCGTGCTTTCAGAAAGTGCTCGAACTTTCTCCTAAGAGTGTAAAAGCTGAAAATAACCTCGGGCTGGCCTATGAGGCACAGAACCAAACGGATGCTGCCGTAACAGCCTATAGGCAGGCAATTGCGTGGCAGGATGCCGGGCCGGCGAAGGATATAAGCGAGCAGCCACTGTTGAACCTGGCTACAGTCCTGGTCCACCGGGACATGCTGTCAGAAGCCTTGCCGCTTCTTACAAAAGCGGCAAAGATCGCGCCGCAAGACGTAAATATTCATGAGCAGCTAGGGCATTTGTATCTCCAGCAGTCCAATTTTGCAGCGGCGCAACAGGAATTCCAGCGAGCCTGCGAACTCGATCCGGGTGAGTCGAGGTTCCACTTCCTTCTGGGGCAGGTTTATCGGCATTTGGGACGCCGAGAGTTGGCCGATGCACAATTTGCAATTGCCGGCCAACTCGCACGGGAGTCTGCAACTCCAAAATCAAGGTGAAATTCCCTGCAGGTACTTTTCTAGATTTCAAAAAGATATGTGTCTTTACGTTTTTCTATTGACATTCTAGATAGGGCGGATTTAATGTTTTTTCGCTAAAGAAATGTACGTCCGGCTCTGCTCTGAAACCGGTTTCAATAGGGCTGAACCCGGTTTCATGCCTTGCAATCCTTTTAGGAGCGTCATGATGCTTAAGTACTCAAAGAGACAGACGGTTTTCATCCTTCTCGTGCTGTCACTTATTTTTGCTGGCCTAAAGGCAACGGCGCAGTCCGCACGTGGCACCATTGCCGGAAGCGTTACGGATCCGACCGGGGCAGTGATCCCCAATGCCACCATTACTGCGACCAATGAGGCGACCGGGGGAAAGAGCGAGACGAAATCGACATCGGCGGGCGTCTACCGTTTTCCGGATCTACCAATTGGAAACTACACAGTCGCAGCTACAGCACCCGGATTCGGGACCAAGACAAACACGGGGGTTGCGGTGCAGGTCAACGGCACGGCGGCTTTGAATATCTCGCTCACTGCGGGTGCGGTTACTGAAACTGTAACCGTTGATGCCAGCGGTGCACAGCTAGAGACGGAGTCGTCGGATATTAGCGGCACTATTTCACAGAAACAGATCGAGGATTTGCCTTTGTCGCTTGCCTCAGGTGTTGGCGGACTTCGTTCGCCGGAAACCTTTGTTTTCCTGCTTCCTGGAACGACCGGACCTGGAAGCGGTACATCCGGCAACACAGGCAATGGCGTGTTCTTCTCAAGACTTAGCGGTGGCCAGGCTTATGGAGCCGAGGTGCTCTTGGACGGTGCCAGCATCCAGCGAAGTGAGAACGGCTCATCATTCGACGAAACTTCGCCATCGATTGAGGCATTGCAGGAATTCAAGGTCACGACCTCGACCCCTTCGGCCGAGTTCGGCCGCTCGACTTCAGGCTTCGAGAGCTTCTCTACGAAACAGGGCACGAATCAGTTTCATGGAGCGGGATACGCCATCATTAAGAACCGCGTCTTCGACGCCAATAACTGGTTCAACAATGGTTACAAGGCTCTTGATTGTGTCGGCCTGTCTGAAGTCGCTTGCCAATACAGTAAACCGCAGGACAGCAAGTATGACTATGGCGGGACCTTCAGCGGTCCGGTTCGCATACCGAAGATTTACAACGGAAGAAACCGTACATTTTTCCTATTCGCCTGGGAAAAATATCAATTGCATCTCGGTGGTGTGACCCAATCTACCGTGCCAACTGCGGCGGAGCGTACTGGAAATTTCCAGGATGTTCTCGGCGGTCCTGTCCCGGGAGGAACGGTTTACCCAGGCGTCTCTTATCCCGTGCTTCTCAATCCGTGCACCAATACTCCAGTTTTGTATAACCAGATTTTCAATCCAACGACAACTGTTCAAAT
>Ga0302303_10000986_pt1 | contig 20020 bp, 18 predicted proteins | sample III_Palsa_E2_1_FD_194542 | JGI IMG/M metagenome (GOLD analysis project Ga0302303, IMG submission 194542) | Peat permafrost microbial communities from Stordalen Mire near Abisko, Sweden - III_Palsa_E2_1 | ecosystem: Environmental > Terrestrial > Soil > Palsa > Peat permafrost | place: Sweden...
ACAGACTTTGCCACTTCCGGGAGGTTGCCCACCGCGATAATCTTGCCTCCACGAATGGCAACCGCTTCCGCATAAGGTCTCTGTGCGTCGCCTGTGAAGACCTTGGCATGAAAGAAGATTCGCTCGACAGAACTTTCCTGGGTCCAAAGGGAGGAATCCGTCTGAACAAGAAAGACAGTTGCAACGAAAAGAAGAGCCGAATAATAACGCGAAAAGTGTCTCACCCGATCACCCTTTCCAAAGTTCCGCATTGCCCAATATTCAAACCGACAGGCCACAACTATACACAGGTCTCTCGGACTTTGAGCTGGACGATGGAGGCAGCGACAACGCTGCTGTCGTAGATGAACGGGCAACCCGTACGACGATTTCGAATTGCCTCAAGACCGAAAAAGACCGAACGGAATCGAGTCACGGCATAGTCGAAGGCAGTCCACAGGTCCACTTGTCCGGTAATCCGACTAATCGGGACTTAGCGCCAAATCTGTGATAAATAGCTAGGAATCCAGGATCACTAGCCTCGGTGGTCACTGAGAAAAATGTATGGGAATACCTGTTCTGAACTTTCTGGGTATTGAAACTATTTCCTTCTATATTGGACAGGGGCTCATCCGAATTCTTCTGGGAGCGCTGCTTCTCTCCATCGCAATTCTTGTATTTCTGTCGTGGGCACTCGTGCGGTACTTCAAGCCTAAGATTGGAAGAACAGCATATTACCTTGCTGCGATTCCATTCACTCTGATTGCCTTGGCGCTGTTCGCTGAATTTGAGCGGGGAAAACCCAATGAGGGCCCGCCCAAGGTCGTAGCCGCCAACAGGCTTCCAGGATTAATCAAGCGCCTTCCACGGAATGTGGATTTCTCAATTGCAGGCCTCTCGTTCTTTGACGGCGGCCTCTACGTCGGAACAAATCTGGGCATCGTTGAGGTTTCTGGAGGCGCCACTACCCGGCTCTACCAATTTCAGTCTGATGATTCGGTGGTGTCAGGTCCGTGGCTAGATAAGGCAGACCACCTGCTGTGGGCAATGGACGAGCACACGGGCGAACTACTGCGGTTCGACGGCATCAAGTGGACCAGGATGCAGAAACCGGTTCCGGCAAAAGGCTACTATACCCGTGGAGATGTGCTTGAGGGAGTGGGGCCAATCGGTAACGCCGAAGGCTTCTGGCTTGCCAGCGGAGGCACAGCCTGGAAATGGGATGCGGGCGCTCTGAAGTGGCTGCAAATAGCGGGAAATCTTCCTCAACCCGACGATTACCACAGGGTGAACGACCTTCTTGGAGTTTTGCCCATAGGACAGACGGCTCTTCTGATTGTTAGACATCAGCCGTTATCATTCATTCTAAGCGCGGGCGAGGACTTTTTATCTGACGAGTTGGTGAGTCCGGTCGAGCCCACAGCAACTCCTGTCGCGCGGGATGGAAAGGCATTCCTAGCGGACAGTTGGGCGGCAACCGAAGAAGCAGGCTACATCTGTACGAAAGAGGGGAATTTGATCCGGGTTACGAAGGAGCATGTTGCGCCGCTGGAGGCCCCTGGGCCCTGTGAAACTGTGTCCAGTGATGACAACTCGAATCTGCTCGTCAGTATCAAGAGCAAAGGCATCTTTCGCTATACAGATGGGAAATGGATGCTTCTTGCGAGATCGCCTTACCCAGGCGCAGCCGGCGAATATTGGACCCATGTTTCCGCATCCTCTGGGCAATTGGCGGTAGCCATTGACGGTAAACCTGTTATCGATTCACAACATTCAAGCGGTTCGGATATGCATTTCACGCGCAATGCTCCAACCTCGCTCTGGGTATACAGAGATGGGAATTATGCTGCGGTTTCATTCTGAATCCATATTGCTAACCTCGCCTTCTCGCACAGTGATCGCCCTCTCCAATGGTCGCAAAACGCCTAACTCCTGATTAACGCGCGAACCGGAAACTGACCCACTGCGCGCCGATTTATCAACCAGCCGTTTGGGTAGCAACGTCGCGCCGGGCTGTGATAGCGTCTGCAAAGCATGAGCGAAAATGGCAACACCTGCCCGGCCGTCGAAGAGAATTTCGAAGCGGCGCGCCGAGAAATGGTTGCGCGGCAAATTCGCGAGCGAGGCATTCATTCGCAGCGCGTGCTCGACGCCATGATGGACGTTCGACGCCATCTTTTTGTTTCACGCGACCAAGCCGGCCAAGCGTATGCGGATGAGCCGCTTCCAATAGGCGGAGGCCAAACCATCTCGCAGCCGTTTATGGTAGCGGCGATGGCTGAGGCGCTTTCCCTGGAAGGTTCGGAACGTGTGTTGGAGGTCGGCGCAGGTTCCGGCTATCAGGCGGCGGTGTTGTCATTGTTAGCGCGCAAGGTGGTGGCCGTCGAGACACAGTCTGCTCTTGCTGCGGCGGCACGCGAGCGGTTGTCGCGCCTGGGCTATACGAATGTTCGCATTGAAGAAGGCGACGGGTCGATGGGATGGCCTCCGGTCAATTCTTCGAATGGACCGCCGACGGCGCAGTATGAAGCAATTCTCGTTTCCGCCGCCGCTCCGGCGGTTCCGCCGCCGTTGGTGGCGCAATTAGCAGAAGGCGGGCGCCTGGTGATACCGGTGGGAGGTTCCGAAAACCAGGAATTGCTAAAAATTGTGAAACACCACGGGCGCACCACACAACGTTCGCTTTATGCTTGCCGTTTCGTTCCGCTGCTGGGACGCCACGGATGGAATCCCATCGCGCCAGGATCGCCGCGGGAATGATTCCGCCGCCGGAACTTTCTATTATCGTTCCCGCTTATAACGAAGAAACGAGATTGCCTCGCACGCTTACTCGCATTCGGGACTATTTTGCGAGCCGCGGGATGGGCTCCGACCAACTCGAAATTCTGATTGTTGACGATGGTTCCGAGGATGGGACAGTTCAGGTCGCCGAAAAATGGGCACGCGAGTGGCCTTCCGTGCGCGTGGTCTCAAACGGGGATAACCGCGGAAAGGGCTACAGCGTGCGTCACGGCATGCTGGAAGCACGCGGCCGAATCGCTCTTTTTACCGATGCGGATCTTTCTTCGCCCATCGAGGAATCTGAAAAACTCCTTGCGGCGATCAAGGATGGAAATGATGTCGCAATCGGTTCGCGCGCCCTGGATCGTACACTGATCACTCTGCACCAGTCGCGGCTGCGCGAGCTTGCGGGCATGATCTTTAACGGCTTCGTGCGGATATTTGTTGGCTTGTCTTTCAGCGACACACAATGCGGGTTCAAGGCGTTCGTACGCGAGCCTTCACGAGTCGTCTTCGAGCAGCAACGCATCGAGCGCTTCGGATTCGATCCCGAAATACTTTTCCTCGCGAAGCGTCACGGCCTGCGAACCGCAGAGGTTGCCGTTCGATGGGCGCACGATCCAGCGACAAAAGTGCACATGATTCGCGATAGTTTGATGATGTTCTTCGATCTTGGTCTCATCCGCTGGAACTGGCTGCTGGGCCGCTATCCCAAACGGCCCGGCGAGAAATAGGCCGTTATTCTTTGTGCTGTTGCGCGGTTGGCGGAAGTAGGCTATTGGCCCGTAGATAAGATGCGGCCATGCTGTAATGGTCGGCAAAATCGTTGGTCAGCGCGATCATTGCCGCCGCGCGAGACAGTTTGTGGTCGCCAAACACGGTCAACTGTTCGCCCAGATTAGAGTCGTCCACCTTGGCCAGACTTTGCGAGCAGAAGTCGAATGAAGCCTTCAGCGAAGCTACAAGCTTATCTTTGGGGTCCGTCTCGCTCGGCTTATCCTGGGTTGGCACTGGAACGCCGGAAATTTTGGCGCACAGACCATAATTTGAACCGATCATGTGCGTGACCAGTTTTCCGAAGGACATCTGTGCGGGCGTGGGATGGAAGCTATATTTGTCCGCAGGCATTTCATCAGCCGCAGCCACCATATTTTTGGACGCTCGCTCTACGCTACTTCTCACAGCATTAGAAACCGGGTTTGTCTCGGCTTGGCTTGTTTGCTGTGCGTTCGGCGCAAACGGAATGAAAGCCACTGCCAAAATCAGGAGCAAAAGTCGGCTGAGTTTCACAGCGTCACCTCCGGCGTTTCTTGCAGCCTCAGGATAGACTCGGAGATTGAGGCTTACAAGTGATTTGGAGCGGCCGCCGCGGGGTGTATGAACACGCCACTTTGGAAAACAAAGTACTTTACGCAGGCCGGTAGCTCAGCTATCCTTTCTGCGTATGGCTTTAACGGATCCAAACCGCCCTCGGTCGTCAGGCCCGCGCGCTCTTGATGAGCACGCTCGCGACAATCTGCGATTCATTCGCGAGACGATGGAACGGGCCAGCTCATTCACCGCAGTTCCCGGCTGGGGAGGCGTGGCGATGGGCATTACTGCCCTCGGCGCTGCGGCGATTGCATCATCGCAAGCATCGCCGATGGCTTGGCTGTTGACCTGGATTACCGAAGCAGTTCTGGCAATCGCGATTGCCGGATGGACGACTTACTCGAAAGCGCGTGCGGCGGGATCATCGCTTTTCTCCGGACCCGGCCGGCGATTTGTTTACAGTTTTGCGCCACCGCTACTTGTAGGTTTGCTGCTCACGGCGCTGCAATTACGCACTGGCGTAGTGGGCGCGATTCCGGGTGAATGGCTGCTGCTGTATGGAACGGGGGTCGTCACTGGCGGGGCGTTTTCGATTCGCGTGGTGCCGTTGATGGGCTTGTGTTTCATGGTGCTCGGCGCGGTGGCGCTGTTCTGCCCGTGGAGCTGGGGCAATATTTTTCTGGCCGCCGGCTTCGGGGCGCTTCACATTATTTTTGGCGCAGTGATTGCGAGGAAATATGGCGGCTAAATTAGAGGCGTACCGAGCGGAGCGGGAAGAATCCCCAAAGAGGGGAGCACCTCGCGCGCGAACCGCGGAGACATCCGCTTCGGATCTGGATCGGTTGATCCACGAGCGCACGCGGCTCGCGATTGTAAGCGCCTTAGCGGTGAATACGTGTCTGGCTTTCAACGAGCTGAAGCAACTGGTGCGCGCGACGGACGGTAATCTGAGCGTTCACGCGCGCAAGCTAGAGGATGCAGGATACGTCACCTGCACGAAGTCCTTCGCCGGGCGTCTTCCCAAGACTGAATATCGCCTTTCGGCAGCGGGCAGACGGGCTCTGGAAAAATATCTGAACCACATGGAAGCTCTGATTCAAGCCACACGGGAAGGTTAAAGGCGGAAATTTTTGGGCGCAGTTATATGAATAAAAGTACCTTGAAGATAGTCGATCATCCGAGACTTCACGTCGCTATTTTGCTGGATGGAAACGGCCGCTGGGCGGCCTCGCGAGGCTTGGCGCGTTCAGAAGGCCACCGTCGCGGGGTGGAAGCGGTTCGCCGCGTTGTGCGGGCGGCCCCGGCACTGGGCATCGGCACGCTCACGCTGTATGCATTCTCATCCGACAATTGGGGGCGCCCCGCGAACGAGGTGGCTTCGCTGCTCGCGTTGCTGGAAGCGTTTTTCCGCAACGACGCTTCGAAGTGCGCTGCGGAAGGAATCCGGCTGCGTGTGATTGGCCGGCGCGACCGCATTCCGCCTTCACTATCACAGGCAATCGAAGTTGCCGAGCGAGTCACAGCTTCTGGGCGCATTCTCGAATTGCGCATCGCGATAGATTACTCGGCGCGCGATTCCATACTGCGTGCTTCTTGCTGGATGCTCTCAAGCTTGGAGATAACGGAGCGCGAGTTCGCGAAAAGGCTTGGCGAGGTTACGCATAGCACCGGCCCGGCGCTGGACGTGGATCTGCTGATTCGCACCGGGGGCGACCGCCGCCTAAGCGATTTCATGCTGTGGGAGTGCGCGTACGCGGAATTGTTTTTTACCACGCGAATGTGGCCGGAATTCGAAGCGGCGGATCTGACCGCGGCAGTTCAGGATTTTCTGAAACGTGAGCGCCGCTTCGGTAGACTGCCCGAAGCCGCCGCGAGCTAAGCGCGGCTATGTTTTCAGCCCGTGCGAGCGTGCCATCTCGAAGGCTCTTTTGATCACGCGCATCGCGGCGGGCGTGAGCGAAAATCGAGCTAGCTCTTCTTCGAAGGACCAGGCGACATCGACGACATCGCTTCCTGCACGCGCGACGCCGCTCATCGCTTCACATAGATAATCCAAGATTACAAAATGATAGCGCCACTTGCCATCCGCGTCCGGCATGATGCGCTCGAACGCTTCGATCAAATCGCCTACGCGCACTTCCAGACCCGTTTCCTCTTGAAGTTCGCGGCGTACTCCGTCGCGCAGAGCTTCTCCTAATTCGAGCATGCCTCCTGGAATGGACCACTCGCCTTCCAGCGGTGGGCCGCCGCGGCGAATCAACAGCACGCGATTCTCCGCGATCACGACCCCGCCAACACCTACCAGCGGACGCTCGGGATATTCTCGACTAGGCACTTTTAGATGTTCCCTCGCTCAAAAGCTTGACACTGGCGTTATATAATACGCTCCCCGGTGGAAGCGGGCCTTAGGAAGGAGAGAAATCAGTGACCAGATGTCCCGAATGCGACGCCGAAATTGATTTGGACGAAGACGAAGTGGAAGAGGGCGAAATCCTGAGCTGCCATGAGTGCGATGCCGAGCTTGAGGTGACGCAAACTCATCCCGTTCATCTCATCGTGATTTCTGAAGACGAAGATGAGGAAGAGGACGAAGAAGAGGATTCGGACGAAAAGGCCGCCGTCGAGGAAGAAGAAGAGGAAGAAGAGGCGGAATAATTGTCGTTCAGTTCCTCGACTGGATTTTTTCCCTTCGTCTCGGCTTGCTTTGCCCGGATGGCAGAAGCTCAATGATTCCAACCTATTTCCAAAGACTCTGTGTACTCTTTTCATCGACCACGCGCATGCCCGCGGAGAATAGCGGCGGCCTGGAAGGATAGGAACAATTGACAACCTGTCGTATTCCTCGCCTCGCGCTTTTTATTCTGCTGATGTTTCTCACGGCTTTTCCGGCTTCCGCGCAGCAAACCAAAGACCAAAAGAAGGCCGAAGCGCAGCTCCGCACGGTCCACGGACTGGTGGAGAACAAAGACGAAGACCCGGTTCCCGCAAGCGTGGTCTATCTGCTAAATGTGAAAACGCAGGCAGTGAGAACCTCCTTTGCCGATGACAAGGGCCTTTACCGCTTTAGCGGACTGGATCCGAATGTGGACTATGAAATCCACGCTGAACATGAAGACATGACGTCTTCCACTCGCACTATTTCAAGCTTCGATTCACGCCGCGATATTGAAGTGAACCTGAAAGTATCTCGGAAGAAAAAAGAATAAGCGGCAATTCTTTTTTTGATTTTCAGAGTTTGCGCCGAGTCAACCTCAAGCGATGGTTTCGAGGGATTGTTCTTGCGTGCAACGATGTTGAAGATTCGACTGAGGAGTGGGATGCTATTGCCCGTCTCTTGCTGGTGTGGTGGTTTCTGTAACGCGAAAATCCAACGGAGGAAGTTCCTATGAAAATTCTCAGCGGAATTCTGATAGGGAGCGTGACCGCGCTTTTTGCCATTGCTTTGGCTGGCGCGACTCCGGCTTTCGCGCAAGAACATCCTGCCGGTGGGACCCCTCACTGGAGTTATTCCGGCCCCGACGGCCCGGAGCATTGGGGCGATCTGGACCCGAGCTTTGCTGCCTGCAAGGACGGCCAGCGCCAGGCGCCCATCGACATCAAGGGAGCAGCGCCGGCCGATCTGAAGGCGATTAAATTTGATTACAAGCTCGCGCCGATGAAAATCGTCAACAACGGCCATACGATCCTTATCAAGTATGAAGCGGGAAGCAGCATCACCGTGGACGGCAAGCAATATCCGCTCGTACAGTTTCATTTCCACCATCCGAGCGAGGAAGAAATAAATGGTCAGAAATCCGACATGGTGCTTCACCTGGTTCACGTGCATGCCGACGGAAGCGTCGTAGCCATCGCCGTCCTGCTGAAGAGCGGCAATGAGAACCCCCTGATTCGAGACATCTGGAGCCACATCCCCAAGGAAATCGGCAAAGAAGCCGAGTTCAAGAAAGTGATGATCAACGCTGCCGATTTGCTGCCGGCCGATCAGAATTACTTCACCTTTGACGGCTCGCTCACAATCCCGCCGTGCAGCGATGTGAAGTGGTTCGTCCTGAAAACCCCCATCGAGCTGTCTCCGGCACAGATCGCAACTTTCGCAAGGCTGTATCCGGATAATGCCCGTCCGATTCAGCCGACGAACGGCCGGAAAATCGAGGAGAGCAATTTCACGAAGTAAGAAACCCGATCCCTCGGGAATCACACTAGGGGTGTGCATGAATTCTCCCGGAGCAACAACGAATAGAAAGATTCGGTTCAAGTTTTTGAGCCGATTACTTTTTCTGATAATTATCTCGGCCTTCTCTCCGTCCCACACTGCGCCGGTCATGGCCCAGAACGCTTCGCCCGCCTCTCCCATATCGGCGGACTCCGACAAGCTGCTCCATCGCATGTTCGCGTCGGGCGATTTTGAAGTGAAGATTTTCGGCCCGGCTCGATGGCTGGATGGCGGCGATTTCTACACCACGGTTGAGCCATCGGCGGACGGCAATGGCGCCCAGGATATCGTCCGGTATGAAACTGCAACTGGAAAGCGCGAAGTCCTGGTTTCCGCCGCGAAACTGACTCCGGCAGGCGCGAAATCTCCTTTGGCGATTGAGGATTATTCCTGGTCCAAGGACAAGTCCCGCCTGCTGATCTATACAAACTCCGCGCCTGTTTGGCGGCAAAATACGCGGGGGGATTATTGGGTACTCAACTTGCAGTCCGGCGCGCTAAAGAAACTTGGCGCCGATGCACTGGCTTCTTCGCTGATGTTTGCGAAATTCTCGCCTGACGGTTCGAAGGTTGCTTACGTCCGAGCCAACAATATATATGTGGAAGATATCGTTTCGGGCAAAATCCTGCCGCTGACTAGCGACGGCTCGGCAACGTTGATCAATGGCACTTCTGACTGGGTCTACGAAGAGGAACTAGACGTCCGCGACGGATTTCGCTGGAGCCCCGACGGGCGTCACATCGCTTACTGGCAATTTGACACGCGCGGCGTGGGGATTTTTTCACTAATTTACAACCTGGGTGCGCCGCATGGGATTGTTACGGGCTTTCCCTATCCGGGCTTGGGTCGCTATCCTTCTATTCTAGATATCCCCTATCCGATTCCCGGCACTACAAATTCTTCGGTGCGTGTGGGTGTTGTGGACGTTGAAGGCGGCGACACGCGCTGGATGCTGGTCCCGGGCGATCCGCGCGACAACTACATCGCTCGGATGGATTGGGCGGAAAATTCGAACGAGCTCGCCATCGAGCATCTAAATCGTTTGCAGAATACCAACGATGTTTTGGTCGCCGATTGCGTAAGCGGCGCAGTCCACTCAATTTTTCAAGACAAGGACGCAGCCTGGGTCGACGTGATGCCGGAAATCAAATGGCTTCACGACGGCGCCGATTTTCTGTGGCTTAGCGAGCGGGACGGCTGGCGGCATGCCTATCTTGTTTCTCGCGACCGAAACAGCGTGCAGCTGATTACGCACGGGAATTTCGACGTAATTAGTCTTGGGCGCGCTGACGAAAAAGGCGGCTGGCTTTATTTCAGTGCGTCTCCGGAGAATGCTACTCAGCATTATCTATATCGCACGCGGCTGGATGGTTCCGGGAATGCGGAGCGGGTAACTCCATCCTCTTTACCCGGAACGCACCACTACGATATCTCTCCCGATTCGCGCTGGGCTTTTCATCAGTATTCCCGTGCCGACGTTACGCCTGTCACCGATCTTGTAGAGCTTCCCGCCCATCGTTCCGCGCGGGTATTGGAAGATAATGCCGCTCTTCGCGCCAATGCATCCGCGCTGCTCAACACTCCCACTGAATTCTTCAAACTCGACATCGGCGACGGCGTCACGCTCGACGGCTGGATGATGAAGCCGCCGCATTTTGATCCCGCGAAAAAATATCCGGTCCTTGTTTTTGTGTATGGCGAACCTGCCGCGCAAACCGTGCTCGATGAATGGGGAGCGTGGAATTATTATTTTCATCGTGTCGCAGCCGCTGCCGGATACGTGGTTGTCAGCTTCGACAATCGTGGCACGCCTGCCCCAAAAGGACGGGCCTGGCGCAAAATTGTGTATGGCGCGATTCAACCCGTCATCGTCAAGGATCAATCAGCAGCGCTTCAGACATTCCTGCGCGGGCATTCGTTTGCAGACGCATCGCGAGTTGCTCTGTGGGGATGGAGCGGCGGCGCTACCAGCACTCTTTGCTTGATGTTTCGCGTTCCAGATTTGTACCAGGTGGGCATGGCCGTCGCGCCGGTGCCGGATTTGCGCCTCTACGACACAATTTACCAGGAACGTTATATGGGATTGCCCTTGCAAAACGTGGAAGGCTATCGCAACAGTTCAGCTATTAATTTTGCCGAGGGACTGCGAGGAAATCTGCTGATCGTGCACGGTTCGGGCGATGACAACGTGCATTATTCAGGCAGCGAACTTTTGCTCAATCGATTGATCGAACTCGACAAGCCCGTGGATTTCATGGAGTATCCCAATCGCACGCACGCTATTAACGAAGGGTGGGGAACTACACTTCATCTTTACAGCCTCTTGCTGCGTTACCTCGAGGAGCACATTCCACCCGCGCCGGTTAGCCCTTAAAAAACAGGCTTATCTGCCGCTGAAAGCGACTATTTCTCCGCCGAGTCTTCGCTCGGAGCATGCTCGCCCGAGCGAAATTGCGTCCATGGACCGGCGTTCATATCGATCAGTACGCTCGACTGCCAGGAATATTCCGGATGCGCTTCCAGGAACGGCCGAGCTTTGAAATCCGTTCCGCACGGATGCCCGATGCGCGCGATAAAAGTCATGGATTCTGCCATGTGGCTGTCCATCACTTTTCCTTCTACAGCTCCCGTCGGATTGTATGGAAACTTCGCGAAACCCGGATCTCCCTCGGTAGCCACATCACCGTGGCCACAAAGCGTGCGCCGGTTGGGGCCCGTCTTCTTGGTGTACGTATCGTAATGGTCGGCAAGAAAAGCTTGTGCCAGCGTCGTGTCGATTTTTCCCTGATTTGCGGCCATCAATTCATCCCAGCGAATATGGCGAGCGTTCGCTGAAGAGGCGGCATTGGAAGGGTCGAAAGTTGTTTCGTCTTTTAGAACATCCGGATCGCTTGCAAAATTCGAACCGGCGTAATAGCCGTCCTTGGTACGCCACACTTTGGAATGCAGAAGACCCAGCTCGAACCGCGCAATTTCGCCCGTTTTGCGGTCCGCCAGCAGCCAGTCGTTGGCATAGCCGCCATTGTTCCCGTCGAGCATAATTTTCACGTACTCGTCGATCGAGCCGGCGTACTGCATAGCCTTGCGCGCGCGGACAAATTCCGGCTTGCCATTGGGGTTCCACCCGTGGAAATCGCTGATGGTCGTCTCGGTGACCATCAGGCCGTCCGAATTTACGCCGAAATCGTCGTCACTCACGATAACGCCTGGAAATCCGTCCATGAACATGCGGTAGCCTTGTTGCGGGGTGATATCGAAGATAATTTTCCAGCGCGCGCCTTCCAGGTAACTCGTCCAGTTGTTGTGCGCCATCACGATCTGGTGGTCCTTCGTGTAACTGCCGGTGGCCACGAAAGCGCTGCAATGCTCGGCGCCGGGTTTCGAGGGAGGCTTTGCACCCTGCGTTTGTTCGTCCAGCCAGGGTACGTAGTAGTCGGGCAATTCCATGAACGCATTCATGGCCACGATATCGTCCAGATCGAGTTTGTATTTTTGCGCCTGTAAGCCGTCAACGATTCCTTGGAGTTCCGACTGATATTCAGGGTCAATCTTCGGCCAGAGCATTTGATGTGCGGAGCGGCGGAAGAAGTTCCAGTCGCGCTTGGAAGTGTGCGTCATTTCCACACTCACGGCGGCAAATGCGTCCGAAATTTCCGGCGCAAGCAGGTAGCCATGTTGGTAGCCGATGTCGTGAGGCGAGCCTTCCAAGTGGACGTAAATCCAGCCTCCGCGCTCGAACCGGTACGCTTTCGCCAAAACCGCGTCGCTGGAGTTGCGCTGACCGAGCGCCACAGGCTCACCCGCGTTTGCGCTACCGCCTCTGGAACCCAAAAAGCTCGGCGCGGCAATCAGCGCAATCCCCAACACGAATAGCGTGACGCCCGGAACGCCGTTCCTGTAACAACTCATCGGCTCATCTCCTTACGCGTACGCATTGTAGGCGCGCGGTCCCATGCGGTCAAATGCGCGCCCACAACCTATCTCGGTGGTTCGCCGTGGCATCTTGCTTTACCCGCCTTGGGCCTGCCTTTCGGGCTATGTTCCTTCGTTGACACCATCTCGTGCCGCCGTATAATCAACGTCTGGCCGGACGGCTCCTCGGCACTCGCAGCCTGACCAACGGTTCAGAACGTCCATCTGGCACAGCTGTTCGGGAGGCAATGAACTCGTGGTTTTGCTTTATAACTCGGCGACGTGGATGGCTACCTGGCTTGCTCCCAGCGGCCCGCTCTCCGACTACTGGCGCCGAAACATGGACCCCGAACTCAATCCATTTCGCGGCATTTACCAGCTGAATTCCTTCGATCTTGCAATCATGCTGCCGTATTTTTTCGTAATGATCGTACTGGCTGCTTACGGCATTCACCGCTACGCGCTGGTTTACAACTATTATAAAAATCGAAAGCACGTTCCTGGGCCGCCTCCCGAGATAGGAACCTGGCCTAAAGTCACCGTTCAGCTCCCCATTTACAACGAACGGTACGTGATCGAACGGCTTATCGAAGCCGTTTCGCAGTTCGACTATCCGCGCGAGTTGCTCGAGGTTCAGGTTCTCGATGATTCTACCGACCAGACCTGCCAAGTCGCCCGCGACTGTGTAGAACGCTACCGGGCCCTCGGAATGCCCATCTGCTACATCCATCGCGACAATCGCGAAGGCTATAAAGCCGGCGCGCTGCAGGAAGGCCTGCGGTCTGCAAGCGGAGAATTTGTGGCCATCTTTGATGCGGATTTCATTCCGCCCGCGGATTTTCTGCGCCGCACGGTGCCCTATTTCGCGGACGAAAAGCTCGCTATGGTGCAAACGCGCTGGAGCTATATCAATCGCAATTATTCCGCGCTCACGGAAGTCGAAGCCATTCTTCTGGACGGACATTTCGTCATCGAGCACTGTTCACGGTACCGCAGCGGTTTGTTCTTCAATTTCAACGGGACTGCGGGCATCTGGCGCCGCAACGCGGTGGAGGATGCCGGCGGCTGGCAGCACGACACGCTTACCGAAGACACCGACCTTTCTTACCGCGCGCAACTCCGCGGCTGGCATTTCCTTTATCTGCCGGACATCGAATGTCCCTCCGAGTTGCCCGTGGAAATGAACGCATTCAAATCGCAACAGGCTCGCTGGGCCAAGGGCTTGATGCAAACGGCGAAAAAAATCCTTCCCCGCGTGTTGCGCTCAAACTTGCCCGCGGCCGTGAAGGCCGAAGCATTTTTTCATCTCACCGCCAACATCAGCTACCCGCTCATGGTAGTCATGTCGATTATTCTGCTGCCTGCGATGATCGTGCGTTTCTATCAAGGTTGGTTTCAAGTGCTGGTCATAGACCTGCCCTTGTTCCTCGCCTCCACCTGTTCGATCTCGTCGTTTTATCTCGCGGCGGAGCGAGCGATATATCCGAAAACTTGGAAGCGCACGTTTCTATATCTTCCGTTCGTGATGGCTGTGGGTATCGGACTTTCCGTTCGCAATGCTTGGGGCGTGCTCGAAGCGATCTTCAACGTGAAATCAGAATTTGTGCGCACTCCGAAATATCGCGTCGAAGCCGCCGGAAACGGTAACGCAGACTGGGCGAAGAAGACATACCGCAAGAGCGCCGGCTTCCTGCCGTTCGCCGAAGTCGCTCTTGGAATTTATTTTTTGCTCGCGGTCATCTACGCTTTGCAAAATGAAAACTACGCCACGGTCCCGTTCCTTCTACTTTTCGTTTGGGGTTATCTCTACACCGGCGTCATGTCTCTCGCTCAAACCTACCTCGAGCGCCTGCGTTTCACCGTGGAGTCCGCCGAAGTCCGCCCCGCCTCCACCGGCGCCCCAGGCTTTTAATCGCGCGAGCTGCCCTCCCGAACTACGCCTTCTCTTTACGTTGTCATCCCGAGCGAGGCGCTTTTCGCCGACGAGGGACCTGCTGTTTGCTCTTACCTTCTTGCCCTGAGATCAGTGGCGAAGGGTCAGCGGAACTTTCGCTGAGCCTTTCGCCTCAATCAGAATTCGTCCCACCACCTCTTGCGCTGCCTCACCCGCGCAAGCATTCGCTCTCGTGGTTTCGCTCGGCAGTCTGGATCAATGCAAATTCAATACCGATACCTGTCGCGAATCGGAAATTCGCGTTCAGCCTCTAAATCCAAGCTCTTCCTCTTGTATGCTATGAATTCTCGCTTCCTCTTCCGCTCTGCGAACCTCTTGGGCGGCCCATTCGCGTATCCTTTTCACGGGGCTCGTCAGGAAAACCTTGGCGAGAGAGCCCTCCCGCTCCCTCGCGTCCGCGTAGCTCCCTACATAGGCCTGATAAGAATGGACACCCGCGACAAACTCAGCGAAGGTGCGCTGGTCATCTTCGAACTCGGTCAGGACAAATGCGGTTAGAGGCGGAACTTGCGGCCCGTTGTTATCCACAAATGGGGCCTGGAGGTGACGAGCGATTGCCTGAGCGCCCTTCACGCCTACACGAAGCAACCAAGATTTCGTTACCTCGATTGGAAGTGCGGTAAGTACGGGGAATTTCCGATAAAAGAATTGATTTCTTGTTTTTTCGTCCATCATGCGCACGCCGATCGCCTCCATCACTTGCTCCGGATACCGCCCAGCTAAGGTTCCGAATACTTCATCTCCCGACCTACTAAATTGAAAGCTGTCGCTCAAGACCATTGACGCAGCAATATCACATGCACGGTTGGGGTTAGATTCGGCCACCTTTGACAACACTACAGCAAACCAAAAACCCTCTCGCCCAGGGTTAGAGACTACAGAATCTAGAAGGATCCAAAGATCTTCCAACGTTTCTCCAAACACAGATACCGGTAATTCTTAGCCGAAATTCACGAAGCTGAAATAAGCGATTTACCTTTCCTTCCCAAATGAGGATAGAGCCGCTCCGTAGAGTTATGCTCACAACATGCAGTCCCTTGAATTTTGCCGAATCACGTGCTACGGTCGCTCGTGATTAAAATTGAATATCGTCGAGCGCTTCACGAAAGCTCAGGGAAGCTGCACCTCCCGGAGTCTAGCCGCCCGCATAAATTTCTCTCAGCACGCGATGAATTTATCTCTGCACACGCCAAATTAAATCGCCAAACTCGCGATATAGAACGTCCTGTAACTCCTAGAAAACAAACAACGGCGGCTCGCTCAAATCGCCAAATTTTTCAGAAATGTGGTTTGCTGTTGCTGGTCCTGGCGTGCGGTTCGTTTCTTGCTCAGGCGCGATTCCGCCAGCCGAACTCTGAATATCAGGCGCGACGCGCGAAGCTGCGCTCCGCGATCAACGGTCCAGCCGTCCTATTCGGCTATACCAGCCATCAGGATGCGGGGGAGCTTGCTGTTTTCTTTCAGGAAGAGAATTTTTATTACCTCACGGGCCACAGTGAGCCCGACGCCGCACTTCTTTTAATTCCCGATTCTGCCGACGGCAAGTCCTCCGACGGCCCGCGCGAGATTCTTTATCTCCCCCCGCGTAATCCTAACGCCGAAAAATGGGGAGGGCCCAAGATGGGCCCTGAAGATCCGGGCATCGCGGAAACAACCGGGTTCCAGGCCGTCGAGCCTTTCGCCAATCTGCGCACCGACCTGGCCAATCTTGCCAAGACCTATTCCACCTTCTACACCGAGCTGCCTCCCAAGCAGGAAAACGGCTACCCGCAGCTCACCATTTGGAGCGGATGGGTTCGCAGCATCTTGCCGCAGTCAACCATTGACGACGTCGCGCCGGCGCTCGCTTCTCTTCGGCAGATAAAATCTGCGGGCGAAATCGCCTTGATTCAAAAAGCCGTGGATGCTTCGGTTGACGCGCACATTGCCGCCATGAAAATGATGCGGCCCGGCCTTTTCGAATATCAGATTGCCGCGCGCATGAAGGAAGTTCACGAAATGGAGGGCTGCTCGCGCGAAGCCTACGCGCCCATTGTGGGGACAGGCTTTTATTCCACGGTGCTGCATTACGACGCCTTGAAAAACGAAATAAAGGACGGCGATGTAGTCGTTATCGACGTGGCCGGCGAATACGGCGGTTACGCAGCGGACATCACCCGCACGCTTCCGGCCAACGGCAAACTCACGGCTCGGCAGCGCGAAATCTATGAAATCGTTCTTGGCGCGCAGAACGCCGCGCTGGCCGCGATCAAGCCGGGAGCCATGCTCTATGGAGCTCCCAAGAGCATCCACCAGATTGCCTACGACTACATAAACACACACGGCCACGACCTGCACGGCAACACGCTTGGCCGCTACTTCTTCCACGGCGTGGGACATCATCTCGGTCTCGACGTCCACGATCCCAGCGACCGCATCAGCCCCCTGCAAGCGGGCATGGTAATCACCGACGAGCCCGGCATCTACATCCCCGAAGAAAACATCGGAGTGCGCATCGAGGACGACGTTCTCGTCACCCAGGACGGCAACCAACTCCTCTCCGCGAAGCTCCCGCGTTCGCCTGACGAAATCGAAAAAATCATGGCCGAAGGCCGCGCGCAATCGCAGTCACAACCCCAGCCTTAACAATTCTGAAAGATTCAGCGGAACGGGAAGACACTGCGGAATCGCGGTTGAGCCCAAAATCCGCAAAACGTGGAAAGAGTTGCAAGAGACTCTGATCGAGAGTTCCGGGGAATGACGGTGCGGCACAGCCGGATCGATCCGGCTGTGCCGCCTGCCGCCCTTTGATTGCTTATTATTTTTGCGTCTTCTTGACCGCGGCTTTCCTGGCAGCCGCTCCTAACGGCAGCGTTTGCTGCTGGATCTGCCCGGTAAACACACTATCGTTCATGTCCGCCGCGTTCTCCAACCAGAATAGCTGTCCGCCGTTGGCTTGATAAACGACAGCCTGGTAAGTAATCGTGGCTGCTCCATCACCGACGATCACGTTAATCGGGTCGAGCAGGTAACGCCCTTGGGCTAATCCGTCTGAGACGAGTGTGCTGGTGAATGAGGTTCCGCTGTTAACCAGAGGGTTGGTCGTTTCCAACACATCTGCCGGATCGTTGAGGATTCCAGTCGCCGACAGACTGCCGGGCGTTGCCGTTGAATTGCCGACGAAATCAAACTCCCCTGTTTCGGGGACAAGATCCTGTAGCCCGAGAGCGTAATTGCCCGCGAAGGACGTCGTGGCGGTGTCCGTTTGAGGCACCAATACTCCCGAACCGGCAACGTCATTGTCGAGATCGACGACCACAGCGCCTGCGAGAATGCTTCCAGGGCCGGGGGATGTGGTGTTATTCGGGTCATTCAGGTTTAGAGTCGGGTCCGTCGCATAAATGCCGAGAACGCTGACGGGCCCGAGAGTTGCGGACGTAATGTTCAAGCTCCCGTACCCGTTGGTGGCGATGGAATAGGTGCCGGAAATTGTCTGCGCATCTGCAGATCCCACTCCCGCTTCATTAACATCGGCGACTCCGCTAAAGTTAGCCCCCGACGGAACAATCTGACCGACGGCTCCAAACGGAATTCCAGCCAAATTGCTTTGAATGATGAAGACGGAATTCCCAACTGAGGCGTTGTCGAAGTTGCCTGCGCTTGCGCCCTGTCCAAAAGCTGAACCCACAAGGGTACGGCTACTATCCACATCGATGAGCCGAACCACTTCCGGACCGACAATGTAATACGCAATGGTGTTGCCGATGCCAGTGCCGGTGAGGGTACCGCGACCGAAACCGTCAGCAGGCTGGGACAGAGTTGCCGTCGCAAAGGTTTTGCCCATACCTATGCTCCCTGCGATATTCTGGTCGTACATGCCGTTCGATACACTACTCCCGGACACCGTGAACACACCTCCGAAGAAATCCGAATTACCGGTGTTCCCTGCGCCCGAGAGCACAAATGAAAAGCCTCCTGCCGGCGTGCTCGCCAAATTCTGCAGGTCGAAGCTTCCGCTGGCTGTTGCGCTTGCATCAGCTTGAATGATGAGCGCGTGGCTGTTGTTTACGAAATTGAGCGCCAGGGTTTGCGTGCCGTTCACTCCGAGGCTGTTGTTGCTTGTCACGAGAGTCAGCGATCCCAACCCAGTGGTAGGGCTGAAAGACAAACTTCCACTCGAAATCGGGACATCGGGCAAGGTTATTCCACCTGCATCGTTGTAATCCTCCTCGCCGGTGAGGGTGCCGTCGACGGCAATCGATACCGCTCCGGCAAGAGAATAGATTCCGTTCTTGTTGTTGCCATCAAAGCCGCTGAGATAAAACGAGTAGTTGCCCGAGAGCCCGCCGGAAGTGGAGATTTGTACGTTTGCGGGCGCGCTTGGCGTGCCATCCTTCACGGACGTGGCAGTGATAGCCACACTGCCCACAGCCGTAGGCGGAGCCGTATACATGGTCGTAACTCCGCTCAGGGTAGTAGATGGATTGAATGAGCCACAAGAGGCGGCGGTGTTGCCCGGAGTGCAACTCCACGTAACTCCAGTGTGGGTCCCAGTTATAGTGGCTGCTATTGAAGCGGTATTGCCAGGAGCGATGATTCCGGGAGGCGGTTGGCTGATGCTGACTTCTATTATGGAATGCGAGCCGCCTCCGCCGCAGCCGGCCGTCACACCCAGAGCAAATAGAATGATCGAGAGGCCTTTACGATTCATCATAGCTGACCTCCGTTCGACGCAGTTGCCGCAGAGGTATTCGGCGCCACAGGAAACCCGCGTTCGTTCCGGATGGTATAAGTGTGACCACCTACCTGAATGGTGCGAATCAGAAACACCTGCTTATTATTCGTTGTGGTCATAACCCCAGTTACCTGAACGCGCTCACCCGGCTTGATAGAAAGAGCTCCTTTTCCATTTAGAGCGGAGTAAGTCAGCCTGCCCTGTATCGCGCCGGAGCTTGTTTGCAGCACAAAGCCAGTCGAGCCAGACTGCAATAGCCCAACAGATGATTTCGAGGGCACGCTCTGAACGGTGGCGTTGAGCGTGATTTCCTTGCTGACGTCATATCTCAGTGGGGTGGCAGATGCAGTTGCCGACACAGCGGTCTGCGCATGAGCCGGTGCGACATTGAACACCAGGGCCAGCAGGGTTGCGAACCCCAAGCCTTTCAGAATTCCCTTCATCCGTGCCTCCAATTGGTCTTAGCCTTCGATTTGAATTACGACGGAAAAGTGATTTGATTCCATTAGTGCCGTTCCAGTTGCCAAATATTAATACGGTATACTGCCGCCGCCAATTCCCGGACCCAATACGGAACATGCACCTTAAATGGACCGAGCGGGACCAATCCACCGAAACTAACCCTTCAGGAAGACAAAAGTTCCGGTTCTGTGCTCCCGTTCACAAAATAGGTCCGCGTTTGAATGCGATCGTTACGGTTCTGCCTCCAAATGGATTTTGTCCGAAATCTAACCGGACGAACAGCGTTGTAACCTCGCTGGGTTGGGAAACAACATATCGCGGACCAGCCTTCAAGAGACGACTTTTAAGAGTGGACTTCCGCCCACAGCAACAGCCAAGGATTCCGGCATTAACGGCCACGGGCTTCCCGGGCGGCTGAACCTGAGCGTTTCAGCTGCAAGGTCAACTCGGCTTCCTCAGGGCGCCGTAGACGACGGATAACACGCTGTGGACAACTTCCCTAGAGTGCACAAAAAAGTTCCCAAATCTCAAGCTGAGCCGGCGAGCGGTACAAGATTGGATAGCCCGTTGGTGTTGACCCTCGGTCCACAGTTCAAGGCCGCCGTTCGAAAACCTATTCTTCTGCGGGCCATATAGCCTGTTTGACCGATGGCTGCACAGACCGCTATAATTAGAGCTTCGGCGGCGCAGAGAA
>Ga0302303_10000991_pt1 | contig 19938 bp, 10 predicted proteins | sample III_Palsa_E2_1_FD_194542 | JGI IMG/M metagenome (GOLD analysis project Ga0302303, IMG submission 194542) | Peat permafrost microbial communities from Stordalen Mire near Abisko, Sweden - III_Palsa_E2_1 | ecosystem: Environmental > Terrestrial > Soil > Palsa > Peat permafrost | place: Sweden...
GAATTGGATAATACGCGCTGGTTTGTAGCGTATTCTAATTCTGAAACCATGTCGCGCAATGTTTTAGGCGGCAATGGCGATGGGCCTTATGGCGTACAGCCTTTATCGGTATTTTGGGATCAGCGTACTTTTCCATTCAACTCAGAGGTGGGTTCGGTTGGTGTGAGTGATTATGAATCGTTAAAAAGGTTTATGCCTGCGGCGGATATGATCGTGCCCGAATATGATGCTATTATAGGTAAAACCAAGACCGACCCGGTATGGGAATACCATAAATATATAGGCTACGATAGTTTTATTGATAAATATGGCAAGCCAAAAAATACCGAGGATTTTACCAATAAGGCGCAATTAGTAAATTATGATCAATACCGCGCCCTAATGGAAGGCTTTAGCTCGCACATGTGGGATTGGTACACAGGTGTTATCATCTGGAAAACACAAAACCCCTGGACGGCATTGCGCGGGCAGATGTATGACTATTACCTCGACCCTAATGCCTGCCTGTATGGCTTGCACAATGGCAGCGAACCTCTCCACATTATGTATAACCAAAGCGACGGCATGGTGATGGTGGCCAATAATACCTTTAAAACATACACCAATATGATGATAGTTGTAAAAAGCTATGATATGAATGGTGCTGAAAATGTGCTGTCGCAGGTTTTTTCGGATGTTACGCCAACAACTACAAAAAGATATTTTTCTATTACAGAAGATATAGATAAACTAAAAAAGAAGGATGGCTGTTTTCTTGATCTCGAACTTTTGGATAAGGATAAAAAAACCATCAGCCAGAATATTTATTGGTTGCCCGATGAAAAAGGTGAGTACTCCGGCTTACAAAAAATAGCTTCATCGCAATTGCAAACCACGGCTAAACAAATTGCGTTGGGTAAGGTAGAAGTTACCTTAGCTAACCCTGCTAATGCACCTGTGGCTTTCTTTAACCGCTTGTCGCTGGTTGATATCCAAACCGGTAGCCGTTTGCTGCCTGTTTTTTATAGCGACAACTATGTATCTGTCTTGCCCGGTGAGCATAAAAAAATAATTATTGATTATGACACAAATCAATACAAACAATTGCCATTGGTAAGTATTAGCGGCTGGAATTTAAAAGAGCAAAAAATAAACATTAATCCATAAAATAAAGGACATGGGCGGGTAATGTTTATTATCCGCAACGTTTTTACAATCGGCAACGTTATAAAAATAATATAATTCATATCTTCACAGTCTTTACAGCTGTTATAACTGTAAAAGCGTTAAGATTTAAAATATCACTATTAATCATACTATATGAGCTATAAATATTTACTCCATTTACAAATAATAGGCGCGCTGCTGGTATTGGTTGCAGTATCCTGTAGCAAGAACAGCCCTGCACCAAAGCCAATTACCAATACGGTAGTTGATGCTAAGCCGGTTACTTTTGGCTTAATCGAATACGGCACCGGCACCGATAGCAGGATATTTATCCCTATTACACAAGTTGGCACAAAAACGGTCAATTACCCCCTGGTGTTTGATACCGGCTCTACCGGTTTAACACTGGATGCAACCGATATACTGCCACCTTCAATGATCACCAGTTCAGGCATACAAATAACAGGTGATTCTGTTGTGGTTAATGGTATAACCGTTACCTCGCAAACATCAACCATGAGCTACGGCGATGCTAACGCCCCTACGGTTGAATATGGCAATCTTGCATACGCGGCATTTACAGTTGGCGATAACAACGGGAACGTGGTTATAAAACGCATCCCTTTCTTCCTATATTATAAAATACTTGACGGCACCAAAACGCAACTACCGGCACACTCGGCAGATATATTTGGTGTTGGCCCCGGCTTTAGTTTTACCAATAGCGCTATAGCCAGTCCCCTAAGCTTTTATGTTCCCGGTACGGGCTTAACCAGCGGTTTTAAATTGGGCCTGCTTAATAGTGCCGATTTTAACAGTTCAGGAACTTATGTAGCGGGCTTACTTACCATTGGCCTTACTACCGCCGACAGGTTTTCTTCGGGCTTTATTATGCACCAGCTGGGCTACTCAACCTCTGGTGGATACTCGCCTGATATACCTGCTACCATAACCTACGAAGGTACCAGCACAGCGGCAGAGGTATTGTTTGATACCGGCACGCCATCTATAACCATTATTGAAGATAAGTCGGCAAATAGCATTGGCAACGTACCTCCAAATTCGGTAGTAACGGTTACTACCAATAAAGGGTTTACCTTTCAATACACGGTCACCAGTTTAAATAACCTAACAGCGGTTGAAAACCCCAACCAATCGGGCGACTTCCGCAGCATATTCAGTATAAATTTTTTCACCCAGAATGAATTTTTAACAGATTATACTAATAATCAAATAGGGTTGAAGAATAATTAACAGAGTATACAAGAGCTTCAGAAGATAATTAAACTTAAAAAAGGCCTTTCAAAATACTGAAAGGCCTTTTCTTATTGCGGCAATATTGATCTAAATCACACCTCATATACTTACTTCACTTTTCCGAGATCCTTTTTCTGATGCGGCTTAATGATGGCCCCTGGATACCTAAATAGGATGAAATATGATAAAGTGGTATATTATTGAAAATATGGGGGTGGTTATTTATTAAATTGAGATAACGTTCTTCGGGTGTTTTAAAAAGAAAGCTTTCCGTTCTTTCAATGGCTACTGTAAAAGCCTCCTGTGCTAAAAGCCGTCCAAAGCTTTCCCATTTATGCGATTTTTTATACAGATCAAGCAAATCATCTACACAAATATAAATAACGGTAGCATCAGTCATGGCCTGTGTATGATAATCGCAGGGTACCTGATTTATAAAACTTTTGAACGTAACAACAAACCCGTTTACTGTGTATAGAAACACATTTTTTTCTTCGCCAGTTTTTTCATCAATAATAAACGACCTGAAAACGCCTTCGGTAATAAAGCCTAAATATTTGCAAACTGATTTGTATTTATTATAATATTCACCCTTCTTATAGGTTTTACAATGCCAAAAACGCGCGGAGAGTTGAAAGTCATCTTCATCTAAACCGGCAAATGCTTGTAAAGCATATTTTAGCGTGGCAATTTCTGTCATTGTCTTTCAGCGATTGTAAAACCTGGTAGCAGCGGCGTAATAAAATTATTTAACCGAATATAAGAAACTAATGTTGGATTGAGTTTAGCCAGTTTAAAACATAACCGGCTACTTCCTGCCAATCGGGTTCGCCACAAATGTAATGGCTGCGGCCCTTAAACTCTTTAAATGCTATTATGCTACTGGTGTCCTTATAAGCCTCGAAATTCTTTTTGTTTAACGATGCCGGCACAATATGGTCTTTTTCACCCGCGATGATCAGCAAAGGGTTATGTGGCTTTTTAAGATCTATCTTTGCAAAGCTTTTCAAAGTTCCTCTTGGAATATTCCTGCTTTCGGGCACAGCAATTTCATCAAAAACCTTGTCTGATTCTGCCCTTGTCATGGTATTGCAAAAGGCATAATAAAACCATTTTTTTGTCGGTACAAAAACAGAATTACCTTTAAATGGATTAATGGCAGGAAGGTTTGCTTTCCAAAAACTCCATTTGAGCGTTATTATACCCACTGGTGGCGCCCCGTCAATACAGATCCCTGCGGCGGCCTTGTTCATGGCTATTAACTTTTGAACCACAAGCCCAGCCATGGAGTGCCCTATGATGATGGGTTTTTCGGGCAATGAATCAATTAAGCGGGCAATATTATTTACCACATCTTCAAAATTTACACGCGCAAGCCTTGGGTCAATATGTTTTCTCAGGTCTGCCGGGTTGCCTTCATGATAAGGGTTTGCAGGCGTGTAACATTTGTACCCTTTAGCTTCAAAATAAGCTTTCCATTCGTCCCAACTGGCGGGGTTTACAAATAAGCCATGTATAAATACAATTGTTTTTGATTTTACCATTGTTGTATCGTGTTTAATTGTTTGTGAAAAAGAGTTGTGGGTTTCCATAAGCAGTATAAGCAGAGTGATTATTTTTCTTAGCATCATTTTTAATGTGATAGATGATTTACAAAGGTGATGCACCAAAAGCACAAAAATTTTAACCTGGGTTAAAATCGATCAAATGATCTGAAATTATTTTTAGAATGGTAATTGACGACGAAGAGGCAGGGTCATTTTCTTTTATTTGCCTGATTTTTTAAACCTTTTGATAGTTTTAGGCATTATAGCCTGTGTGTTTAAGCTAATGGAGATTTAATAAAGTACAAATAAACATTTATTGGTTTTTCCTTAGGCTAAAAATCATAATTTAGCATTTCGAACCATTTACTAAAACCATTATATTTAATAAAAATCTACTTAATGCGAGTTTTTAAAAGAGTTTTATTGCTGAACTTTAAAAGTTGCAAGGCCGCATTTGTTTTATTTTTATTTCTTCACGCATCAAGTTCCCGGGCCCAGGGGCTCATGTTCAACTCGAACGATAGCTTACTGACCAAGCGCACATCATACAAAGTTTTCAATTCAAATCCTCCTGTATTTCAAAATCATCTTTATATCAACTTCGATCTTTCGTTGTGGGACAATTCGCATTTGGGCTATATTTTTAACCTTACCGGCAATAATAATTCATACAGTTTAAGCTACCTGTATGCTGTTAGTGGAGGGTTTTTAAACTTTAACATCGATAGAAAAAGCACTAAAATAAGAATCCCCTTACAGGTCGCGCAGTTACGTAAAAGAAAATGGATAAAAGTAAGGGTTGATTTTGACTTAAAGGACGATAGGGTAGATGTTTATATAGATAACTATGCATACCATGCCAGTAATTTTGGTTTAAGGGATACGATTGCGCCCCGGTTATTTTTTGGCAAAAATCCCTATTATACCGAAGTACCGGCTATGGCTATCAGGAACCTGATGGTAGGGGACAGCAGTAAAAACTATTTTTTTCCTTTGAATGAATCAAAAGGAAACATTGTACACAGCAGCGAAGGCGAAGAGGTTGGTTATGTTGAAAACCCGGCATGGTTAATTAATGAGTCGTATTACTGGAAACTGGCATACACGCGCACCTTTAATCAGGTTGCAGGGTTAAATTTCGATCCTATTCAGCAAAAGCTCTTCATTTTTAAAAGGGATTCAATGTTCACCTATGATAGCGGTGTTGAACGTTCGGATGCTTTTGCATTTAAAAACCCTTTACCTGTACAAATGGTATTGGGCAAAAATATTTTTAATACTAAGGAAGATAAGTGTTACCTGTACGAAGTATTTGATGTGCCGCATGGTACGCCTACCATAGCCGCGCTTGATATGCAAAAGCTGCAATGGGAAACTGTAGGGAAAACAATATTCCCGCAGCAAAGGCACCACCACAATATTTTTTATGATGAAAACCAGGACGGCTTTTATCTTTTTGGCGGCTATGGTGCTTATACTTATTACAACACCTTTTATAAATATAACCGGGGGAAAGATACATGGGATAAGGTGGTTTTTAAGGGCGATACCATTACACCCCGGTTTTTTTCGGCAATGGGTGATGCTGATAAGGAGAACGAGATATTTATATTCGGGGGCTATGGTAATGAATCAGGCAGCCAGGTTGTAGGGGGCAAGCAATATTATGACCTTTATCGTGTAAATCTCCAGGATCATACCATAAAAAAATGCTGGGATATCCACCCTAACGAGGTATTTGTACCTGCCAATAATTTAATATTATCTAAAGATAAAAAGTATTTCTATGCCATGTGCTATCCGCATGAGATAGCAAAAACAAGTATAAAGCTATATAGGTTTTCAATTAAAGATGGCTCATACCAGGTGGTAAGCGCTCCCATACCTGTTACATCCGAAAGGATAGAAAGTGATATTAACCTGTTTTTAAATACTAAGGCAAACGAGCTTTTATGCACTATACAGGAGTTTACCAGCCCCCAAAACTCTACCGTCAATGTATATTCACTTGCATTTCCACCGCTTAGTAGCGATAGTTACTCACATTCGTTCAGGCTAAGGGCAAAATCCCTTACCGGGTTGATATATAGTTTGTTATGCGTGGCCATTATTTTATTGGTTATATGGTTTTATAAAAAGCGTAAACAAACGCAGCAGGTTGTGATGCCGCTTGAAGCCGAACCTGAAGATGAAATACCTGTTGAGGTAAAAAGTGAAGAGCAAAAAATAAACGCGGTTTACTTATTAGGCGAGTTTACGGTATTTGATCACAAGGGCAGGGATATAACTTACCTGTTTAGCCCCAAAATTAAGCAACTGTTTGTTTTGATACTGTTAAATAGTGCAGATAGTAACGGCATTGGCTCAAAAAAAATATCACACATATTGTGGCCCGATAAGGATATAACCAAAACAAAAAATATTAAAGGCGTAACTTTTAATCATTTACGAAGTATTATAGGGGATATTGAAGGTATTGAACTTGCCTTTTTAAATGATATATATCTATTTAATATAAGCGATGGCTTTTTCTGCGATTATTGCTTTGTATCCGACACCCTGAAAAAGAATGGTACTGAAAAAGCGGATTTACTATCCGGGCATTTTGAATTGCTTAACCGGGGCCTGCTTTTAGCCGATATGGCCGATACCTGGCTGGATGATTTCAAGCTGAATTACGAAGAACAACTAATGGACTACCTGTTGCCCCAACTTCAGGAATTATATGCTGCAGAAAGCTTTAAAATGGTTATGGAAGTAAGCAAAATGGTGCTGAATATCGATCCGTTTAACGATCTGGCCTTAAAATATCAGCTAAAAAGCTGCAGAAGGATAAAAGGGATAGACCAAAGCAAAAAAATATACGATCAATTTGTTATCGAATATAAAAAATCATTAGGTATTGATTATCCTTTCAATTTCGATAAACTTATCCAATAAAGCCTTTAATAATGCCTTGTATTAACTAAAGTGCAATGCAATTTTAATGCATAATTTAATTTCCTAAGTCTTCCTAACAATTTTCCGCGAATATTATTTTGTAGGTTAATAAGTTTTTTTACGTATTAACCCATATTTTAACCCTCTTTTTAATACCTGCCCATCTATCATTGTGGTATCAAACCACGTGAAAACTACGGATCGCCTCCATCCCCGGAGCCTCCGTTTAGGTGATCACATTATTTAACCAATTTAACCAATTTACTATGAAGAAAATTTTTACAAGTTATGGTCGGCTTATTAAATTTTGTTCGGCTAAACTTAAATTTAACCGCTCGCCACACCTCGCCTTGCTGGTGTGTTTTTTAATGCTTACCGCATCTGTTTTTGCCCAAACCGACAATAAGGTGCACGGTACAGTTTTAGACGAAACGGGGCAAGCGATCCCCGGAGTAAGCATCATCATTAAAGGGACTAATTTTGGAACCGTAAGTGATGCATACGGCAGGTTCTCACTCAATGCCGATAAAGGCGCTACAATTGTTTTTAGTTTTGTGAGTTACAACAAAAAAGAGATTCTTGTAGGCGACGAGAAAACATTAACCGTAAAATTAACCCCCTCAACCTCCAACCTTGATGAAGTTGTTGTGGTAGGTTACGGCACGCAGAAAAAAGTATCCCTCACAAGCGCTGTTTCATCTATAAACGGCGATGACATTGTTACTACTAAAAACGAGAACGTTGAAAACATGTTAACCGGTAAAGTTCCCGGTTTGCAGGTAGTACAAAACACAGCAGAGCCCGGAGATTTTTCGAATAATATCTCGATAAGAGGAATGGGCAACCCGCTGATCGTAGTTGATGGCGTGGAAATGCCCGACTTTTCCGTTACCGGCGGTAACGGCGATAACAACGTGGGTTCAAGTAATATCTTATCCAGGCTTGACCCGAATGATATTGAAAGTATTTCGGTACTGAAAGACGCGGGTGCTTCCATTTATGGTGTTAAAGCTGCAAATGGTGTAATACTTGTTACTACCAAAAAAGGAAAATCCGGGGCACTTCAACTTACTTATTCGGGCACCTTTGGTTCACAGGTACCATCAGGCTTACCAAAACCGGTAGATGCAACGCAATACATGACGCTGGTTAACCAGGAGGCATTACACAATGCTAACGGCGGCATACTTGTTTACAGCCCTGCCGATTTTGCAGCTTATGCTAACGGAACCAAGCAAAGTACTGATTGGTACGATGCTGTTTTCAAAAAATCAGCAATGCAGGAACAGCATAACCTTACCGCTTCGGGAGGTACAGAAAACACGCAATATTTAATAAGCGGTGGCTTTACCGATCAGGATGGTCTTTTAACCAGTAACGACCTGAATTACAAACGCTATAATGTACGCTCAAACGTTACCAGCAAAATAGGTAAAAATATTACGGTTAACTTGAACATGAGCGCCATAATGGATCAAAAAAACTCGCCTGCGCAATCCTTCTGGTATACCACAAGGGAAACTTGGCGGGAGCTGCCCACGCAAACAATTTATGCCAACAACAACCCTATGTATTTAAATGACGGTATTGTTGATGGCGGAAATCCTGTAGCTTATGAAAATTCATCAATTAATGGCTACAGCACTCAAAACAACAAATTTTTCAATGGTTCGCTCAGCATTGACTATAAGATACCATTTGTTGACGGATTAAGCCTGAAAGGTTTGTATAGCTATAATGATCAGATACAGGATAACAAGCTGTTCCAGGAATCATATAACCTTTATAATTATAACGCAGCTACACAAACTTACGGCGCAGCATTAAATAACTCGCCGGCCTTTGTTCAAAGGCAGTATTATGATTATCCTCAAAATACCGATCAGTTTTCAATTAACTATGCGCACACCTTTGGGGGCGCGCACAATGTAAGCGCGTTATTGCTTTATGAAGGTAACGAGCAAAGTGCCGATAACTTTAGCGCATACAGGCAGCTTGCAATACCCGTTGATCAGTTAATTGCAGGTAACAGCGCCTTGCAAAACGCAAGCCAGGATATAAATGGATTGTCTGACTATGCCACTAACTCCATTGTTGGGCGGGCCACTTATGATTATAAAAATAAATATTTAGCTGAATTTAGTTTCAGGGATGATAAATCATCAAAATTTGCGCCGGGACAGGGATGGGGATTTTTCCCGTCAGGTTCAATAGGCTGGCGCGTGTCTGACGAGGATTTCTGGAAAAACTCATCTGCCTTATCATTTATCGATAACCTGAAGCTGAGGGCATCATACGGTGTATTGGGTGATGATGGCCAGTTATTTTACCAGTTTCTTGAAGGTTATAATTATCCTGCAGGTGGATCAAACAATCAGCTGCCAACCGGTTCAGTATTCGGTAATTCTTTTATTAATTCTGTACAAAGTAAAGGATTGGCAAACCCGGATGTTACCTGGATAACAGCACATACTTTTGATGTGGGTGCAGATTTTGATGCCTGGAAAGGCTTGCTAAGTTTCAGCTTTGATTATTTTATACGTAATGAAACAAATATACTAACAAACCCGATAGGGCAGGTGCCTGATGTGTTGGGTACGCCTCTTCCGCAGGTTAATTATAATGGCACCCGGACAAGCGGCTTTGATTTTGATGTAGAGCATAAAGGCCATATCGGGAAGTTCAATTATAACTTAAAAGGTACTTTCTCCTACACAAATACCATGAACACACAAGTTGCCGAAGTGGCACAGGGTAATTCATACCTTGATTGGTTATATAACACGGCTAACCGGAACCAGGGAATCCAATGGGGATACGGCGGGGCCGGGCAGTACCAAAACTACGGGCAGATACTTAACAGCCCGGTGGCGGTTGGGCGCGGTACAGTTGTGGGCGATTATATTTACCAGGACTGGAATGGCGATGGGCAGATAGATGGGAATGATACCCACCCTATAGCCTATGGCGGTAATCCAAATGGTACGCCATTGATCCCTAAAGTAACCTATGGCCTTACCGTAGCCGGTTCATACAAAGGGCTCGATTTTAATTTACTTTTCCAGGGTACCAGCATGTATAGCGTATCCTATATCGAACAATTGAATATCCCGCTATGGGGCGGAGGTAGCGCGTTAACCCAGTTTACTGATGACTGGCATCCGGCAAACCCTACGGCCGATCCGTACAATCCAAACACGGTATGGGTACCAGGCAATTTTGCCTATACAGGTACTACAGCCAATACCAACTCCACCTTCAGCTTTGTAAACGCTTCTTATTTAAGGCTTAAAAGCGCCGAAATAGGGTATACTTTACCAGGTGCATTCTTATCGCAAATAGGTGTTAAGGGGGTAAGGATATTTGTAAACGGTTATAACCTGTTCACTATTACAGATGTTAAATATGTCGATCCTGAGCATCCGTCAGGAACATATGGGTATTTATATCCGCTTGACAAATTGTACAACGTTGGTTTAAATGTCAAATTCTAATCGAAACAAATCATGAAAAGATATAACTATATATTATTAACAGCTTTAATTGTGTGTGTAACGGCTTGTAGAAAGCTCGATATCCCACCAAAAAATATCATACAGGATCCTGAAGTTTTTTCCAACTCAGCAGGTATCCAGGCTTATATGGCGCGCCTTTACAGCGAATTGCCTATTGAAGATTTCAGGTATTCGCCTGCAAGAGGGTTAAACTATTTCTGGATCATCAGCCCGACACCCGCTACTACAGGCGAAGCCCTGAGCCGCGACCAGACAAGCTCCATGCAGGAAAATTTTGGTGGCTGGAGCTGGGATATATGGGGTGGCTCATATACGGTAATTCACGATTGTGACTATTTTATTCAGACGCTGCCTTCCTATGCAAGCAATTTCACTACAGCGCAGGTAAATGCCTGGTTAGGCGAAGCCTATTTTGTTCGCGGTATGACCTATTTTGGATTGGTGAAACGCTTTGGGGGTGTACCTATAGTTAATAAAACGCTAAACTATGTAGTAGGCACAAGTACCGATGAACTAAAAGTACCGCGCTCATCTGAAAAAGCAGTTTGGGATCAGGTAGCCAGCGATTTTGATTTCGCGATAGCTAACCTGCCTGCGGTAAATACCGATTATGCTGATGGCAGCAGGGCAAATAAATATGTTGCCGCGGCATTTGAATCGAGGGCTATGCTATACGCCGGTACCATCGCCAAATACAACACAACAACGTTGTTTGATGCCAGTAAAAACGAGCTATGCGGCATGCCGGCCAGCGATGCGGCGGCCTATTTCCTCAAAAGCTATAACGCTGCCGTGATGCTCGATGGCGTGTATAGTCTTTATTTATCAGCATGGTCTGCCACTGATAAAACCGCGCAATACCAGAATTTTGTGAACTTGTTTTCTGATGCAGCAAGTAAAGAGAATATATTTGTAAGGGAATACCAATACCCGAATTCTGTTCACGGTTATGATGCTTATAACGTGCCACGCCAGTTGATCGGGCCAAACGGGTACTCATCCGAAGTAAACCCAACGCTCAATTTTGTCGAGATGTTTGGCGGCATCCCTAAAAACGCCGATGGAACCATTCAAAACCTCGACGGAAGCGGACATTATAATTTGTATACCAATACTATGGATCTGTTTGCAAATGTTGAGCCCCGGTTAAGGGCTACGGTAATATTGCCGGGCGATGCATTTAAAGGCGAGAATATAGAAATACGCCGTGGTATTTATACCGGTAGTTCCACCGGAGGAATTAGCCCGCTATTGCCTGCAGGGTCAAGGTCGCAATATCCTACTACCAATCTGGTAACATCTTCAACTGCTACTCAAACACCCTACACTCTACCTGGTGGCGCTTTGATGAACCCTGCGGGCTTAAGCGGGATATTTACAGGCGATCAAACCTGTGCAATTTCGGGCTTCTCTATCCGGAAATGGCTTAACCCTAACCTGGCAACATCACAAGTATTGGAAAATAACGAAACTCAAACATGGATAGAGATGCGTTATGCCGAAGTTTTATTAAACCGTGCCGAAGCCGCATACGAATTGTATAGCGCCGGTCAATCGGGCACTACCGATTATGTTACCGATGCTTATAACGATATCAACCAGATCCGTTCAAGGGCAGGCGCCACTTTATTGGCTAGCCCAGGTTCCATGACCATTGATAGCATCCGTATAGAAAGACGTAAGGAATTGGCATTTGAAAATAAAACTTATTGGGACCTGAAAAGATGGCGGACATTTGCCAAGGAGCAAAACGGAACCATTTACAGGATCCTGATGCCATTTTACTCAGTACAGGCAGGCAAATATTTCTTTGATGCCCGTACCGACGAACGTAATGATATTTACACTTACGACCCAAGATGGTATTACGAACAAATACCAGGCGGCGCTATATCAAAAAGTACAAACTTAATTCAAAACCCTGGTTATTAATTTATTAAAGATGAAAAAGTTATTTTATTATACTGCACTATGCCTGGTAATTATTGCCGGTAACTCATGCAACAAGATCGATAATTACCCCGCTCCGTCTTCTACCATAACCGGAAGTACAATTGACGAGGGAACAGGCAATACCGTGCAAACAGAGATAGGCGGCGGCGGTACCCGTGTTGAATTGCTTGAAACAAGCTACAGCAGTAACCCCGTACCTATCTATTTCCAGTCGATGCAGGATGGTACTTTCAATAATACCAAAGTATTTGCTGCAACTTATAAAATATCGGTTCAGGGGCCTTTTGTGCCCATTGTACAAACCGATAGCACGGGTACTGTTATTGCCGACTCCAGCAAAACCATTGTTTTAAAAAGCACGGCAACCGTTAACTTTAGGGTTCAGCCGTTTTTAAGGATCGAATGGGTGAGCAAACCGGTATTTAATGCTGATAGTAGTGTTACTGTACAGGTAAAAATCACCCGCGGCACTAATAATGCAAGTTACCAACAGGATATAACCGATATTAACCTGTATGTAAGCAATACCCAAAATGATAATGGTAATAACAATTACGACCCGAGGTATTCAAAGCTTACATCCTATAATGGCTCAACCGGCACTGCGCTTTTAGGCCAAACCATTACTATAACCACCACAGGCGGGGCATTGGCCGCCCAGGATGTTTATTTCCGTGTTGGGGCAAGGATCAACGCCGGGCTTGATGAGTATAATTACTCAACCAACGATGGTATAAAATATCCGTGATCTTATATTGATGAGGAGGGTTTAAAAGCCCTCCTCACTAAAACAAAAGCTACCACCTAATAACAACCCTAATGAAAAAAACTATCCTTTTTTGTAGTTTAATAACTATTTCTTTTGCTGTTTCGGCACAAAGCATCCCGCCTGATACCGGCGGACTAAAGCAAAAAACGGCATTCCAAACCAGTATACCCTGGATACCGCAAATTGATGTGCGCTCGGATATAGCTATTGTATACGGCACCAACGACAGTAAGGGCGTAACATTCGAACAGCGTGTACAATCATGGCGCGATCATGGCTATCAAACCGCCTTTATGACGGGTATTGCATGGGGCCAGTATTTCGATTACTTTCTGGGCAAATGGGATGGAAAAAATCATTTGGGAATAGGGCAGGTAACGCAAAAGGGCGATACTATTTTTCATGGCAGGAATATGCCTTATGTGGTGCCTGTACAATCATTTATTGATTATATGAAAGCCGCCGTAGTAAAGCGGGTTATAGATGCCGGTATTACCACCATATTTTTCGAGGAACCTGAATTTTGGGCGCGCGCCGGCTATAGCGAGCCATTTAAAGAGGAATGGCAAAAGTTTTATGGCTTCCCATGGCGGCCGCAGGATGCCTCGGCTGAAAATACTTATCTTTCGAGCAAATTAAAATACCAGCTTTATTATAACGCAATAAAACAGGTTTCCAACTACGCTAAGGAGTATGCCAAAAGTAAAGGCATTGTGGTTAAAGTGTATATAGCTACGCATTCGCTGGTGAATTATTCATCATGGAAAATAGTGAGCCCTGAGGCGAGCCTGGCATCATTGCCCGGTATCGACGGCTATATAGCACAGGTATGGACAGGCACTTCGCGCGAGCCTACTTATTTTAATGGCTTGCAAAAGGAGAGGGTTTTTGAAAATGCTTTTCTTGAGTATGGCTCAATGGTATCTATGACGGCCCCAACCGGCAGAAAGCTATTCTTTTTAACCGACCCGGTTGAAGACTGGCCGCGCAACTGGGCCGATTATAAACAAAACTACCAGGCAACCTTTACTGCTGAATTGCTGTATCCTATGATAAATAACTACGAGGTAATGCCCTGGCCCGAACGTATATATACCCATCCGTACAAATTGGCTAACAGCAATACAAGCGTGCTGATACCAAAATATTATTCAACCCAAATGCAGGTGATGATAAATGTGTTGAATGATATGCCTTTGTCATCAAACAGCGTAAGCGGGGTGAATGGTATTGGTGTGCTGATGAGCAATTCACTGATGTTCCAGCGTTTTCCAACACACGATGGTTTCGAGGATCCGCAATTCTCAAACTTTTACGGCCAAACATTGCCTTTGTTAAAACGGGGCATCCCGGTGCAAACCGTGCATATGGAAAACCTTGCTTATGCCAATACCCTTAAAAATATAAAGGTTTTGGTGATGAGCTATTCCAATATGAAGCCTAACAGCCCCGAAGTGCATCAATACATAGCTGATTGGGTAAAACAAGGCGGTGTTTTGATCTACTGTGGCCGCGATGATGATCCGTACCAAAGCGTAATGGAATGGTGGGATACCAAAGGCAATACCTACAAAGCGCCATCGCAGCACCTGTTTAAATTAATGGGTATCACCCCGAATAATAGCCAGCAGCAATATAATGTTGGAAATGGTACGGTTTATATTGTGCGGCAAAACCCTAAGGAATTTGTACTGCAGGCCAACAGCGATGATAACTATGTGCAACTGGTAAAACAAGCCTATGAAAAAGATGCCCATGCAGGTAAAATAGCCGATAAAAACAGCTTATATCTCGAAAGAGGGCCTTACGATATTGTTTCGGTAATGGATGAAAATGCCGATGCTAAGCCATATACGGTTAAAGGGCATTTGATAGATCTGTTTGATCCGGAATTACCTATATTAACCGAAAAAGTTGTAAATCCGGGCCAGCAATCATTATTATATGACCTTAAGCGTGTCGCCAACAAAAAGCAACCTAAAGTTTTGGCTTCAGCATCCAGGATCTATAATGAGCAGGTGCAGGATGGCAGTTATTCATTTGTGGCTAAAAGCCCTATAAATACGGTAAACAGTATGCGTGTGCTGCTGCCATCGCAACCAAAGCAAACTACGGTTACCGATAGCGCGGGCAAGGTAATTACTGATGTCAGATCATCATGGGATAAAAGCACAAAAACATTGTTTCTTGGGTTTGACAATAGCCCCGATGGGATAAAAGTTGATATAAAATGGTAAAAATTTTGCGATTGGTTTGCAAAGCTTTACTCTCCGTACATGAGTTCTTCATGTACGGGAGTTTAGTTTTCAGGCCAATGCTATATTTGATCCTGCACTTACAAAAAACTGAACTACACAATAAAATAAAAATGGACTGCTGTCCTTGAAATAACAACTGAATGAAAAAAGCACTCTTATTAGCATTAATTTTTCTCCCACTAATTACACTGGCACAGGTTAATACAAAACCCGACCTCACAGAATTTGTAAATCCGCTTATGGGTACGGCTTCCAAACCCATCATGTCGAACGGGAATACCTACCCGGCCGTCGCATTGCCCTGGGGCATGAACTTCTGGACACCACAAACAGGCAAAATGGGCAGCGGCTGGCAATACACGTATGATGCTGATAAGATTTTAGGCTTTAAACAAACCCATCAGCCATCGCCCTGGATGAATGATTACGGGATGTTCTCCATATTTCCTGAAACAGGTAGGGTGAAACTGGATGAAACCGCACGCGCCAGCTGGTTCTCGCATAAAGCCGAGATCTCCAAACCTTACTATTACAGCGTTTATTTGGCTGATTACGATGTTACCACAGAAATTACACCTACCGAACGCGCTGCAAATTTCAGGTTCACATTTCCGAAAAGCGATAGCTCACACATTTTAATAGATGCCTTTGACAAAGGGTCATATATAAAGATCATTCCCGGCGAGCAAAAAATAATAGGCTACAGTACCAAAAACAGCGGTGCGGTAACCGAAAACTTTAAAGATTATTTCGTTATTTATGTTGATAAGCCTTTTGCAAAAGCATCGGCCTGGCACGATAACCAGATCGATGCGGGTTCGCTGGAATATAAAGGCGATCACGCCGGGGCGGTTATCAGTTTTAAAACCGCTTATGGCGAAAAAGTGCATTTAAGGGTGGCATCATCCTTTATCAGCATTGAGCAAGCCGAGCTGAATTTAAAACGCGAATTAAACCACGACAGCTTTGACGTTACCGAGCAAAAAGCCAAAGCTATATGGAATAAGACCCTGAACCATATAACCGTACAGGGCGGTACCATTGATCAAACCCGTACGTTTTACTCGTGCCTGTACCGCATGCTTTTCTTCCCGAATAAAATGTACGAAATTGATGCCAAAGGGCAAATGGTGCATTACAGCCCGTATAACGGTAAAGTTATGCCGGGGTATTTGTTTGCAGGCACTGGTTTCTGGGATACCTTCAGGGCTTTATATCCTTTCCTGAACCTTGTTTACCCTTCAATGGTTAAGGAAATGCAGGAAGGTTTGATCAATGATTATAAAGAGGGTGGATGGCTGCCCGAATGGTCGAGCCCGGGCTATGCCGATTGTATGATCGGTAATAACTCCGCATCAGTAGTAGCAGAAGCCTATTTAAAAGGTGCCCGTGGTTACGATATTGAAACTTTATACCAGGCACTTAAACATGGCGCCAATAACGAAGGCCCTAACGCCACCGGGCGCAAGGGTGTGGAATATTATAACAAATTAGGCTATGTACCCTACAATGTGGGCATAAACGAAAACGCTGCCCGTACCTTAGAGTATGCTTATGATGATTTTGCTATTTACAAGTTAGGAAAGGCGCTGGGCAAACCGGCATCCGAGATCGATATCTATAAAAAGCACAGCCAAAACTACCGTAACCTGTTCGATCATTCAACAAACCTTATGCGCGGTAAAAATGCCGACGGCACATTCCAATCGCCATTTAATCCGTTTAAATGGGGCGATGCCTTTACCGAGGGCAATAGCTGGCATTATACCTGGGGCGTTTTCCAGGATATCCAAGGGCTGATAAATTTGGTAGGAGGGAACCAGAAGTTTGTAGCTAAGCTCGACTCGGTATTTACCTTGCCGCCAATTTTTGATGATAGTTATTACCACACCGTTATCCACGAGATCCGCGAAATGCAGATAGCCGATATGGGGCAATATGCGCACGGCAACCAACCCATACAGCACATGATATACCTGTATAATTATGCCGGTGCGCCATGGAAAGCCCAATACTGGGCGCGCGAAACCATGAACCGCATGTACAGGGCAACCCCCGATGGTTATTGCGGCGATGAAGATAATGGCCAAACATCGGCATGGTACGTGTTTTCAGCTATGGGATTTTACTCCGTAACCCCGGCCAGCGACCAGTATGCGCTTGGCGCGCCATTGTTCAAAAAATTGACTATCAACCTTGAAGATGGCAAAACCGTCACCATAAACGCGCCAAAAAACAGCGCCGATAACAAATTTGTTAAAACGCTTAGCATCAACGGCAAGCCGTATAGCTTTAACTGGTTAAGCCACAAGGCGCTTTTAGGCGGTGAAGAGCTTAATTTTGATATGGTGCCCGTGCCAAATAAACTTAGGGGTACAAACCCAGCCGATTTCCCTTATTCCATGTCAAATGAAAAATAATGGGATGTTTTTTTTATTTATGCGATCATTTTAAATGCTGAAGAAAAAGGCATTGTTCAATTCGCAGCTATTTTATTAACAGTTTAAAACTTTTAGCTCTGAGTGTTATAAATCTAATATGTTATTAGCCGCGAAGTAAATATTAGTATTTATATTGCGACAAGTTATTTGCTATAATATTATTTGTACACACAATAATACTTACTACATTTAACCTATCAATTATAATTACTTAACAGAGAGTGAACGGCAAACTTATTGATAGTGAGGGTATTGAGCAATTAATAGCGGGCAATGAGTCCGTATTCACTGTGTTTTATGAGCTGTATAGTGAAAAAGTCTATCGCCTGGCATTTCGCTTTTTGAAAGATAAAGAACAAAGCGAAGAGATTGTTCAGGAGACTTTTATCAACCTTTGGTTGAGCCGTGAAAAGCTCAATACCGAGGGTAATATGTGGCTATATCTGTATGTTATTGCCAAGCGCCTATCGCTTAACGCGTTAAGGCAGGTATGCAAATCAACCGATCTCACAGAAAAACTGCTTCATCATATGATAGAAGGGCACAATAGTACCGAAGAAGAGGTATTAGCGCATGACCTGGAGCAATTTGCCGAAAAGATAATTGAAAAACTGCCCCGGCAGCAGCAATTGGTTTTCAAATTAAGCCGCATCGAAGGACTGTCGCATAAAGAGATTGCCGAGCAACTGCACATCTCACCAAATACTGTAAAGAACCACATGGTTGAGGCTTTAAAAACCTTAAAGGCCCACATCAAATACTCCGATTTTATTTATTTCATCATACTGGCTTTCTGGTTCTGATTATTAATGCTGACAAAACAGTGTCAGCACTTTTCTCAGCATAATTTCCGAAATTAGTACCCACCGGCAAACGATAAATTGTATAGCTATTTCAAGGCGCCCCATATTGAGCCATAAACGAACATCCACTGTTCATTTTCGATACAGTGCAATCCTTTGTATCAAATGCAAATAACTTGTATTCAGTTTGTTATATTTTTGGCATTGTCTTTACATCGTATTTACATATTTTTCAATTTTCGCTTAACATTCACAGTTTAATTATATGATAAAGAACTATTTAAAGATTGCCTGGCGCAATATTTTAAGCAACAAAGTTTATAGCACGTTGAATATTCTTGGCCTTGCGGCAGGAATGGCTGTGGCACTCATCATCGGCTTGTGGGTGCAATACCAGTACTCTTATGATAAAAGTTTGCCCGGTTATGGGCAATTATACCAGGTAAGGCGAAATTTTAACAGTAATGGCGAAACACTTACTTTTAGCAGTACCTCGCTGAAACTCGCGGATGCCTTACGAAACAACATCCCTGAAATTGAAAATGTAGCCGAAGCAGATTGGATGAACTCACACGGGCTGAAAGTTGATAACCGCAAATTCTATCTGCCGGGCGCAGAAGTTGGCAGTGATTTTCTAAAAATGTTTCAGTATCCGTTTATAGCAGGTAAAGCTACAACGGCCCTTCAAGACCCTTATTCGATCGTATTGACCGAATCGACCGCAAAAGCCTTATTTGGCAATGAAAATCCACTGGATAAAATTGTAAAAGTTGATGATCTGCATGACCTTAAGGTAACCGGGGTAATTAATGACCTGCCTGCAAATTCGTCTTTCCAGTTTAAATTTGTTCTCCCCTTCAGCTATTTGGAGCAAACACAAAGTTATGTTAAAGCGTCACGTAGCAGAGGTTTTGGTTTTAACAATTTTCAAATATTTGTAAAACTAAAACCGGGTATCACCTATGCACAGGTTGAACCTAAAATAAGGGATATTGAGAAAAGTGAACCGGAAAATATCAATGCCCGGAATTCAAAAGTTATTCTGCAACCCCTGCAGGACTGGCACTTATATAGCGAATACAAGAATGGCGTTGCCAAAAGCGGTTTTATCGATTATGTGCATATGTTCAGCATCATCGGTTTGCTGGTATTGCTTATCGCCTGTATCAATTTTATCAACCTGTCTACCGCGAGGTCGGAAAAACGTGCCAGGGAAGTTGGTGTAAGGAAAGCGATAGGTTCATTAAGAAGCGACCTTATATTTCAGTTCCTGATCGAATCGGCAATGGTTACTTTTATCTCGTTTTTA
>Ga0302303_10000998_pt1 | contig 19860 bp, 18 predicted proteins | sample III_Palsa_E2_1_FD_194542 | JGI IMG/M metagenome (GOLD analysis project Ga0302303, IMG submission 194542) | Peat permafrost microbial communities from Stordalen Mire near Abisko, Sweden - III_Palsa_E2_1 | ecosystem: Environmental > Terrestrial > Soil > Palsa > Peat permafrost | place: Sweden...
GCCTTATGGCATCAGCGAAAATCATAACTCTATATTGGATGTGGCCGACATCGTTTATATCGACCCGGTAAATACAGGTTACTCCAGGTCGGTTGACAAGGAAACGCCGGGGACTAAATTTTTTGGCGTGAACGAAGATATTAAATACCTGGCCGAGTGGATAAACACCTTTGTTACCCGTAACGACAGGTGGGCATCGCCAAAGTTCCTCATTGGCGAAAGCTACGGCACCACCCGCGTATCGGGCCTTGCGCTGGAGCTGCAAAGCGCGCAATGGATGTACCTGGATGGTGTTATCCTGGTATCGCCAACCGACCTGGGCATTAACCGTAGCGGCCCGGTTAGCGCGGCTTTAAAGCTGCCTTATTTTGCCGCCACAGCATGGTATCACCATGCCCTGGCACCCGACCTGGAAGCTAAAGAACTAACCGATTATTTACCCGAAGTAGAAGATTTCACCATCAATCAGCTTATACCGGCATTATCGCGCGGAGGATTTATCGACAGTGCCCAGCGGATAGAGATAGCGGATAAAATGTCCCGCTATAGCGGCCTGTCGGCAAAGGTGTTTTTAGATAACAATCTTGATGTATCATACGACTTGTTTTGGAAGGAATTGCTGCGCGATAAAGGTTATACCATTGGCAGGCTTGATTCGCGTTATAAAGGGATCGACAGGCAAACCAGTGGCACCAGCCCCGATTACAATGCCGAGCTTACCGCCTGGCTGGATGCCTTTACCCCTGCCATCAACATTTACCTGCGCGATGAGCTGAATTACAAAACCGACCTTAAATACAACATGTTTGGCGATGTATGGCCCTGGGATAATAATAACGACCAAACCGGCGAGAATTTGAGGCAGGCCATAGCGCAAAACCCCGCCCTGCATTTACTCATTCAATCAGGGTATTATGATGGCGCCTGCGATTATTTTAACGCCAAGTACAGCCTTTGGCAGCTCGACCCAAGCGGCAGGTTAAAGAGCCGCTTAAAATGGGAAGGTTACAAAAGCGGCCACATGGTTTATTTGCGCAAAGAGGTGCTGCCTGTAGCTGCGGAAAACCTGCGCAAATTTATACTGGAATCCATCCCCAAACCGGGCGAACCCGCGAAGTATTAGTTTTTTAAAGTTTATAAGTATGGAGGCGGCGCGATATATTCGTGTCGCCTCCTTTTTTTTGTGAACATTTTCAGTAGGTATTTGGACAGGGGCTTTGTACGTCTTTTTAATGATACTTTTAATTACCTCGTTCAGGTAATTGCTACCATCTTCGGCATGTTTACAATTTTTGATGTATCCCGACCTTTCTCACGACTATATCCGTTTCGCATAGATCGTCCGCAAACAAAAGAGCCTCCCTAAGGAAGCTCTTTACATATTGATTGAATATCTCCATTGTTATCTGATAACTGATGGTATTGATACTGCTTATTTCTTAAAATGCTCAATTATCAAGCTGGCCAATTCAACGCCAATTCTTTCCTGTGCCTCATTGGTAGCAGCGCCAATGTGTGGAGTTAGGGATATTTTTGGATGTTTGATGATCTCTGCTCTCGGTGTAGGCTCATTATCGAATACATCCAGCGCTGCGAAGGCAACCTGGCCGCTGTTTAAGGCATCAACCAAAGCCAACTCGTCAATTAAACCACCGCGCGATATGTTAACCAGGCCTACGCCTTTTTTCATTTGTGCCAGTTCTTCAGCACCTATCAGGGCCTTATCAACAAATGGGGTATGCAGGGTAATAAAATCAGCTGTTTTGATGATCTCATCCAAAGTAGCCGCTTTAACCGATACATTAACTTTAGTTCCGCCGCCTAAAACCAATTCCAGTTCAGGTTTAAAGGGGTATAAGTCATAAGCCAGTACATCCATACCAACGCCAATGGCAATTTTTGCCACCTCGCGGCCGATACGGCCAAAACCAACAATACCCAAAGTTTTGCCACGCAACTCAATACCTTTGGCGTAAGCCTTTTTCAGGTCGTTAAATTTGGTATTGCCCTCAACCGGCATTTTACGGTTGCTATCTGGCAGAAAACGCACACAGCCAAACAGCTGCGCGAAAACCAGTTCGGCAACTGATAAGGATGATGATGCCGGCGTATTATACACGCCGATGCCTTTTTCTTTGGCATAATCCACATCAATATTGTCAACACCTACCCCGCCCCTGCCAATAAGTTTCAGGCTCGGAACGGCGTCTATCAGGGCCTTGCGCACCTTAGTGGCGCTGCGAACAGTTATCGCATCATAAGCGCCTAATTTTGCGGGCAATTCGTCCTGCGGTATATTATTGGTATCTACTTCAAAACCGGCATCCTCCAGCATTTTTTTGCCTATCGGATCGATGCCATCATTAGCTAATATTTTGATCATGTTTTTGTTGTGAATGGTGAGTAGTGAGCGGTGAGTGGTTTAATGGCGGGAAATACTCACCATTCACTACTCACCATTCACCAACCTATTTATTTTTTTCTGCAAATTCCTGCATGGCATCAATCAGCACGTATACGCTGGTTATTGGCAAGGCGTTGTAAATAGATGCCCTGAAACCGCCCGCGCTTCTGTGGCCCTTTATGCCTACTATGCCTTTTTCGTCGCATAGTTTAAGGAATGGTTTTTCCAGTTCTGGATTATTGGTTACGAAGCAAACATTCATGATGGAACGATCTTCGGGAACGCAAACACCTTTAAATAATGGATTGCGGTCTATTTCTTCGTAAAGCACTTTTGCCTTGGCGTTATTTTCTTTTTCAATAGCTTCTACACCACCTTTTGATTTAAGCCAGTTAAGCGTAAGCATAGATACGTATATAGCGAATACCGGTGGAGTATTGTACATCGATCCGCCTTCTATCTGTACCTGGTAGTTGAACATAGCAGGTATTTTGCGGCCTGTTTTGCCTAAAATATCATCCTTTACAATTACCAAAGTAACACCGGCAGGGCCCATATTTTTTTGCGCGCCTGCGTATATCAAACCAAAATCAGCAACGTTTATCTTGCGGCTGAAAATATCCGACGACATATCGACAACTATCGGAACCGGCGACTTTTTAAACTCATGCAATTGTGTACCGTAAATGGTATTGTTTGAGGTGATGTGGAAATAAGCGGCATCGGCAGGGATCTCATAATCCTTAGGGATATAAGTAAAATTAGCCTCCTTAGCAGTTGCAACAACCACGGTATCACCAAAAAATTTAGCCTCTTTTATGGCTTTATTGGCCCAAACACCACTTTCAAGGTAAGCGGCTTTGCCACCCTCCGGTAAAAGATTGTAAGGCGCTAAAGCAAACTGGGTGCTTGCACCGCCTTGTAAAAACAATACCGAATAACCCTCCGGAACGCTGAACAGTTCTTTAACTAATTTTACAGCTTCGTTTAGCACAGCCTCAAACTCAGGCGCACGGTGCGATATTTCCAGTATAGAAAGACCGGTACCGTTAAAATCAATAATGCCGGCAGCAGCCTGCTTTAAAACTTCGTGGGGTAAAATGCCGGGGCCGGCACCAAAATTATGTTTCATAATATTAACAGTTTATAGCTAAATACGCAATTAACAAGTTGGCACTTAGTCGCGCCGAAGTTAGTTAATTTGACAAAATATATAGACTTTATTTGCTTTTTTTTCAAAATGTGATCCAATAATTACAGTCGGCAAATTTTATTTTGCCAATGCTTATTCACACAAAAAAATGTATTGATTATTACCGGGTTACGATCGTAATAGCAACTCCGGATGTTTTAAATTAGTTATTGCTTCCAACTGGTTTGCCGCCGAAAATACCGAGTTGCCCGCCACCAGCACATCCGCGCCGGCCTCAATAAGTTTGGCAATATTGCTTTGGTCAACCCCGCCATCAACCTCAATCAGCAGTTCAGGATTATAGCGGCGTTTTAAGGCCTTTATATCCGCAAGCTTCTTGTAGGTATTGTTGATGAATTTTTGCCCGCCAAAACCCGGATTTACCGACATGATGAGCACCATATCCAGTTCCAGGATAATATCCTCGAGCAGCGCCACCGGCGTATGCGGATTTAAGGCCACACAAGCCTTGCAACCCAACTCTTTAATATATTGTATGGTGCGGTGCAAATTAGGGCAAGCCTCGTAATGTACGGTAATGCTATAAGCTCCGGCGTCTTTAAACTCTTTAATATACCTGTCGGGCTCAACTATCATCAAATGAACATCGAGCGGTTTTTTAGCATGCTTATTAACCGCTTTAACCACAGGGAAACCAAATGAAATATTCGGCACAAACATGCCATCCATAATATCAACATGTATCCAATCCCCTTCGCTGCTATTGATCATTTCAATATCGCGTTGCAGGTTGGCAAAATCGGCAGCTAAAATTGATGGGGCTATTAAGTGGTTCATAAGCACAAATATAGGCAGAAATGTTTAACCTGAACCGGCTGCTTTAGCTAACTTTTTAAAAGGCTGTTTGAAACCGAACGCTGAGTGTATCGAAACCGGACGCAGAAAAAACTAACAGGAATGCCAATTGTCTGATAATCAAAAAATTATGACAAAGGCTTTTATTTTGCTGTTAATTTACATAATAAGCTTATTGCCACATGTTTAAAAATTATTTCAAAACCGCCTTCAGGAGCCTTTGGAAAAACAAGGCGTCGTCATTCATTAACATATTTGGCTTAACAATTGGGCTAAGCTGCTGCCTGCTGATAGGCTTATACATACAGCATGAGTTAAGTTACGACGATTTTGAAGTAAACGCCAACAGGGTGGTACGCGTAATAATGGAGTATAAATTTGACGGCGGCGATGACTTTAAAAAAGGCAATTATACCAGTGTACGGGTAGCTAAGGTTTTTAAAAAAACCTTCCCCGAAATTGAGAACGCCGTAAAAATGGTTAAGTACAAAAGGCTGGTGCAATATAACGGCAACCTGGTAAACGAAAAAAACTTCATGTACGCCGACCCCAGTTTTTTTAACGTTTTTTCATTTAAACTTTTACAAGGTAATGCTCAAACCGCGCTTGCGGTGCCTAACCAGGTGATACTTACACAATCCACCGCCGCGCGTTACTTTGCAGGTGAAAACCCCATTGGCAAAATGCTGCGGGTAGGTACCGATAGCAGCCTTTACTATGTAACCGGCGTTATGCCTGATTGCCCTTCAAATTCGCAGATAAAATTCGATTTCCTGGCTTCGTTTTCATCACTAAAGCTGGAGAGCAGGGAAAAATCGTACTGGGATGCCAATTATACTACCTATTTTTTATTAAAACATCCTACTGACATTGCCTCGCTACAGGCAAAGATCGCTCCTTTTATGAAAAAGGAAATGGCAGGCCAGGGCGCTACGGTAAATTATATGCTGGAGCCGATGAAAAACATCCACCTGCACTCGGAGTTTGATGGATTTGAGCCGAATAACAACATCGTTTACATTTATATTTTAGAGGCAGTTGCCGCCATGATCCTGATCATCGCCTGCTTTACCTATATCAACCTGAACACCGCCCGGTCAATCGAGCGGGCCAGGGAAGTTGGCGTGCGCAAAGTTATCGGCGCGGGCAACAAACAGCTGTTTTGGCAATTCATGGGCGAATCGGTTTTGTTATGCACCATCGCAACCGCGCTCAGCCTCATTTTATCAATAGTGCTGCTACCCTATTTTAACCAGTTAACCGAAAAGCAATTAACGGCCGGCATGTTCTTTTCGCCGCTATTTATAGGTGTGGCATTGGGATTAATTGTAGTGGTAAGCCTGCTGGCAGGTAGTTATCCTGCCCTTATCCTATCCAACTTTCAGCCGGTAAAGGTATTGAAGGGCTCGTTTAAAAATACCGGCTCGGGGCAGATGGTGCGTAAATCGCTAATCGTGTTTCAGTTTTCCATTTCTATCATACTGGTCATCTCTACTTTTATAATGCAAAGGCAGCTTGATTATATTCAAAATAAAGATCTGGGCTATAACCGCGATGAGGTACTTATGCTGCCGATGATATGGCAAATGGCGCCTAAAACCGAACTCATCAAAAATGAATTTAAAACAAATAACAATATCATCAGCGTTTCGGCCTGTTATGATTCGCCGGTACATATAGGCGGCGGATACAATATGCGTTCATCGGTAATGCCCGAAAACCAGCAGGTGGCCGTAACAGCCGACCCGGTTGACCAGGATTTTATAAAAGCTACAGGATTAAAGTTAATTGCCGGCGAGGATCTGTCGCTACAGGACATTAAAGATGTGAGTTATGACGATCAGAGCAAAGTTAACTATCACTTTATACTAAATGAATCTGCGGCGCGGCAACTGGGCTGGACACCCGCCCAGGCCATTGGCAAAAGAATGTTTCTGGATGACTCGCGCCCGGGTTATGTTAAGGGGGTGGTTAAGGATTTTAACTTTGAATCGATGCATAATACCATAAAACCCTTGGTATTATTTCCGGAAATGGGCGGCACAACCATGCTGGTAAAAATAAAAGGAAACAACATAGCGCAAACCATTTCCTTTTTACAATCCGAGTGGTAAAGCCTGGTGCCCTACCTGCCGTTCGAATATCATTTTATGAATGAGGATTTTAATAACCTTTACAACTCGGATATTCGCCTGGGTAAAGTTTTAAATATTTTTGCCGCAATAGCTATTGCACTGGCCTGCCTGGGGCTATTGGGCCTGTCATCCTACTCGGCCAAGCAGCGCGTTAAGGAAATAGGTATCCGTAAAGTTTTGGGCGCAAGCATTGGGCATATAGTTACTACGCTGTCCATCAGTTTTGTGCGGCTTGTTTTTATCGCCATTATTATAGCTTCGCCTATTGCCTGGTGGGTAATGAACAAATGGCTGCAAGCCTTCGCCTACAAAGCAAACATGAACTGGTGGGTATTTTTGGTTTCAGCATCAGTTGCCTTAGCCATCGCCATAATTACGGTAGGTTTCCAGGCTATTAAGGCCGCAACTATGAATCCTGTAAAAAGCCTCAAGACAGAATAAGGGCAGTAGGGAAATACTTAATGAATTGAGGTAGATTAATTGGGGCGGATGCTATACCATCAATCACAATTCTTCAGCAGGTCAAAATACTTTTTCATTAAAACCGTGTCGTAATTTACCAGTGAGTTATAGGCTTCTGTTACCAGTTCGTTCAAAATAGAGGCACCGAGTTGCCCGCCGCCATTGGGAATGGAGTTGTAATATTTTATCAGATCTTTAACCCTGATGATCTCGTACAATAATAACTGGATCAGATCCGTTTGTGAACCACCCTGTACCTTGCCCGAATTATTATTTAGAAAATCTAAAGGATCATTGGTAGTAGATGTCATTTTCTATAAAGATCGGCTTTAAAAATTCAGCAATAATTTGTTTAACAAATTAAAAGTCCAAAAAAAGCTTTTTGTTTTAAATTTATGAATAAAAAATAAAAATAAATAATAAAGCCCTCGTTAAGAGGGCTTTATTATTAGCTATATTTTAACAATTACTGTTATTTTAACAATTACTGCTTTGCAGGCTCGGGCCTTGGCAGTAATGCTTTGCGCGAAAGTTTGAATTTTCCTTGCTTGTCAATATCCAATAATTTAACGCGCACTTCATCACCTATCTGGAAGATACCGTCCATAGTTTCAATACGGCGGTGGTCAATCTCAGAGATGTGCAGTAAGCCATCTTTACCCGGCATAATTTCAACAAACGCGCCGAAAGGCATAATTGATTTCACTTTACCTTCGTATATCTCACCAACTTCAGGTTTCGAAGCGATAGCTTTAATACGCGATACTGCTTTATCAATCGCTTCCTTGTTATCAGCGAATATCTGCACTACACCCTGGTTGCCAACTTCCTCGATAGAGATAGTAGCACCGGTTTCACGCTGCATTTCCTGAATGATCTTTCCTCCAGGGCCAATAACGGCACCAATGTATTCTTTATCAATACGGATGGTGATGATACGTGGCGCGTGTGGTTTGTAATCCTCACGGGGCGCTTCAATGGTCTTCTTCATTTCGTTTAAGATATGAAGGCGGCCTTCCTTTGCCTGGTCTAATGCTTTTGTTAATACTTCGTATGATAAACCGTTGATCTTTAAATCCATCTGGCAGGCAACAATACCTTTTTCGGTACCGGTTACCTTAAAGTCCATATCGCCTAAGTGATCTTCATCACCCAAAATATCGCTTAGGATAGCATATTTGGTACCCATTTCGTTAGTGATCAAACCCATCGCGATACCTGATACCGGCGATTTGATTTTCACACCTGCATCCATCAAAGCCAATGTACCGGCGCAAACCGTAGCCATTGACGATGAACCATTTGATTCCAATATATCAGAAACAATACGGATGGTGTAAGGGTTTTCATCGTCGGCAGGTAATACTTGCTTTAATGAACGCATGGCTAAGTTACCATGGCCAATTTCCCTGCGGCCAGCTCCCCTGTTAGGGCGAACTTCGCCGGTTGAGAAACCAGGGAAATTATAGTGTAATAAGAATTTGTTGTAACCGTTGATGAACGCTCCATCAATCATTTGCTCATCGTCCTTAGCACCTAAGGTAACGGTGGTTAATGATTGTGTTTCGCCACGGGTAAATACTGCTGAACCGTGTGCAGATGGTAAATAACCAACTTCGCTCCATATCGGGCGTATCTGGGTAGTGGTACGGCCGTCAAGGCGTTTGCCTTCGTCCAGCACTAAATTACGGATAGCGTCATACTCCACATCGTGATAGTATTTTTTAGCCAGGAATAAAGTAACCGCGTCTATTTCGCCTAAAGTAGCGATGTAAGCGTCACGAACTTCTTTAAACTTAACCGAACGCTCATCTTTACCCGATGCTGAAGCAGCAACCGCGTAAACCTGCTCATAAGTAGCAGCGTAGATCGCTTTTTTAAGGTCTTCGTTGCTGTTTTCGTGGCTGTAGGTACGTTTTACTGTTTTACCAACTTCGGTAGCCAGTTCACGTTGTGCCAATACTTGTATTTTAATATGTTCATGAGCGAATTTGATAGCTTCAACCATTTCTGGTTCCTGTATCTCTTTACACTCGCCTTCAACCATACAAATATCATATTCCGATCCCGCTACGATGAACTCTAAGGTAGCACGCTCTAAATCGCTCCTGTTTGGGTTGATAACCAGCTTGCCATCAATTTTGGCAACGCGAACTTCGGATATTGGCCCGTTGAAAGGAATATCCGAAACTGATAAAGCCGCTGATGCTGCCAAACCGGCAAGGCAATCAGGCATAATATCTTTATCGGCAGAAATTAAGGTAATCATCACCTGTACATCAGCATGATAATCTTCGGGGAATTGCGGGCGTAAAGCGCGGTCAACCAAACGCGAGATCAAAACCTCGTAATCTGATAAACGTGCCTCGCGGCGTAAAAACCCACCCGGTATACGACCGGTGGCAGCATATTTTTCCTGGTAATCAACAGATAGCGGTAAAAAATCAACGCCTTCTTTTGCTTCCTTGGTTGATACTACGGTTGCCAGTAACATGGTATCACCCATTTTTACTACTACCGAGCCATCAGCTTGTTTGGCCAGTTTTCCGGTTTCGATCTCAATGGTGCGGCCGTCACCTATATCGAACACTTTTTTAATTGCTTTGTAACTCATCTTTTTTGTGTTGTGATGCGCTTTCATCTTTAGGGCGCACCGGTTTTATTTGTGTGTAAATATTGTTTGCAGAAAGTAAAAAAGCCATCCCCTTATATTGAGACGGCTTTTTGTTAAAAACTTGCAGATATTACTTGATGATATCCCTTAGCGCTAAGGCCTTGATGATAGCACGGTACCTGTTGATGTCTTTTTTGTAGAGGTAGGCCAGCAATCCGCGGCGTTTACCTACTAATTTTTGAAGCGACAACTGGGTTGAAAAATCGTGTTTGTTCTTTTTTAAATGCCCGGTTAAATGAGCGATACGGTTGGTAAATAAAGCTACTTGTGCTTCGGTCGAGCCGGAATCGGTAACACTTTTACCGTGTTTTTCGAAAATCTCTGATTTCCATTCTTTACTTAAATACATTACTTGAATAATACTAAAGCGGTTAAATATTTTTGTTAATTGTGGGTGCAAAGATAGTGTTTAAATTCAAAACTAAAAATTCAAAATTCAAAAGCTAAAATGGAATACTAATCGACAGATTAAGTAAACAAATCCACAAATTTTTCATTATATAAATTACCCCCGTTATACTTTTGAATTTTTACTTTTGAATTTTGAATTTCACCGATGTACAAAACTTACGAAACCGAACTCCGTGTGCGCCCCGATGATATAGATATGTATAACCACGTACACAACAGCCGCTATTTTGATTATGTGCTGGCCGCCCGGTATGATCAGATGGAGCGCTGCTATGGCCTGGGTATGGAGAAGTTTTTGGAGCGCGGTTTCGGCTGGCTGGTGCGCACCGTTTATATGGATTACAAGCGCCCGCTAAAAATGAGCGATTACTTTTTAGTGCGAACAGGTATTGATACTATTAATGAAAAGATTTGCAAGGTAAACTTCGAGATAATTAGCAAGGTTACCAACAAAACCTGCTGCAACGGCTGGTTTGATTTTGTACTGATAGATATGACCACAGGTAAGGGCGCATTAATTCCGCAGGATGTTATTGAGCATTATGTGGTTTAAAAAAAACCTAAACCGGGAATTTTGAATAGTAAGTTCAGCAAAAATGCCGCAGTCAAAAAGTAGTTTTCAGGTGTTACTCTTCCCTTTTTCTTCAAGTTCGGTTATAAAGGAGGTAAGTTCCTTAATAAAAACATCAAGCGATGTTGCCGATCGCTTTAAATAGCCTGTTAATTTTTTTAGCTGGGCCGGCGAATTGATAAAACCTTCTATTATGCCCGTTATGCCTAAAATATTAGCTACCGGCTGCCTCACCCTGTGCGATGTTAAAAACATCATATCTTCTAATCCCTGTATATATTCCTTTAAATAATCATCAGCCTTTTTAAGCTCTTTATAAGCGCGGCTTAGTTCGCCGGCACGCTTTTCTTTTTCTTCATTCTGGTATAAAAGTTCTTTGTTGGCAACAATCAGCTCTGCCGCGCGATTTTCTTTTTCGGAGTTTTGAAAAGCAAGCTCAGTGTTGGCAATAAGTAGCTCCGATGCCCTGTTTCCCTTTTCGGTGTTTTGAAAAGCCAATTCAATATTAGCCACTATTAATTCTGCCGCGCGGTTTTCCTTTTCCTGGTTTAAAAAAGCTAAGGCATTATTAGCTACGGTTAGTTCGGCAGCCCTATTTCCCTTTTCGGTGTTTTGAAAAGCAAGCTCAATATTGGCTAAAGCTAATTCGGCGGCGCGCTTTTCTTTTTCTTCATTTTGAAAAACAAGCTCTTTATTGGCAAGTATAAGCTCGGCGGCCCTGTTTTCTTTTTCGGTGTTTTGAAAAGCCAGTTCAATATTGGCTAAAGCTAACTCTGCGGCACGTTTTTCTTTTTCTTCATTTTGAAAAACAAGCTCTTTATTGGCAAGTATAAGTTCGGCGGCCCTGTTTTCTTTTTCCGTATTTTGAAAAGCCAGTTCAATATTGGCCAAAACTAATTCGGCGGCGCGTTTTTGCCTTTCACCATTCTGAAAAATAAGCTCAATATTTGCATGAAGCAATTCGGTTGCTCTGTTTTCTTTTTCTTCGTTTTGAAAAGCAAGTTCCAGGTTGGCTATAATGAGTTCAGCAGCACGTTTTTCCTTCTCTTCATTCTGAAAAACAAGTTCTTTATTGGCAATAAGTAATTCGTGGGCTGTGCTTCTTTTGTCCATGAAAATATATAAATATATGAGAGCGACTTGGGGACTATAATAAAATTGCGAATATTGATTAGGTAAAGTAAAGATAGATAATTTAATGCCATTAAACTGTACCTTTGATTATTAATAACATACTTATTTGTATAGAATGCTGCTAAGCCATATACATATAATTATTTATTGTTATTTAGCGTGATAAATTCTTTTAAAATATTCAAAACGCCCCTTCAATCAAATCTCCATAAAACTCCATCAAATTCAACCCGGCTGCCCGCACCTGCTGCGGTATTAAACTGGCCGATGATTGCCCGGGTGTAGTATTTACCTCGATAAAATAAAAATCGAAGCTGCCATCCAATAAAATAAAATCAATGCGCACCATGCCCTTACAATTAAGCCGCAGGTATATTTCGGTAAGTATTCCGGCAATTTTGTCGTTGAGTTCAGGGCTAAGGTCGGCAGGCGTAATTTCTTCGGATGCACCTGCGGTATATTTTGCCTCGTAATCAAAAAACTCTTTAAAGCTGATTATTTCGGTGGCCGGCAATACCGTTATTTTACCTTTCAGCCGCGCAATTCCCCTGCTAAATTCCCGGCCTTTAATAAATTCCTCCACCAAAACCTGGTCGTCCTCATGAAAAGCCTTTTCAAGCGCGGCAGGCAAACCGGCTATGTTATGCACCTTGCTCATGCCAACGCTGCTGCCGCCATTATTGGGCTTAATGAACAGCGGGAACTTCAAGTTAGCGGCTATGGTGGCCACATCGTGCCCATCTTTGCGGTGCAACTGCATGCTGCGCGCGGCATTTAAGCCATGTATACCGTGTACAAGGGTTTTGGTATAAGCCTTATTCATGGTAATGGCCGATGTGGTGGCATCGCAGGTATTATAGGGTACACCCAGCATATCCAGGTAACCTTGCAACTTGCCGTCCTCACCGGGTGTACCGTGTACCGTAATAAAAGCAAAATCAAACTTTACCTTCTCCCCTGCTATAGTCAGGCTAAAATCGTTCTTATCCACACTAATGTGTTCGCTGCCGGTATCATAAAACCAATTGTCGCGGTTAATTAAAACAGTATAAACCTTGTATTTAACAGCATCAAGGTTGGCTGCAATATTTTTTGCGCTATTGATAGAAACTTCATATTCGCCGGTGAAACCGCCGGCGCAAAGAGCAATATTTTTGGTTGTCATGATTTTTGTTTGTCAGAAAGTCCGAAAGTCGGCAAAGTCCAGATTTATTCATTCAAAATTAAAAATAAAAAGGAGCTTTAGAAACATGAATGATAGCAACACGTTAATTAAACAAATTCTATCTTTCGGTCTTTCCGACTTGCAGACTTTCGGACTTTCAAAATTATCCTTATGTTTGATACCGTAATATTCTACAGGTAAACAATGAGTAAATTTTGGGTCTACTTAAAAACCACATCGTTTCGTAACCACTTTTTTGGGGCCATTTGTTCTGTACTGGCCATTGTTTTTATAGCCTATTTCAGCTTAGGATATTATACCCGGCATGGCGAGGGCATACCTGTGCCATCATTAAAAGGCCTAACTGTAGATCAGGCCATGCAGCAGTTAAAAGAGCAGGGATTGGGTTACCAGATAGATTCTATTTATGTGCTCGATCAGCCACCCGGAACTATTGTGGAGCAGGACCCCGATGCAGGTACCAATGTTAAACTTAACCGCGTTATTTATTTAACCATGGTTACCCGCCTAGCGCCACCCGTTACGTTGCCCGATCTTAGCGATGAAAACTATATGGAGGCAGTGGCAACGCTATCCAACTATGGTTTAAAGGTTGGCGATACCACTACTAAAGCCGATATAGCCAATCACGTGCTGGAAGTACGCCTTAACGGCCAAATAATACAAACAGGAGCCAAATTGCCCAAAGGCTCCAAACTCGACCTGGTGCTGGGCAACGGTGCAGGTGCCAGCGAGGTTGATATCCCCGACCTGGTGAACCAGGATCTGGATGCTGCCAAATTTGTGATAAAAGGCGCCGGATTAACCGTTGGTACCATTACTTATCAGGGCGCTATCACCGATTCGAGCACTTTAACGGTAACAGCGCAGTTCCCTGCCAAAACCGATTCGTTAAGTAAAACCAGCCTGGGTACCGCTATTAACCTTACCGTTACGCAAGGAAACAAATAAAATGGCCTCAATAAATGCCACCGATTTCATAAACCGATCGCAAAGCGGCGAGAATTTAAATTTGCTGGATGTGCGCGAGGAGCTGGAGTACCGCACTTACAATATTGGCGGCCAGAATATCCCACTATCCCAATTACCCGCGTGTATAAACCAGCTTGCCTACAACAAAACCGATGAAGTGGTTGTTGTATGTACTATGGGCCTGCGCAGCGAAACCGCCACGGCACTGCTTACCCAAAACGGGTACCGTAACGTGCGCAATTTAACCGGGGGCTTAATTGCCCTGCAAAAGATCAACAACAAAAAAGACTAAAAAAGTTATGGCTAAAAAAGAGGCACCATCCGGATGGAGGAAGTTTAAGAAATTCATTATCGCCCTCATTATAATAATTGTTGTGGCGCTGGGCATAACCTGCGTTATATATTACCTTAACTACTTCGGCCCCAATGTTACCGCTACCGAGGAATACCTGTACATACATACAGGCGCAAGTTATGAAGATGTTTACAAAACCATCCGCGATGAAGGCATTGTAAAAGATAGCACCACTTTTAACTGGGCCGCGCTTAATATGAAATATAACCTGCGGGTTAAAGCCGGTAAATACCGTTTACATGAGGGTATGAGCAACCGCCGCCTCATCAACATGCTGGCATCAGGCACTCAGGAACCTGTTATACTGGCTTTTCATACCATGCGCCTAAAGCAGCAGTTTGCAGGCTTTGTATCGAAGAAATTAGAGCCGGATTCAACAGCCATCCTCAATTTGCTCGATTCGGCAGCTTTTGTACAACAATATGGTTTTACTACCGACGATGTGTACACCATGTTCCTGCCCAACTCCTACCAGTTTTACTGGAACACATCGCCCGAAAAGTTTTTTAAGCGGATGTATGCCAACTATCAAAAATTCTGGACGCCGGAACGAAAGGAACGTGCTGCCGAGATTAACCTAAGCCCGGTACAGGTATCTATTTTAGCCTCTATAGTTGATGCCGAGGCGCTGCACGATGATGAGATGCCAACCATAGCCGGCCTGTACTTAAACCGCCTAAAAATAGGCATGAAGCTGGAATCAGACCCTACCGTTATCTTCGCCGAGAATGATTTTACCATCCACCGGGTTTTAAACAAGTATTTGACTATCAATTCGCCTTACAATACTTATTTACACACCGGTTTGCCGCCGGGGCCGGTAATGATGCCATCAATCAATGCCATCAATTCGGTGCTTGATTATAAAAAGAACGATTATTTGTATATGTGCGCCAAAGCCGATTTTTCGGGCTACCATGCGTTTGCCACCAATGTGGCCGATCATTTGGTTAATGCCCATAAATTTCAGGAAGCGCTTAATGAACGCCATATTGAGAAATAATGTTTGAGTTTTCCACTAAACTACGGGTACGTTACGGCGAAACCGACCAGATGGGCTACGTTTATTATGGCAACTATGCCGAATTTTACGAAGTTGCCCGTGTTGAAATGCTGCGCAGCCTGGGTACCAGCTATAAAACAATGGAAGAATCGGGTATAATGATGCCCGTAGCCGAATTGTATTGCAAATATTTAAAACCCGCTTTGTACGATCAGGAGATAACCATAAAAGTGAGCATTGACGAAATGCCCAGGGCCGGTATGCGCTTTAAATATAAACTCTATAATGAAACTGATGAGCTAATTAATACCGGCGAAACCTTGCTGGTATTTGTAAACATGAAAACAAACAAAATTTGTTTTATACCCAAAGAACTTGCCGCTAAATTAAAGCCATATTTTGATTAGATTTGGTTCAAATGAGATGGCTGAACCGCTTTTTATTACAATTTAAGTTTTACCGGTCTTTTACAGCCTGGGCAAAAACTGTTAAACCACCGGGTTGCGGGCCGCTTTCCTTATATTCGGTAATTGTGTTTTTTGTGCAGGAGTTTTTGCAGGGCAATTTGGTAAACAAAGCCTCATCGCTGGCCTACAGCTTTATGCTGGCGCTGTTCCCTGCAACTATATTCATGTTTACGCTTATCCCCTACATCCCTATCCACAATTTTCAGAATAAACTGATCGAACTTATTTCGCTGGTATTACCCAATGAAAAAGCCTCCGAATTTTTCAATTCAAACATTGTCGATATCATCAAAAACCAAAACGGCAAATTATTGTCGGTTGGCTTTTTAACAGCCTTAATTTTTGCTACCAATGGGGTAAATACCCTCATGCGGGCCTTCAACCGTTCATCATTGGTTATTGAAACACGCAGCTGGTTGTACCGGCGCTGGGTGGCGCTGCTGCTTACATTGGTTATCAGCATATCGCTGTTGGTGGCCATAGGTATTATGATAGCCGGGCAAAGCGTTATCAGCTTTGTGCAATCCTATGTGTTTAGCAAGGGGCATTTCTGGTTCTATATTTTTGCTTTTTCCCGCTGGATAATTGTGGTGTTTATATTTTTTGTAACCGTATCTATCCTGTACAGGTACGGCCCATCGCACAAACAAAAATGGAACTTTTTAAACCCCGGCTCCATTATGGCTACCGTACTTGCTGTAATAACATCGCTGGGTTTTACCTATTATATCAATCACTTTTCGTCCTATAATAAAATCTACGGGTCCATCGGCACCCTCATTGTAGTAATGCTTTGGTTGTATTTAAACTCGTTAATTATATTGATGGGTTTCGAATTAAACGCCAATATCGACTTCGCCAAGCGCAATATAAAAGTGATAAAACCCAATTTCAACAGCTTCCGCATCGAAAAAGCCAATAAAGTTATCTGACAAATACCTGTTTTTCAAATTGTTAACCCCAGCTTTCACAATTGTTAAAAAAAGTGAATATCAAATTTGCCAATTCGGCCCGGTTTTGTACTTTTGACCCCGGAGAGCTGGCAGAGTGGTCGATTGCGGCAGTCTTGAAAACTGTTGAACTGTTAAAGGTTCCTGGGGTTCGAATCCCTAGCTCTCCGCAAAATTCAATATCAATAATAGATAAAAGCCTGCAAATCAAACGATTGCAGGCTTTTATTTTGGGGTCAAAACCCTATAATACTCACCAAATCGCTACAAAAAAGTGCGTAATTCGGTGAGTCATTTGAAAGATTTACTTACTCACCAGATTATACTTATCTATTTGATATTCAACCAGTTTAACGGTTGAACATCTTGCGTGATGTTAATTGCAAGCTTACTTTTGTTTCACTTTTTAATGTCAAAAACATGAAAACTACATTCAGCTTGCTTTTTTATTTAAAAAAGCCAAAAAATTATGAAGATGGGCCAATGCCCATTTATTTGCGTATTACCGTAAACGGTAAACGTGCAGAAACCACTTCCGGCAGAGAATGCCAGCCCGCTAACTGGAATGGTAAAACCGGAAGGTTACGAGGCACGAAAGAGGAAATTAAAACATTGAACGCTTATCTCGATAACCTGCAATCGCAGGTTTATGAAGCGCACAAAGCGTTAACCGAGTCAGGAGCTTCGATAACTGCCGATCTTATTAAAAATAAGCTACTGGGCAAAAGCGAGAAAGCAAAAATGATAATTGCTATTTTTAAAGAGCATAATAAAAAAGTGGCTGCTTTAGTAGGTAATGAATATGCAGCCGGAACACTCACCAGGTACGAGACATCCTTAAAGCACACCCAAAGCTTCATGGAATGGAAATACCAGGTATCAGATATCGATATTAAGGAGATAGACCATGACTTTATCAGCAATTATGAATTTTACCTTCGTTCCGAAAAAAAATGCGCTAACAACTCGGCAGTTAAGTACATTAAGAACTTCAAAAAAATCATCCGAATTTGCTTAGCCAGTGGGTGGCTCGATAAAGATCCATTTCTGAATTACAAAGCGAAAGTAAAACAAGTAGACCGGGTATTCTTAAATTCGGAGGAGATCCAGGCTATTACTGAAAAAGAATTTGAAACTGACCGTCTGAAACAGGTTAGGGATATTTTTCTTTTCAGCTGTTTTACCGGGCTGGCCTATGCTGATGTTCAAAAGTTAAAGCGAACTGAGATTGTCAAAGGCTCAGACGGTGAAATGTGGATCGTTACTAAACGTTTAAAAACGGATACACCTACCCGGGTGCCGCTATTGCCCTCTGCCTTATTGATACTTGATAAATATAGTAATGACCCAATTTGCACTATTAAAGGAAAAGCGCTCCCGGTATCGACCAATCAAAAAATGAATGCCTATCTGAAAGAAATAGCAGGCGTTTGCGGCATCAACAAAGAACTTACTTATCACACCGCCCGCCATACGTTTGCCACTACTGTTACCTTATCCAATGGTGTGCCTATTGAATCCGTATCGAAAATGCTTGGCCATACGAATATCAAAACCACCCAGCACTACGCTAAGATATTAGACCTGAAAGTCAGCAAGGACATGGCAATGCTAAAAGAGAAATATAAAACAAGTGTCTTTTAATGAAGAAATATCGAATTCCAAAAACTCACAAAACATTAATTTACTAAAATAACTATATTTGTATGAGAACACTACATCCAACCATGCGCAGTACAACAACAAAAGATCTACGCTCTTTGCCAACAATAGACTTAACAGAAGAAGAGCTTAGAGAGCGGCTGCGGCCTATAGCCGAAGAAGTCACTAAACGGACTTGGGCAAAAAACGGCTACCTTACCTACTATGATGAAACGCTTTGCCCTGATAACAGTTATTCTATACACGAATATCGTGATAGAAAAGAATTGGTCAAGTTAGAAAATGGGCAATCACGCTTAGTTAAATTGCTATAGTTATGCAATCAGAGAACCCGCAATTACTTATTGTCGGGGGGCCAAACGGTGCAGGTAAGTCGACCTTTAGTGGTCGTTTATCAACTGTTGGAGCTATTGTTATGGACATCGATGTTATTACAGCCCGTGTACCCGCCGAAGTTCCAATTGAAAGTATTTATTTTGCTGTGCAATCTGTCTTTCTAGACGCTGTAGATGATGCGATAAAGAAAAGGCAACATTTTACGATAGAAACTAATTTCAGGGATAATGAGTTGAGCAGATCCAGGGCTTCCTGACCCGAAAGCGCAAATACAAAATCGAACAGGCCGTCCCTGATCTCCTTACGGAAACGCTGATTAAATAGTGGCTGTACATCAGCCTCATCGTCGACTACTAATATTTGCATGGTCTGGGTCTTTTATAGCGGCAAAGTTACTGTAAATTCCGTGAATTGGCTGTCTTTGGTGTTTAAGTTTAAGCTTCCTCCATGCCCTTTGACCACTATATCATAAGCTAAGCTCAAACCTAATCCAGTACCTTCACCCGTAGGCTTGGTAGTAAAAAATGGCTGCATAATTTTCTCTTTTATAGCGTCGGGGACACCCATGCCGTTATCTTTCACCTTAATGATCACCTGTCCATTTTCCGCAGATGTAGAGACAGCTACTTCGGGTTTATAATCTGCTCCCGCTGTTTTCTGCTTCTGATTGACAGCGTAAAAGGCATTGTTAAACAGGTTAACCAGCACCCTGCCTATGTCCTGCGGGATGGCGTTGACTTTGGGGATTGTAGCATCAAAATTGGTAACTAACTCCGAATTGAAGTTTTTATCCTTTGCCCTGAGGCCATGATAACTCAACCGCAGGTATTCGTCGGCAAGTTGGTTGATGTCCGTAGGTTCCTTTTGTCCGCTTGCGCTGCGCGAATGTTCGAGCATACCTTTTACAATGGCGTCGGCACGCTTACCGTGGTGGTTTATTTTCCCAAGATTTTCAATAACGTCCATCGAAATAGCTTTAGCTTCCATGGTATCACCCTTATCTAATTCTTCATTCAACTCTTCCATCAGCTCACGGCTTACGTCCGAAAAGTTATTGACGAAGTTAAGCGGGTTTTGTATCTCGTGGGCGATGCCTGCGGTAAGCTCGCCTAAGGATGCCATTTTTTCGG
>Ga0302303_10000999_pt1 | contig 19799 bp, 13 predicted proteins | sample III_Palsa_E2_1_FD_194542 | JGI IMG/M metagenome (GOLD analysis project Ga0302303, IMG submission 194542) | Peat permafrost microbial communities from Stordalen Mire near Abisko, Sweden - III_Palsa_E2_1 | ecosystem: Environmental > Terrestrial > Soil > Palsa > Peat permafrost | place: Sweden...
AGCGAACTTAATTTCTTCTGTATATTACCCTTAGTATAATAACCAAAATAGAGCAAAAATGAGAAGATCAGAAAGTTAATATTTGTAAGAATGATATTCCGCCTTGCCAAAAGTGTTACAACTATCAGAGCAATAACAATCGCAGCTAAAGCCACGAGTCGTCTGAAATTTGAATGATATTTCCAGGTAAGTAAAATAAATCCACTACCACTCGAAAATGCCCAAACGCCCTGTTCTCCAATACTAGGCTCAACAAAGTATAATTTAGCCGCGAAAATTGCAAAGACTAAAAAAACGATTGCTAAATAAAAGAAAACCAGGAACATTTGCTTAAAAACGATCCCATTTTTAGGTAGTAATACTGTAAAAGGAACAATAAACGGCCAAAATATAAAATCAGAATAGATATACTTTTTTATAGAGGGAAATGATAAATCCAGACCGCTGAATATAACAAAGGATGACCAGGCTATTAAAGCAAAAAACAAGATTTTTAAATATCGACTTTCAAACTTCCAATCAGCCATTACAAAAAGCTTGTGCAAAAATAAAACACAACCTACGGTTTGAATTAGTTGGGCTATAATTGGACTTATGGTGAAAAACACGACATTCCCAATAGAAAATAGAGCGACGCTTATAGTAAAATATCGTGCATCTTTTTTCATTGTGAAATTTAGATCTCGGATCGAATCTAAATTCATACTTTGTAAATTCATGATTTTTGGCTAATTGATGGAAGAGCGTATAAATTCTACAAATGTTAACGATACTGAATACGGTATTTAAATTTAAATCGCATCCACAGATACCGGTATTTATCGAGCAGTAAACCAATTCCACAGGATATAACCAATACACCCAAAATGGCCTGCCATAAATCCCCTATTAAAACTCCATTAGTCGTATTAAATACTGCATTCCACAGCATAATTAACGGAAAATGCAGTACATATAATGGAAAAGTAAGTTCAGCACCGGCGCGCACAGCTTTATAGAAAAATTGATTTACCCCAGCTGAATGAAGTGGTAAAAAACAAAAACTTAGTGCAATGCTAAAGCCAATTATCCAGTCAGTCGAAAATTGGTTGGCGTATACCAATGGATATACTCCTAATTTAGCCACAGGTGTAATAACCTTTATTAAAACTGCTGTAATCAGTAATATACAAAATACAATAATCCATCTAACTGAACTTTTAATGTTGATTCGGGGCGAAAGCGTATACGCAAAATACCCAAAAAGCCATATGGGCATAAGTAAAAGTATCTTAGGGCCTGCCACCACACAAGCCAATATTCCGGGAACAAGCGATTTAAATCCTCCAGACCGGTAATAAAACAACCCGAATATTATGTAGTACCAAAATTCATAACTCAAAGACCACAATGGCGTATTTAAAGCTGGTGCAGCAGAATAAAACCATATCTCGTTGCAAAAAACACCCGAAATCATGTAGTGGCTGAATGATAGCCCTTTGACAAAGGGGCCTAAAATATTGGAGAAATACATTTTTAATATAAATTGTATAATTCCTGTTATCATTAGCGCTGGCAACACAACTGAGAACAATTTGCTTAATCGCACTATTAAGTAGTTGTTGAGTGTACTTATTTTACTGGATGATGTATAAGCAATCACAAATCCAGAAATTACAAAAAAAACTATAACTGCTAAGTGCGAAAGTTTATCTAGTATATGAGTTACATTGTCATTGGGGTATCTTAAAAAATATATGTGATAAAAAAAAACCGTTAATGCCGCAATAATCCTAAGCATATCTAAATAAATACTTGACCAAGCGGGTAATTTCTTTGCCCGACTAAGTGTTGCCCCGACAAGTACTCGCTTCATATGATTTAATAAAATTACGGTGAATATAATTGGGTATAATTTGTTCACAGCCCCTCTCCCGTCGTTGTAAAATGGTGGAATGAGGCGCGTGAGCAATGATTGGTGCAAGAACAGGAGCCGTAAAAAAACCGAATTTAAAAACGACTAAAGAAATGCATCATATTAGTTCTTAGCATCAAACTATTTCCCCTTTTTACCCTGGAATAATAGTTATGGCTATAATCATATCCATATTGTTTACGGTTTACTCCATTAAACACTATATACATGTTACTAAGTAGATTTTTTTTGTATAACGATTTAATAAAGGGCAATAACGTTTTATAAGTATAAGCCTGGCGAATGACATACAAAGTAATATCAGCAAACCTGGCAATTAATTTGGCATCTGTAACCAAATTAATGGGCGGGGTATCCACAATAATATCATCGTATTTTTCCCGCAGGTAGGTGAACAATCTGTCCATTTCAGCGCTTTGCAGAAGCTCGGATGGGTTATTGACAAATACTCCCGAACTGATAATATGTAAGTTATTATCATGTTCAGACACCTGAATAATATCTTCTATGGTGGATTTACCTTTTAAATAATCTGTTAACCCCGAAGATTGTTCAGATAATCGAAACATTTTGGAAATTTGAGGTTTTCTAAAATCCATTTCCAAAATAATTACTTTTTTCCCTGAAACCGCAAAGGTACTGCCCAGGTTACTACTAATAAAGCTTTTACCTTCATTAGCAATACTTGACGTAACCATTATCACTGAACCTTTAATTAGATTAGGTCTCTTTGAATTTAAATTTGTGCGTAAATCCCGAAATTCTTCAGTTATATCAAAACAACCATCATTAAAATTAATTAATGATTCTGTTAGATAAGTTTTGGAGATTCCACCTAAGATTTCAATATCGAGGTCTCGCTCAACTTGATCCAAGTCGATGACACGGTTATTCCAGGTGATTCTACTGTAAACAATACCTGTCGGTATAGCTGCCCCAATAAAAAGGGCTATTAAACAAAACAAAATCTTAGCCGACTTAGCCGGCCCAGTATAAGCATAATCAACTATTCTGGCATCGGGTAAAATCGCGGCATAATTAAGCCCAATTTCTTCTCTTTTTTGAAGGAGATAGTTATATAGATCTTCTCTTATTGTCTGTTGTCTGGTTTTACTAACTAACTCCCGTTCCTGTTGAGGTACATTTTTTATAGAGGATTCAAAATTTGAGTTATTATCATGAAGTTTACTTTTAGTAAGCAGCAACGATTCTTTTATGGATTGAATATTATTTGTAATTTCAACTTTGAGCGACTGTATCGCTCTATTTATTGGATCAAAAGCCGGATTACCTTCAGGCGTATTAGCCAGCATCTTTTCACGCTGCAAATTGAGTTGAGAAAGTCTTTCTATTAAATCATTTAATTGTGGGTAATTAGAACCAAGTGATGCGGAAATAACCTGGATATTTTGTGACGAACCCCAATATTTGCTAATTCCGTTAATAATATTTAGCTGGACATTTACATCATTTAACTTGCTGTCATTCGACTGTACATTTTCAAGATAAATTTTAGATTGCGAAGGCATGTCTGCAATCCCTTCGCTTCTTCTATAATTTTGGACGGCAATCTCAGAAGACATTAAATCGCCGGAAAGCGAGTCGATCCGACTATTTATAAAATTAAGTGTCTTTTCTGTTAACCGATTTTTTTCGTCAAGATTATTTTGATTATAAAGTTCGATTAAATGATTAAGAATGTCTTTACCCCTTTCCGGAATCTGATCTTTAATAGACAGTTCGATTACAGGAACCAGCTTGTTTGGCAATTCAACATCCAATGCATTCTGATAACCGCCGACCGTATTGTTATAAGAGTTTACAACAATGGTAATTTGCTTTTTACTAAAATCAAGATAACCAACGGCCGGAGAAATTGCATATGTCCCTAGTTTTAAATTAGTTAAATTTTCATTAAACAAAAACTCTTTATCTTGGCCGCTAGGTTCTTCAATCTGAAACTCTTTTGAATTCTTTATTTTGATTTTGATTACTCCACTTGAATCATCTCCCAGCAAGCTATACATATGGAAATTTACCGGGCTATTATTATAAAACTCTAGTTTTTTGAAATTATCTTTTACAAAATAACTAACTTGAAGATTCAAGTCTTTGACAACCTGCTCCATTAGTTTCCGCGACTTTAATATTTCTAATTCGTCTTCGGCTAACTTCGGTGTATTGTATACTTCCAACTGCTCAAGCTGACTTTTAAAGCCAGGTTCTTTTACTTCGTCCTTAATAATGATGGATGCTTTAATGGTGTATACAGGAACAATACGCTTGCTGTAAAAAAACAAACAGACAAATGATACCGCAAAAAAGATAATATATAAGGGCCAGTAATACAGATATGTGCTCAGAACTTTTCGAAAGTCGACCTTGGGATTAGTTAGAGCATAGGGCATTGGCGAAAAATCTGAAATTTGTGCACACATTTTAAACTAGTTTAATATTTTTTATACTCCAAGAACTACTCTTTAATGCAGATTAAAATCACACGCATCTTGACGTTCATCAATTAATAGACAATAAAACTTACTACACTGAATTGATCTCACAGGTATGCATGGCAACATTATAAGTTCCGTTTTAACCCAAACCCATTAAATAAAACATCATAGATATGAACCTTTGGCTCAGCCTACCTATTGTATTTAATGATCTTGGCTGGGACACCTGATACCACACAATTGTCTGGAACATCAGAAATAACAACAGAATTTGGTGCGATAATTACATTGTTTCCAATGATTATCTTACCGATTGCTTTAGCCCCAGGGCCGAAATAAACATCGTTTCCAATGGTTGGAACCGATTCAGGATCATTTTTTTGACCGATGACGACACCGGGTTGAAGACTACAGTTACTACCCAAACGTGCATTGGAGTGAACGATTATAAAGCCTATGTGATATATTCTTAAACCAGGACCTGCCGCATTAACCGGCAAGTTAATTTGAAGTTTAAATGATAGTTTCCGATAAGCTATGAGCACAAAAAAGTAACGAATCTTATTAATAATGTTTCTTTTCTTATTGGTTAAATATTCCAGCCTGCGTAAAGTCAATACAAATTTTTGAAGAAAGTATTGCTCTGAAAAAAAAATACCGTGTAGCCGACTATACTTTTTATCATATCTTGCCAAGTCGGCATCCCTATAAATAGCATATTCCTTTTTTGTATCGAGCATCGGAAATATTATTTAATTGTTACAGGTATCTATAAAGCGGCATCTATTCTTTTTGTCAGAAACTGAGTTACGTTTTTGATATACACCGTTTCCTTCATCTTTAATACAAAAGCAAATAATATATATACCTGCCCCCCTACTAATAATTTGATCAGTAATTTTAAAAGCAAAGAGATTTCCGAAAAATTTAATACCTTATCCGTAATAACTGTAGCTAAAAATACCAAGAAAGCGGCAAAAACATATTTGCCAATCCAGCCTAGCTGATCAATTACGGATATATTTATTTTTTTTGAAAAAAACCATAAATAAGTCAGATATTGAAAAATTGCCATAATCAAAGAACTTATGATTACGTAAATAACACCATGACTTATAAATGCCAACACGCATATTATTTCTACAATAGAAAAACCAACCAGTATTTTACTGGATAGTGCGGCATGCCCTTTAACTAATAAAACTTCTTTATATATAATGATAAAGGGATAAAACAATTTAACTATACAAAAAAACTCTAAAAACACGATAGAGCCTTCCCACTTTTTGGTAAATAACATAATGGTTAAGTCCCTCGCATTGGAGAAGAGAATCGTCATTAAAGGGAATGTAATAAATGCTAATATTTGAATTGTTTTCTTGAGTATCTCAGAAAGTTGTTCATTATTGTCCTGAACTTTTGAAAATACAGGAAATGCCATTTTTAACACAACCCCCTCAACTACACTTGTTATTAATTCAGGCAACCTGCTCCCCCGGTGAAAAAGCCCCAGTTGAGTTTTATCGTAATACCGGCCCACAGCCATATTATTGAATTGTTGAATTACAAAAAAAACAATACTGCTAAATAAAATAGTGAGTCCGAAACTCAACATTGATTTTATTGATGAATAACTAAATTCCAGTTTTGGGCGCCAGGAAGAGCAATATAAGTACCCCAACAACATTATTAATTGGGACGTTAAAGTGGAAATTACCAGCGCCCAAACACCACCACCATTTATAGCCAGTACTATACCGGTTATTCCGCCTAGCACTGAACCAAAAATATGAGAATAAGATATCTTTTTAAATGCCAGATGTTTTCTCAGCAAGGCACTGGGAGTTTGCCCTGCTGCATTAATGATAATGCCAACCGACATTACCCGCAAAACGATTGTTAATTTAGGGGCATTAAAAAATATAGCCGCCATTGGGGCAAATAGAATTATAACAAATACCATAACCAGGCCCAAGGCAATATTAATAAAGAATATGGTATTAATTTGAACACTGGAAAGGTCTTTTTTGTGAATTAAAGACTTTTCAAATCCCCCATCCGTAACCGCTGCTGAAACACCGGAAAACACTATCGTCAATGCAAGTAGGCCATAATCTCCTGGACTTAAAAGCCTTGCTAAGATTACGCCGACAACAAATTGAACAAATAGCATGGAAAACTGCTCGAGCATTGACCAGAGCGATCCATTGACTGCTTTGGATTTTAAATCGGATATATTTTCCATTAAGTATTTTTACGTTTAATTGCATACGAAAGCCCCTGGACAATAATCTAGCATCAAGTAGGATCACCAATAACAGCCTTTTTCTACCTTATCGAAATCATTCGGAACTTCTTCACTCAATGGTTTTACCCAATAATCATTCATGATTCGGGTTTTGTAATCAAGATAATTGTCCTCCCATCTCTTTCCCTTTATCCCAAAAAGTAGCTGGGTGGCACCACCCAGATGTATAGCTTTCTTCCCTAAACGTTTAACAAATGCTGCAAGTGGCAGGCCATAAGCACCGCAACCAATAATTGCAACATCAAATGATTCAGATGCAATCTGATCTTTCATGTAATTTAAAGCATCAAACCAATTCTCAAATTGCGATTTATTATTACTGATTGTTTGTACTGCCCGAATCGTTTTCAAATCAAATTCCGGAAGTACACGCTTATCGCTAAATAAAAGATCCCGTTTTTTATATTGGGCTTGAATGCTCCGGTCATATGGGTGTATTACGAGCACCGTTTTTCCTTTTAAATGCTGGCTCCATGGCTCTTTGTGATTATACGGCTCCAAATTAAGTAAGCCAACTTTCGAAGCACTCTTTAATTGTGAAGAGAAGAGTACTTCTTCTTTTAACCATGATCCTAGTATGTCAATTTCACCCATATCCTCTAGCATCATTTCACTAAATTGTGCCAGCATATCTACATTCACAGGAAAAAATCCAGTTGAAATGCCCATTGATTTTAGCGTTATGTCTTCCCATTTATAGGAGTCAATTTTCCCAGAAATGTAATCCGGATATTTTCGGAAACTTTTTTTTTGATTTATATAATTTAACACACAATTCAACTCTATTGAACCCAACCGGGAGATCATTAAAGGACTAGCATCCAACAACCTATCAGAAATTAATCTTGAAGCATCTTCAATAAATAAATCGGTATAAGAGCTGGGCAACTGTCCACGCAACTTATATTTAGCAGGTGAAATTTTCCTGGCTAGTAGAAGTGACTTTTCGAGAATGTTGATCATAATTACACATTAGATTATCATGAAGGCAGCTTCTTTTGCAGGCTGCTGAAAAACCTTTATTCGCCTGCCAATACACCCTATCAGAAATTATCGCGGGCACCCTCAAAATTCACATACCACTTTGGATGATTATCTATTTTAGGAATTTCATTATCAAAAGCTTTATTGTTACGAGTCTGAATGCCTTTAAACATAACAACCCCTTGTCCAAGCGTTTGCTTACAATCCAGTTGATTATGGTAAATAAGATTCCCATAACAAATACCCTGCAGGTATAGCGCGTTGCCATTATTAACCAATACCTTATTGTTAACAATTTCCCCTCTTAAACAATCTGTTAATTTTATTCCAATACCATCTGTTAGGATAATATTATTGTTAATGTTGTAATTGTTTGAATAACTTATATCCATTCCGCGTATTTTAGTTTTATCCGGCACAGACCCTTTCAATGAGATTGTATTGTGGTCAATAATCCAGTTAGATTTTAATGGCTGTCCTCTACTCAGCGACTCGGCTATTGAAGGTCCGGATCCCAAAATTCCTGTAAAGCCGTATCCGATAGTATGTATATAATTTCCTTTTATTAGCAATCCGACTGTTCCGGCATTCTCAATACCGTAATAAACATTTGTTGAGGTGCTCATATGCATATCCCTTATTTCATTATTGGAAATTTCACCATTTAAGGCATAGCCACTTACAGAAATACAAGATGGAGCCGGCCCTGTTTGGATGGTCCCGACATCATAAAAAAGATTATGGGCAATAACGTAGTTTTTATATCTCACGCGTACCGGCTCGTACAAATGATTTTGTAATTCAATTCCCATCCTGCCTATATGCGCAAACACATTATCAACAATGCTAAGGTGGTTAATCATTGACCGGGCACCTTCGCTTATAACCTTAATACCATTTGCTTGGGTATTTTGGTTGGTAAACCGACATTTTTCAATTACAATATTGTCCATTGTATCATGAACCCCATAATTGGCTATCAATACTAAACCTTCAGTATCATTCAGCGTGCTTTTTTTTGTTGATGAAAATTTAATCCCGCTTAACACAACGTCTTTTAACGTTCCGCTTAATTCAATAATTTTGTTTTGGCTGCTTGTAAAAACAGTTCCCACATCGCCGCTTATTTGAAAATTTTCCACATCCTGTATCTGGATGTTGTTATCGATATGATAAACACCACCATGACAATGCAGGACAACATTACTTGCAATAAGAGACTGAATAAGGTTTGGGTTATGCGAAAATTCCACATTGTTTATATCAATATGTCTATTTTTTTTATGAGCTAGATCCGTATCGGTTAACTGGTCACTGAAATCTCCTTCAGTGTCTTTCTTTAAGGATTCAACCTCTGATTTATTGAAATAATTAGATCGTAATTCTGAACTAAAGCGTGGCTCCGTTAAAACAGTTCCCTTCGTTTCATTTTTTATGTTTTTCCCTGCTAATAATCCCAACCAAATAATAAACACGCAGGCACAATAGATCTTCGATAATACCATATGCTCAATTGATCAACTATTAAAAAGGAAATAACAATACAAAAGGAGTTACATAGTTAATTAATGCTATGACGTTTATGCCGTGATATAGATTGATTTAAATTATTTGTGAAAAACCAGGTAAGCCAATGTTATCATAGCAGTTATAGCAGAAACAAATAAAGCAGCATTACGGCTCCCTTGCGTTTCAATTGTTGACACTTTAAGCCTTGCAGGCTGAACGTATATAAGATCATTGTTAGTTAGATAATAATAGCTTGATTTAAATATTTCCTTTGAAGTAAGATCAATCGGAATAAATTCTTTGACGCCATCTCTTTCTGTGACAAGTAATACGTTTTGACGATCCGCTGTAATATTTAAATCGCCTGCCAAACTCAATGCATCCGTTATTGTAATTCGCTCGGCATTTACCGTATAAACGTTAGGGCGCATAACATCACCCAGAACAGAAACCTTAAAATTCAGAATTCGCACCGTTACAGTGGGCTCTTTCAGAGATACGGCCAATTTTTTTACTAAAACTTCACTTAATTGTGTGGTAGTCATACCCGAAACTTTCAAGGTTTTAATCAAGGGAAGTGTAATTTCTCCGTTTTGATTTACAAAATATCCAAATATTGGAGTACCTGAATTATTAACATTAACCTGGATGTTGTTGTCAAAGATTGCAAATGTTTCCGGGGTCAAACTCGAAATATTAATCGATAACTGATCTTCTGGCTGAATAACCGGCGATGTAAAATTAAGAGGTTCAGAGGTTGTTTTCGATCTGTCAACGTCCTGAAAATAGGGAATATGTTTATAGGATGCACAAGACGAAAAAATAAACAATAAGCCTAAGAGTCTCCAACGGTAGTAGTTAGTTAGCAACAAATTTTGAGTCAACATATTAAATATATTTTAAGGAAAAAGCACTTAAAGAAATAATGATGTAGGTTGTAGATTTTCTTGAGTTACTACTAAATTACAAGCATAACCAGCCCCCATTTAGCTTCTAAATTTAACTTAAGTCTACTTAGCTGCTAGCAATTGTCCAGTACATTCTGCAAAACCAGGGCAAATTCTTTCACATTTGGTTTATGTAGAATAGTGTTATGATCACCCGGAATTTCAAAAACTTTCAATCCATTTTCCGCGTAATTGAACCATCCTAAAGACTTCAAATCATCGGCATAATTAAATTGATCCTTTGCTTTAAAAAGATATAAGTATGAAGTAACTGGTTTAAGGACATATGATTTCCAGGCTGAGTAATAATTTTGGTTCTCCTCAAGTATTTGCCCTCTAATTTTTTCGATGTCTGTAATATCTCCTTTGGTTATTCTGCCATAAGCAGTTTTAAATTTCTTGGCATAATAATTATAATGATATGCTAAAAAAGGAGCAGGTTCAATTACTGACTTTCCAATCACCCAAAAAAACTTAGGTATTTGTCTTATCATTTTTCTCCAAAAGATCAAATTGATAGATTTGTTATAAATACAATTTTCACTATTGGTATCAAAAATACCTACCATCTTTACTGTTTTGCCCATTTCAACAAGCTGCCTGGCCATTTCAATTGCAATAAACCCCCCAAATGAATACCCTGCAATAGCATAAGGCCCCTTAGGATTGTGTAATAAGATTTCATCAAGATAAATTTTTGCAATGTCATCCATTGTTTCTATTGCACTGTCAATCTCGTCTAATTCTTTTGGCTGTAAACCATAAACTGGCTGTTCAGGATCCACATTCTTGGCCAATTCATTGAAACCTACTGCATATAGCCCATTACCATGTACAATATATAGTGGAGTTTTAGTGCCACTAGGTTTAATAGGGACAAGTGATTTCCATTTAGAATTTAAATCATTTTTACCAATAGCACTAGCTAATGAGGCAATTGTAGGGTTTTTGAAAAGCATTCCAATGGTAATCCGCCTCCCGGTGATACTTTGAAATCTTGACAAAATTTGAACAGCGTCCAGCGAGTCACCGCCGAGTTCAAAAAAATTATTATTTGGCGCTATGTCTTTTACATCAAATACATCTTCCCAAATATCCTTCATAATACTTTCTTCTGAAAGTACTGTCTTGTCTTTGATCTCCAGTTTACGTTCAGGAAGTTCGATATTTGCTAGTTCATTCCTGTCAATTTTACCATTAATATTTAATGGTAAAGCCTCCATTTGAATCCAGAGCAATGGAATCATATAATGAGGCAGCTTAGTTTGAAGTTGTGTAATAATATCATCCTTGTTAAATACATTTTTTACTACAACATAGCCAACCAAGTATTTTTTTGAATCGTGATTGACCTTCGCCAAAACTACAGCCTGCGATATTTCTAAAATTTGATGTAATGCACTTTCTATCTCACCAAGTTCAACCCGGAAACCCCTGATTTTTACCTGATTATCTACCCTTCCAAGAAATTCCATATTCATATCAGGCAACATTCGGCCTAAATCGCCGGTTCGGTACATCATTCCATCCGGGCAGTCATTAAATGGATCTTTAACAAAACTGGCGGTTGTCCTCACTGGATCATTGATATAACCTTTGGCCACTCCAACCCCACCAATAAACAAATTACCTATAACCCCAATAGGCACAGGTTGTAACTGGTCATTAAGGATATAAAAGAAATTATTGTCAATTGGCCTTCCATACGGTACACTTTTCCAAGTTTCATCCATTTCCTCAATCGGGTAATAGTTGGACCATACCGTAGCCTCAGTAGCGCCACCCAAACTAATTACTTTGGCTGATGGGAAATGCTTTTTGATTTTGTTTGGCAATTTTACAGGGATCCAATCGCCACTCAAAAAAACCAGTCTTAATGAATTTTGCACAAAATCAGTATCGCCAGCTTCCAACTCTCTGATCAAATAGTCCAATGTAGATGGGACAGAATCCCAAAAGGTAATTTGATACCGTTGCAGCATCAATTGTAATTGATTGAAATTATTAATTTCAGCCTGACTTGCAATTACAAGGCCAGCACCAGCTGCCAGCACGCCAAAAATGTCATATACAGAAAGGTCGAAACACATCGATGTAACAAACAACAGGCGGTCATCAGAGCTAATATTAAAAGTTTTATTAACCCAGGAAACAAGATTTACTGCCGAATGGTGTTCAATCATTACACCTTTCGGTTGCCCTGTAGAGCCTGAAGTGTATATTGTGTAAGCTAATTGCTTGCTATTTATCTCCAGTTCCAGATTATTTTTATCAAATAAATCATATTCAACAGAGTTGAAGTTTATAAAATTTACTATGGGGTTAAAATTGGTTACTAAAATCTCCCTGTCAGTCAAAACCAATTTTACAGCAGAATTAACTATAATAAACAATTGCCTTTCTTCAGGATAATCGGGATCGACCGGTACATAGGTACCCCCTGCTTTTAAAATGGCTAACATGCCGATAATCATATCGAAATTTCTGCTAACGAGTAATGCGATGTTATCTCCTTTTTTAATGCCACGCATTATTAAAGCCCTGGCTAATTGGTTTGACCGCTCATTTAGTTGTTTATAACTAAATATTTCATTCCCAAAATATAATGCAATATGATCGGGCGTGATTGCAACCTGGTCCTCAAACAACTGATGAAGTGTTTTAGTATTTGCATAAGGCTCAACCGTATCATTAAATTCACTTAATTTGCGTGCCTCCAGATCTGTTAGCATCGAAATATCACCTATTTTGTTCATTGATTTTTTTAACATCCCTCGTAATAATATTCCAAAATGTTCCGTTAATGTCGAGATCTTTAACGGCTCGAACTGATTTGAGTTATAAGAGAAACGGCCAAATATTTTATTTTTAACGATGTAAAATGATAAAGCTAAATCATAGATACACCCACTTAAAGGACTATGATTAAACGGAGTTTGTGAAATTTCAGGGATAATTATACACCGGTAATTATCGGGCTCTTCGGCAATGTGTCTTCCATCATTGTTAAACGAGTCGGTATAACTAAGTTCTACGTTTTGAATCAGGTCTTGAAAACAAATGTCACCGTTAATTTGGGTTTCACATGGTACTATGTGATCATTTCTCAGGATGCCTACTCCGACCACGGGCTGTGGACTATAGCGATACAGTAACGCTACATAAGCGGAGAAGACAATATTTGATAAACTAGCTGGCTTATTCAATTTGACATTCAAAAAATCCGCTTCGCTTAATAATGGAAAATCTATTAACTCCGTCTCAATACTATCGTTTTTTTGTGCATCATTTGAATGCAAGCTTATTTGCCCCCTATCAGCCCAGTATTCTTTAACAAAGGGTTTTCTAGTTGAATTTGTTGCTTCCATTTTTTCAAACTTAATTGCTATAACTATTTATATCTGTTGTAACCTAAAATTTGCAATAACCCAATATTAGAATTTACTAACATTGTGTTTTCCAGGTCAATACTCCTCTTTCATAAAAAGTAACCCGTTCAACCGTTCCTCCAAATTCATTTAAAACTTTTATTAAGTGATAGAGGTATCCATTTTGAACATAAAACATCATATAACCACCACCACCTGCTCCTGACATCTTGCCCCCTAATGAACCGTTCTTCATTGCGATATCATATATTTCATCGATAACGTCATTACTCACTTCGTCGGCAGTATTTTTCTTAGAAATCCAACTTTCATTTAATAATTCGCCTATATCGTTCAGTTTCCCTTTCAATAGTGACTCTTTCATATTAAAAGCTAAAGATTTTAATGAATGCATTGCCTCTATTGACTTGGCACATTTATTACTAACGTTATGTACTTGGGCATCAATTATTTTCGACGAAAGACGAGAAGTTCCGGTATGATACTGAATTAAGGAAAACTCTAACTCATAGATATAATTTTGTTTTATCCTCAATGGATTTACTAAAACCCTATCCGCATAAAACTCCATGAAATTAAACCCCCCGAATGTCGCCGCGTACTGATCTTGTTTACCCCCCGATAATCCTAAATCATCCCTTTCAATACTATATGCAAGATGAGCTAGGTCATAATCTCCCAATGGCAATCCTAACCATTCGGCAAATGCGGCAACAATCGTAACGATTAGAGTAGATGAAGACCCAAGCCCAGAGCCCGGGGGAGCATCCACATAGGTTTCTAATTGATAAAACATCGGTTTTTGAATATTAAACTCTTTCCGAATACGATTATGAATACCTTTTATTAATATGAGGTGCTTATCTTTGAGATCAAAGTCGTTCACATTATTAAAAATATGATGCTCATTAATATCATGACATTTAATAATAATCTGGGGTACTTGCAGAGGCGTTAATGTTACATACGCAAACTTGTTAATTGTTGCATTCAATATTGCTCCGCCAAAAGCATCACTATAGGCGCTAACATCTGTTCCACCGCCAGCGAGACCGAGTCTAAGTGGCGCTCTAGCACGTATAACCATTTTTCATAAATTTTAATAAGTTTTATTAAAACGCCTGGAAATAGGCAAATTCACAAGAAGAGAAAAGAGTAACGGCTAATCTGCCATTATAAAAGAAGGTAATAGGTTTATGGCATATTATTTAATACGATCAACAAATGTCAGGTGATAAATGGTTGATATGTGACCATCTATAGGATCCAATGAAAAAAATATCTTGATGAAACATGTTTTTTTAAATCCTATTTATACCTAAAAAGCAGTTAAGCTTTGGTTAAATAAAACCGAATAATTATCGAACATGAACAATCGAGCCTTTGGGATGTACCTAAAGGCATTTTTTAATTTTCGTTAACAATTTGCTGAGGGTTTGCAACCTGTTCTGTTATCCATTGATATGTTTTCTCAATGCCTTCACTGAGAGATTGAGAGGGTGCCCAACCCAACATTTCCCTAATAAGGGTATTGTCTGAATTTCTTCCTCTAACCCCTAAAGGACCTGGTATGTGATTTATCAAAATTTTCTTTTTTGCGACTTTCGCTACTAAGCTAACCAAGTCGTTAATTGGCAGCATTTCTTCAGAACCAATATTTACCGGACCTAAGAAATCCCCCATCATCAAGCGCCTCACGGCTTCGACACACTCGTCGACATAAAGAAACGAACGAGTTTGTTTACCGTCGCCCCAAATATCAATTAAACCACCATCTTCAGCTTGAGCCACCTTACGGCAAACAGCAGCAGGAACTTTTTCTTTTCCTCCCTCCCAAGTGCCCTGTGGACCAAATATATTATGGAACCGGCCAATTCTTATTTGCATACCCCAATTCTTATGATAAGAAAGATAAAGTCTTTCACTAAATAATTTTTCCCATCCATACTCACTATCGGGTGCGGCAGGGTAAACAGTATCTTCTGAACAATTGGGATTTTCAGGGTTCATTTGATTATATTCAGGATAGACACATGCGGAAGAAGAATAAAAGATTTTTTCAACGTTATTAACCCTGCTTAAGTCCAATATATTTAAATTTATCAATGCAGAATTGTGCATAACATCAGCATCATTTTCTCCCGTAAAAAGATACCCTGCACCTCCCATATCCGCCGCCAGCTGATAAACCTCATCTATTTTCCGATCAAATAATGACTCGCATACTTCATGGTTTCTGAGATCTCCTAATACAAAATCATCGGCACTGTCATTTCCATATTCATTTGATTTAATATCGGCACCCCTTACCCAATATCCTTCTGCTTTAAGTCGATTAACCAGATGGCCTCCTATAAAACCACCTGCTCCACAAACGATAGCTGTCTTCATTTTTTCTAATTATTTAATGATTATTTAAATGTGTTTATTCTTGATTACTTCATAATTAATTAACCCACATTTCTGCAAAACAAAAGCAGCCATAAACAAACTATACATCAGTATATACCGTTTCCATAGTCTCTTAAAATCCTTTCCTAGCAAGCGAAATAGCCATTCAAAACCGGAATTACGGATGAAATCGGGTGCCATCTTTATCCTGCCTCCAAAAAAATCAAAAGTGGCTCCCGATGCAATAAGCACCGACCCTTTAATTATGTCTAAATGTGTATCAATCCAATAATCCTGCTTAGGGGTTCCGAGGCCGACACAAACGATGTCAGGCTTTAATCTATTAATTTCAGCTATCGCGAATTCTTCTTCCTGGTCAGTCAATAGCCTGAATGGCGGCGAATAATATCCTACAATATTTATATGAGGAAATTTTTCCTCCAAAAATAATTTCATGTTGATGCAGACTTCAGGCGATCCACCATATAGATAAAAGGTGTATTTCTTAACGTAAGCGTGTTTAGCCAACTGTAAAATTGTATCAGGCGCTGCGATTCTGTCGCAACTCATCTTTTTTATCCTTCTTATCCATTTTACAAATGGAATTCCATCGGCTCCGGTAACATCCGCATTGTTGTAGATGCGATAAAGCCGTTTATTTGTTAAGGAGAGCGCTACATTATAGGCATTCACACATGCGATATGATGAGACCGTCCATTTTTATTTTCGATCCATTGATCTACTCTTTCAAACAAATCTTCATAAGTTATGGCATCAACCCCAATGCCCAAAAAATTAACATAGTTTTGACTCATAATTTTAAGTTAATTAGGATTTAAATGAAATTAGATGAATATTGTAATGAGGCTTAGTGAGACCAATAAGACACCAATAATTATAACGATATAAGTATTAGACGTTGCCCATAAGCGGCTTTCATTGATTAAAAGAGGGACTTAATTAAAAGGTGTTAACACTCTCCAAAGCACCCTTCTAAGATTATAGAAAAGATTGCTGGAAAAGAAAACGATAAACTGTATTGGATTATTGGTGGCAACAAGAGAATAATAAAAAATAAGTTTCAGGTTGTTGGAGGATCTGAAATCTGTTAGCAGATACATAGCCTCCTTAATTGAAATTTTTTGTTTGATATCAAGTGAATAAGTAAACTCAGGCAATTCATATACAACAGCGTCATAACAAACCAGCAAATCGTATCCGACTTTTTTTGCCCTCAAAGGTAAGTCCATATCTCCGCGGTGCTTAAATCTTTTATTATTGAATAAGCCAACTTTACTAAACACCTCTACCGGTATATATAAACCCCTGCCATACAAATCGAATGAAGAAACAACATGACCGACTGGAAACCTATTTCTATTAACGCCACCGTTAATTATCTCCTCTGTTGCAAACCATGCATTCATTTTCCTTCCGCCGTACGTTAATATCTCCTTATTTTTTTGCGTAGAAGTAGCACACCCAATCAAACAATTTCTATTATTTGTTATGGCGGCAATTAAATTATCAACCCAATCAATATTTACTACTATATCGTCATTTTGTAAAATAACCCCCTCCAGATTTTCGAAAGTATTTAAGGCATGTTTTATTCCCATATTTACGGCTCCTGTCCACCATAAATCACCCTTACTTTTTATCAAGTTAATTTCTGGGTAGGCTTTTGTTATCCATTCATAACTTCCATCAGTTGAACCATCATCCACAACAATTATTTTAACAGTATAATTTCTACATACGTTAGAGTTATAAAGCATTACCGATTGGAAAATATAAAACAACCCTTGCTTGGTCACCTCCAACCTATTGTAGATTGGAATAATTAATGAGATAACTTTTTCAACGTCCATTGGCACACTACTTATTGATTTTCAACACATTATTATCCTAATCTTATAATGAAATTCCAATTGCCAAATATCATAAATTTGAAAAATCAAAGAATAAAATATACTCTGCATTTATACAGGCTTGTAACTGTCTTCGGCTGCATTATATTATTTTTACGGAGTCTTTATACTTACCGATTGTTACGCTATTTTGCTATTGGCATTTCACGGCAGATTGGGCCAGGACTGCACCTGTATGTTTACTATTATTAATTAATAGTCCCCAATAATTTTATTCGCCTATTGGCGAAAAGTTATATTATGCTACTTTAGATTATTACTACTAATACCCTAAGGCGAAAAACTTTTATTAACTATCATTTAAAATCTATTGCCATAATTAAGACTGTTTTATAACATGATTTTATCGTGTTTTAAGAATCTCGAAAATGGAATATCAAATAACAAATTCACTTCTTTAATTTTGATATATCAAATTTATATAATTGATTATCAGGTTTTTAATAAACTTTTTAATTGTAAAGCCTTTATAACAATGATACACTTGTTGTAAAAAAAGCAATAAGAAATCTGTAAAAAAACAAACTAATATGTCAGTGTCTTAACACATTTAGTTTACAGAAACGGGAGACCTCCCTGAACCAAACAACTTCCAATTACGTTAAAGTTGCCGCTGTAAGGTTTATCCCAGAGCAAAGAATAATACCAGTTATATTAACAGAAGAGAGTGCTGTTTGTAATTAGGCTAATCATCGGTAGCCAAATAAATATGATTAGAACATTCCTTGTAGTAAGCGTGGAACCCCATAGCGATAAATCGATGGTTTCCATTATTGATCGATATGCTATTGGCCGAATAAATCAAACAAATGATAAGAGCGATTATAAAATCGACTGACACAGCGTAGTAAAAAAAGCCTGTAATGCTCTTGATATTGTCAGCTGGGCATGCGGTATGGCTGTAGCTATATTAATCGGACTGTAGATTAGAGATGCGCGGTCGTTTAATAAAAGTTTTTTTAATTATAAAACTGCCTGGCTATTGTCATGTAACACCAAAGATTTAATGGGGATATTGCTATTAAAGGGTAATTCCTTGCTTGATGGCAAAAAAGAGGTTACCCTAAAAGAAAAACGAAGGTAAACAGGTTATTCGACGCTGCTAATATTTACGCAGATGTCCGATTAAATAGCCGATAATCAAAGCAACGACAATCAGCATCCACCAGTAATATTGCTGGTTTTGCAAACTTTGTACGGCTTTTTGAAGGTCGCTAATCTGTGACGTATTAGAGAGCTTTTCATTTTGCAGCCGCATGTTTTGTTGTTGTAATTTCGTAAGTGTACCTCCTACTTCTACCGGTTTTTCCTTCTCCAACCGGTAGCGGTGAGTAAAGCCCCCTGCCTTGAGGAATCTGTCGCCTTTGAGTTTCAGAATTAGTTTTTCAGGCAATTCGAAATCGCCGTGTTTGCCAGATTCGGCGATAAGCCCTTCCCTGATCAATACCTGTACCATGGCAAAGGCGGTGGCCTCGTCATCATCAAAAAGTTCGAGCAGCTGATTACGTGTCAGGCTATCCGGAATACCAAAGGCTTCCAGCATAGTATCCAGCATTTCGCAATCGTATTCATTAAGATCGGTCATTCTGCAAATTAAGCGATAAAAGTGTTATTATTTATTTGCTATGCAAGCCCGTTAATTCGCTTTGCGCCAACATACAAGTTTGCTTTTGGTGACTATATATATTCCTAATACAAATATAGCGAAGATATTGAGCTTCGTTTTGGTTGCTTAAATATTATATGGGAGTAGTCAACAGCCGAGCCGAGTCAACAACAATATTGCAAGGAATATTGTTGTTGACTCGGACACACGCTGGCTTAATTTAATCAGTACGAGGAAAAAGATGTTCCAAAGCTCCTTCCTCTTTTAAAACGTTACAGCTATCTTTGAATCTAAAATGAAGGCCCATTTCAAAAACTTATTATTGATAACGATCGGGATCCTATCTGCCGGCATGGGATTGAAAG
>Ga0302303_10001001_pt1 | contig 19795 bp, 19 predicted proteins | sample III_Palsa_E2_1_FD_194542 | JGI IMG/M metagenome (GOLD analysis project Ga0302303, IMG submission 194542) | Peat permafrost microbial communities from Stordalen Mire near Abisko, Sweden - III_Palsa_E2_1 | ecosystem: Environmental > Terrestrial > Soil > Palsa > Peat permafrost | place: Sweden...
TTTAAAAAATCCTCGCAGGGCTTCATATTACGAAATTTTGCTAATAAATCAAAGTTAGATACGGTTTACCAGTTGAAGGTAGGTCATTAATTATAAAAAGTTAAAGTCTAAATGCGGGAATATCGGTAAAATCATTATTCAGCGCGCAGTTAGAAAATAATTTGGATTTATTTATGGAGTAAAATTGATTGGTATACTGAATATAATTTTAAGAAAATTCATTTACTATTTTTTTAAAATTATTAAATATTAGTTGATTATTAGGGAGTGATTTAGTAAACTAATTAATAATGGGTTTTTTATTTTAAGTGGGGCCAAAATAAAAGATCTTTTTAGAGCAAAGTGGGGCCAAAATTAACGATCAATCTCATAGTTGCCTCTGAACAAGCCAATATACATGCATTGGCGGTTAAAATAATAAGTTGAGTCACGCTTTATTAATCCTGAGTAAGTTAATATTTTGTGGTGTCATGATAGGGTATTAATTAGCTATTGACAATAGGAGCGATAAATATTATTATCGCTCCTAACATATTGTCTCTCATAAAGGATGTAGGCCATGAATAATGGCATAAAAAAGTCATTCATTATTGGGTGCTTATACAATCTTTTGGGTTTCAATTGTTGCGACAGTGTCGCAACAATTCTAAGGAGATCATAAAATGACTAAAGAATTAGCCATATCAAGCCTCTTTCTTGATGTAAGTGCATTTATTGAAACAGCAAAACACCGAATTTCTCAAGAGTTTAATTCAAGCTATGTTCTTCTTGCGTGGGATATTGGCAGAAGAATCTACCAAGAAATTCTGAAACACAAAAGAGCCGCTTATGGTCAGTCTATTATGGATAGTTTGTCCAAAGATTTGCAACTAAAATATGGCCAAGGATTTGATAAAACATCTTTATCTCGCATGGTAAAATTTTCTAAGTTTTACGCAGAAAGAGAAATTGTTGCGACACTGTCGCAACAATTGTCATGGTCGCACATTATACAATTAATCGCCATTAAAGATGATTTGAAGCGTGATTTTTATGTTGAAATGTGTCGTATTGAACATTGGGATATAAGAACTCTAAGAAAGAAAATTAATGATATGCTGTTTGAACGCAGTGCTATAGCTAAAAAGCCGGAAAATTTGATTCGAAAGGAAATTAACGCCATTAGAGATAGTAAAAAAATTACACCCGATTTTATATTCCGTGATCCATATTTTTTAAATTTTATTGGTCTTGATGGAGATTATTCAGAATCAGATTTAGAAAATGCTATTCTTGATGAACTGGTAAAATTTATCCAAGAGTTTGGCAATGATTTTTGTTTTGTTACTCGCCAAAAAAGAATGAGTACAGAAAACAAAGATCGATACCTTGATTTATTATTTTTTCACAGAGGATTACGTCGGTTAATTGCAATCGAGTTAAAAATAGGTTCTTTTGAGCCAGCACATAAAGGGCAAATGGAATGGTACCTTAATTGGTTAGATAAAAATGCCAGGCATCCAGGTGAAGAGCGTCCTCTTGGCATTATTTTATGTGCTGGCAAAGATCAAGAAGATGTTGAATATTTAGAATTAGATGCAACTGGCATTCATGTTGCCCAATATTTAACTCAGCTACCGCCTCGTGAATTATTAGAAGAAAAATTACGCACAGCCATTCAAGTAGCACAGGATAAATATAATCAGCTAAAATTACCTTATGATGATGAGGAATAAGGCATGAAGGCCAAAGAAAAAACGCTGACACCGCCAGTGGCCATGTTTGATAAACCTATTTATTTAGGCAAAACCATTCCTGATTTTAAACATGCAACTTTTTATATGGAGGACTATCAACACACTATATCTTTTTTAAAATCATACAATGGCAGCTATGGCACCTTTAATGCCTATCGCAGGGAAGTAGAACGTTTGTTACATTGGACCTGGATAATAGAAAAAAAATCGATTAAAGATCTGAAGCGAGATGATATAGAAAATTTCATCAATTTTTGTCAAAAACCGCCTAGAGAATGGATTGGTTTAAATCGCGTATTGCGTTTTATTGAAAAAGAAGGAGTGCGTATTCCCAATCCAGAATGGCGCCCTTTTGTTGCACACATTTCTAAAATGAAATATAGAGAGGGTGAAAAATCATCAGTTGATAAATATTCTTTATCTAGCGTTAGTGTAAAAGAAATTTTTTCAGTTTTAGGAAGCTTCTATAATTTTTTATTGCAAGAAGAGTATGTAACTATTAATCCTGTTGCCTTAATTCGACAAAAAAGTAAATTTGTAAAAAAAAATCAAGGCAAAGTAAAAATAAGAAGATTATCTGACCTGCAATGGCAATATCTCATCGAAACAGTAACACAAATGGCAGATGCGGAACCAGAGATCTACGAGCGAAGTTTGTTTATTATTTCATTACTTTACTCAATGTACTTAAGAATATCTGAATTAGCAGCAAGCGATAGGTGGAAACCACTTATGAAGAATTTTTATAAGGATAATAATAATCATTGGTGGTTCCTTGTTGTAGGCAAGGGCAATAAAGAAAGAGATATCGCGGTTAGTAACTCTATGTTAGCAGCACTAAAAAGATGGCGTAAATATTTGGGCTTATCTCCATTGCCTTCCCCCTCTGATAATTCTCCAATTCTTCCCAGAACTAAAGGAATTGGCCCATTAGCTGGCACAGCATATATCAGAAAAATTGTACAACATTGTTTTGATAAAACTATTGATAGGCTTAATCAAGATGGTTTTAAAGAAGATGCAGAGTCACTAACAGGAGCAACGGTTCATTGGCTACGGCATACTGGAATCTCGGATGATGTAAAACGGCGCCCTATAGAGCATGTGCGAGATGATGCTGGTCATAGCTCTAGTGCTACAACGGATAAATATATCGATATTCAGGTTCAAGAACGGCATAGATCTGCCAGAGATAAGCCCATTTCTCAATGATTGATATTCTATATCGGTGATTTAGCTAACAACTAATCCCGTTTTCACCCGCTTTTTCAGATACCGTCTTTATTGTCAAGTGTTTTTTTACAACTTTTTGATCTTTTTTCTTTAATGTTTCACTTTTAACGCGCCGCATCCGCGGCTTGTTTGCTACCCTTTCGCGGTCGCCATCCGTGGCGCTGCGCTCGGGCAGCCCTATTTAAAAGTCAATACAAAATTAGGATCAAAAGGTTTTCCAGATTTTAAAACCCCAAAAATTAAATGCAATAATTTGCGCATTGCAGCACCAATAATGACCATGTTAGCTTTGTCTGCCTTTTTTAATCTTTCACAGAATGATTTAATTATGGGATTATACTTTTTAGCTACTATAGCAGGCATATATAAAGCTTTACGTAAAGCTGTATTCCCAGTTTTAGATAATCTACAACCTAAAAAGTAAATTATAATTTTTTCTGATACATTCATAATGACGCTCCTAGTTTATTAATTTTTGATGACATATAACTACTATAGTTCATGTACACCATTTTTCTAGGAAGTGTCCGATTAAATCTTATCTTTTACAATTTAGACAGGTATAGCTTTATTTTTCTGTTTCATCCAAGCTGGTTTTCCATTACTGTGTAATAAATCAAAAGAGCCATCTTGTCCGCAGGCGTAAATTCCCGAAGAGCTTTCGGTATATAATAACTTCTCTAGATTACGAGCTGCATTTACATCGCGATCTAAAATTAATTTGAAAGCTCTTCTTTAAAAGATTTTTACTTAAGCGCACAATTTGTAGTAGATTGTATGTTCATGTCATCGCTGTGTTTAACGCAAGGTTTATCACCGCGCATTGAACAAGATGAAAACATAAGGGATTTATCCTTATTAACATGAGCACTACTTTCATAAACTTTTTGATGTGCCTTTTGACGCTTTGTACCATAACCATCAAAAATATGGTTTATCTTAATTACAAATCCTGGTAATCCGGGCTCAAAACTATCAATTGGCATGACTGCAGCTCGAGTTTTAAAATTTTCCTTCGTTAATTCACTGCGCCAATTAGGTAATAATTGTACATTTTTCCAATTATCATTCATATACCCATTGCTACCTAATAAATTCATATTGATTAAGTGATGTTTATTAGATTCTATTTCATTTGTATTCTTAGTCACATCCCAATAATCAGATAGCTGGAATTTTATATTGACGTGGTTATTCGTGTTTAATATATCTTTTTGTAATATAACTAAAGATGCCAAGTTATATGAAATGCCACCTGAAAATCCATTTCCTCCAGAATGTGAATGTCCATAGACTTGAGTCATTAAATCTATTTTTATAAAGTCGATTAAATATATCCCTTTATCGAGGAGTAAGGTAAATTTACTTTCAGTGCCTGGAACACAAAAGGAAAGACTTTCAAACAATGCTGCGTTATCTTTGCTGCACAGGGTTTGTTGTGTGTTGTCTATATAATAAATTGTAATAGAAGGTGTTATTTCTTCAAAGCCAAATTGTTCAGTCCCATCGAAGCTCCTAGGGAGTGCAAACAAATCATCTCCAATCCCAAATTTTGTAATACCTTCTTTTTGGGCATTTAAAAATTGGCCTTCAATAATAGGGCCAAAATCGATATTTCGAAATGACAATTTGAGCTTTTTACTCATTGTTAAATCCTTTACAAAAAAAGAGTTAACATTATACCATAAAATTCTAAATGCAGTTAAAATATAGCAATTTAAATAATTATGCGACCATACTAGCCTATAGGTGCATGAAGTGTTAGTGCTAAATAGAAATGATGATATGGACCCGTACCCCTAGATTTACGGTTTCAAAAGAACCAAAATGAATGTGTACTAACACTAAACATTTTAGAAGGAGGATCCATATTATAGATATTATTGTATTTGGTATTAATTTAGCAAAATACGTCTTTCAATTACATGGGGTAGGATCAGTTCATTCTTACCACAATATTTTCCATTAGCTAAATGATATTAGAAGAGTCTCGCTCTTTACAATCTAAAATTAATGCCATATAATATTCTTAGTTAATTGGCTTACATATGATTAATTATTATATTACATTTTTAATAAAAATTAGGAGATACACCCAATGAATGACTAAGCATTTGAATTGCTGATAAAAGAAATTATAGAAGGCAACATTGAAACTATTGAAATTGCAGCTATTGCAGATGATTCCGATCTTAAGGATGTTTTCAATGAAGAACGTTTTAAGCTTTTAGCAGAGGCTCTATCCCACCCCAACTGTAAAGTCCAAGTGTTAGACTTCGAGGTCTTTGATAAATATTGTTATTGCCTTAACAATGATACTATTGATTTTTTAGTTAAAATTTTAGAATCCAAAAACAAATGTTTAAAAAAATTAATTTTATATGGCAATCAACTTACGACTGAAGTTTTGGTTAAACTTGCTAGGGCTTTAACTCATGAAAATGCTAGTGTAACTGAATTGAATTTGTCTAATACCGAGCTCTTTCTTGATGAGCTTAATGCATTATTTCCAGCTTTTACCCACCCCAATACTACTATTGAAGTTTTGGATTTAAGTCTCAATCTTGATTTATTTCGCAACTCAGCTTGCGTAGAGATTTTAGTAGCTATTTTACAACATCCTAACAATAAATTACGCGTTTTAAAAATTGGTAAGAATGACTGTAATTCGGATATCATTGCAGAACTGCGGCCAGGATTACAACATCATAATTGTTTGCTTAATCGACTTGATATACACGACTCGGAAGAAAATGATTGTGAATATTATCATGATGGAATTGGTATTTTTAAAGATGACATCACCACAATTTTTTCTATCATACATCATGAAAATAGCCGACTGCTTAATTTAAATTTCCAAATACCAGATAACATTCTTAAGAATGGAAATGTTAGCGTACATACTGATACTAACGAAGAAGAAAGACAGCTTATATATAATTCTATGATTTTCTTTTTAGAATATAAAAAAAAGACACTAAATGCGGTATCCAAAAATGCGCAAAGTATTTTAGAGGGTGAGTTAAATGTCCCTAAAGTAGTTGCCGATATTGTAAATACTTATTTAATTGATACGCAAGCAAGAGATGCATTTAAGGAAAGAGATGAAAATGAGATGGAGACCATTGTAAAAAATGCATACGGGGCCGTGGGGAAAATCGAGATGAACCTTTCGCTTGATAACCTGGCAGAAAAACATGCACAAGAGATGCTGTTAACGCATCAAATTATTACTTGGAATGCAATCGAGCAAGAGTTAATTATAAACGCAATGCATCTTGAGAAAAGAATACAAAGCGAAGTTTTAAATAATGACAGGATGGCCATAGAAAAATCAGCAGACTCAACAAAACGTAAATTTGAAGATATAACTAGTAGCGGTGAGCAAGTGCAAACAATCGCTCAAGGCTTTACACAGGGCACGCCTTTTGCTAGTCCTAGCAATTTTTATAGTACTAGCTCATTTGAATATTCTACCGTTAGTTCTTTCAACAATCATTCGCAGGGAAATGTTTTAGATTCTAAAGCGGAGGTGGGTGCAGAAAAGCTTACTCCAAATGAACTCAGAGAGTTTTACGCTAAACGTTATAAAAAATAATTGATCTCTTTATAAAAATTTAGATAAAACTTGTAGCGTCGGTTAAGTAGGGCCTGTTGCAATGCCTACTTAACCAATATAATATCTTTATAAAGTTTGGGCTATTTATATATACTGGTCACCTTTATCAAAATTTATAGTGTCATAAGTATATTCTAATGCAAATAGTTTAACTGCAGCTCGTTTTTTAGAAAAAGTGTTAAGCGAATTTCCTTTTCCCTATTACTACTATACAAGTTGATGGGGGCAGTGAATTTATGAAAGATTTTGAAGAAGCGTGCTTAGCAAAGAATATAGCTTTGTATGTGCTACCCCCTAAATCTCCTAAATATAATGGTGTAGTTGAGCGCAACAATGGGATATCGAGAGATGAATTTTATTCAGAATTTAAAGGGGAATTTACCGTGCATGGTATCAGAGATAAATAAAAAAAATATCAAAATCTTTTTAATAGCTATAGGTCACATTAATTGCTTGGCAATCTCACACCACTAGAGTATATTGAGTCGAATTACTAAAAAGAGGCCGCATGAGTCTCAAATGTACTGAACCCGAACAATCTTTTTCTGCTGTCATGCATTTAAATCGATTTTGGGCTTCCAGCTTGTGCCGTGGGTTCGAATCCCACCCTCTCCGGCAGTTTTTTTAAAAATTCCTTGCCAATCTATTAAACAAATTATAAAATTTTTTATAAATATAAATAGTCTATCTTTATAAAATAGCCTAGGAGATTGATGTGCCACATAATATTTTTGCAAATCGCCTAAAATCTATCCATGTAAAAAGTTTAGAAGAAGAACAAATTATAGAACAAATTTTACGGGATTTTACACACTTAAATTTGGATTTAAGGGCTAAAGGCTCTTATTTACAAGGGAATACTTTTACCTCTTCTATTCAATATATATTAGAATTGCTTAAAATTTTTGAAACAACAGACTTGAATTTCCAACATGATTTAAAAAACACTGAAAATTATTTTAATGACTTAATGGACAATGAAAATTTGACCGGTAGGCTTGAAAGTCTTATCAGAACGACTCAACCCCGGGTTTCAAGCCTAGAAGAATTACAAAATAAGTATATCCAAACTTTAGCTACCGAATTATTTGAAAAATTACAAGAAAAAGGGCAAATTTTAATGCCTGGGGGTTGGAATGGGGCACATGGGGGCCCCGGACATGCCATGTTATATCATGTATTGAAACAAGAAGATGGTTCTTATCATTTTATTATTTATAATACGGGCGCCGGTTCAGAAAATCATCATCAAGAAAGTGAGATTAAAGACAAATTTATCCCTATCATGTCCTATCGAATCGAAAAATTTTTAAATGAATATGATTTAAAAAACTTTTTGATTGAATTACTCACCCCAAGAATCGTACCCTTATTAGAAAAAATGTATGAGCCGGAAGAAATAGTCTATAGCAGGGGAAGACGGGAAATTGAATCCTGGCAAAAAAATAAAATATATGATGCCAGTAGGGTTTATGGCACTATTCAAAAAAAGTTAAGAACATTAGATGCGTCCAAAATACATCCTCCCGTAAGTGCCATAAACCCGAATTTTACTTTTAAAATTCTAACGCAAGGCCAAATGTCGGGCACTTGTAGTATGAGGGTATTGATGGTTTTATTAAGAATTGCGATGAGCGAGGCGGCATTTAAACGGTTTTGTGCGAAAATTAAATTCCAATCCATTCAGGATTTATTTGCTTTGCAAACAGAAGGCCCTTTCCAAGAAAATTTTAATAATCAGAAAACCGATAGAATGTTACAAGGTGCCATCCAAAAATTGCAAACAGAGCTAAAAAAAATAGACAGAAAAAATACTCAAGAAATATTTTTAAAATCCGAAATTGAGGATTTATTTAGTCACTTAAGTCAAATGGTATTACATATAAAAAGCCGGTCAAGAAAATCTCACATTCCCCACTTCAGTCAATTTCCAATGACAAGCCCATTAAACATTCACACAGACTTGGCCAATTCTATCTATAAACGCACCGTGGTATTAAATGATAGGCCTTATTCAGAACATGCCGATTTGGAAAAACAACACGCCATTGTTCCTGAAAATATCTTGGCTAATCAATATTGTAGAAGAAAAAATTATTCAGAAGACCATTGAGTCATTAAGTATATCAAAACAGTTAATAACTATTGATGCAGTGAATGGACCAAATAACCCATTGCCGTTAGCATTATTTAATATCATCTTGGATTACCATGAAAGCTTACCTGAACTAGAGCAACCTGAAAATGATGTTGAAAATCATTTAAAAGAGTTTGAAATTACTCAAGAAAGAAATAAAGATTTGTATATGTTGCATTGTCATATGCTTACATTAGCCTTAAAGGACGATGAAAAAAATAAACAGACTATTAAAGAGGAGCAAGATTGCTGTTCATCATCTTCATCTTCGTATGTAAATAGTGTTGAGCCTATGCAAGCTTACCAAGTTGCATCAGAGGATTTAAAAAGCAATGATAGTATGAATATTGAAGTTTCTAGTAACCCTGCAAATGTTTCACCAGAAAACAATAATGCGTTGAGCGTAATAGCATCTTCGAAAAGTGAACCGAAAATTGCAGTTCGCGCTCAAAAAAGAAATATAGAGCAATTACCAGAGGATGATAGTAGCTCTCAAGCCTCGTCTTCCAGTAATATAAAAAAATCTAGGTATCAAGCTTAAGCGTAAGCTTGCAGATGAAAATTGCACAAGGTAATTTGTCTTGCCACGATTTAATAGAAACTTAAATACGAAAGTCGATTTTTACTAAGCTTCACAACTAAAAATGTGAGTCAACACTGGCATCAGGCAGCAAGTAATGCGATACTAGAATTTTATTTTCACCCTATTTTAAGTTAACTATATGAGAAACATCTCTTTATTATTTTTGATCCTTATGGTATCAGCTTGTCAATTAGCTCCTCATTTGGCTCATGAAGTTCCTTTAAATCCCGATGACCCCGTGACTATAAAAGAACCTCATTTTGTAGGATCACTGCCTTGGCTGATTGGGCAAAGTGAGCAAGGCGATCCCGATGCCGAAGCACGGTTGGGGCAATTATATTTACAAGGCAATGCCCGTGTAAAAGAAGATTTACCTAAGGCTGTACATTGGTTAAAGCGAGCAGCGGCTCATGGTTCCTATTATGCTCAGGTGGAATTAGGTAATTTATATCGCGATGGTCATGGCGTACGTAAAGATATAAGTAAAGCCATATATTGGTACACAACTGCTGCAGATGAAGGGGTAGTTCCCGGTATGTTAGCGCTGGGGGAATTATATAAAGGTTGGCATGGTATTAGAGCGCAAGAAGACAAAGCTATTTATTGGTACCAGCAAGCCGCAAGCTTAGGCTCGGCAGAAGGGGAATATGAATTAGGTTGGTTATTAGTACGCAGCAACATTACCGAAACGCAGTATCATGAAGCGCTAGATACCTTATTACAGGCTGCAAATGCAGGTCGTGCAGAAGCTCAGCTGCGAGTAGGAGATATCTATTCTGAAGGGCGAGGTGCCGAACAGAATCTACCATTAGCCTTTAAATTTTATTTGGATGCAGCACGCCAAGGTTTAAGTGAAGCCGCTTTTAAAGTAGCTATTCTCTATGAAACGGGTAAAGGTACCCCTAAAAATTATGTCTTGGCTTACCAATGGATGTTAAAAGCAGCAGAGCAAGGTTCGGCTAAAGCGCAATTTAAAGTGGCGGAATTTTATCGCACCGGTATGGGTGTGTTAGTGAACTTAAAAAAAGCTGCTAGTTATTATCGTTTAAGTGCAGAGTACGATATGCCCCTTGCAGCTAGCAAGCTTGCCGATTTAATTCATGCAGGGAGAGGCGGAGTTGAAAGACGCTTAGAAGAAGCAGTGTATTGGTATAAAACTGCAGCTGAAAAAGATTTACCTTATCCACAATATATGTTGAGTATTATGTATCAAATGGGTAGAGGGGTAGAGCCTGATTTAGAACAAAGCGTTTACTGGCATAAGCGTGCCGAGCTACATAAAGTGCATCCTCAAGCCGCCTTCCAAATTGCTAAGGCCTATATGAAAGGCATTGGCTTACCAAAAAATATTGTTGAATCCCGACGCTGGCTTGAAAGAAGTGCTCAAATGGGATATGTAGAAGCACAAATAGAATTAGCAGAAATGTATTATAGAGGATTACAAGAAGAAGGCGCTAATCCAGATTACGATTTAGCTTTTAAATGGTTTAGTCAAGCGCTCACTCACAAAGCCACCTTTGCTCAATATGCTTTAGGCATTATGTATTTAGAAGAGAAGGGAGTAGAAAGTAATCCAAACAATCCAAAGATAGCGTTTGAATTGTTGAGTAAAGCAGCTCATAAAGGGGCTAGACAAGCCCAATATCAATTAGGCTTAATGTTTTTAGAAGGGATTGGTACAGAACAAAATGATGTAAAAGCCTATGCCTGGTTAACCCTCGCGATGGAAGAGCAAAAAGATATCTTGCCTGACATTATTGCAGAATTAACCAATAATATGGAGCCGGAAGCTCGAGCAAAAGCAGTACATCTTGCGAAAAAGTTTAAAGAAACTTATCACTTTAATATATTAGATCCATTAATGTAAGGGGAGTCGTTATGTCAACAGCCAATGGGGCTTGTCGCGCGGTACTTATTTGGGGCCTTGCGGCAATTTTTTATTTTTATGATAATTTATTACAAATTGCTCCCAGTGCTATGAAGCCTGAATTATCCAAAGTATTTATTCATGTGGCACAAGATTTTGGTAGCCTATCAGCGTATTGGCTATATGCCTATGGCATTATGCAAATTCCAGCAGGGCTGCTTATGGATAAATTAGGGCCTCGCCGTTTAATTACGGTCGCTTGTCTCTTCTGTGCAGTGGGGAGTTTGGTATTTGGTGTTGCCGATACTTTATGGCTTGCCAAATTGGGGCGCGTATTAAGTGGGATTGGTGCATCTTTTGCGGTAGTCAGCTGTTTGAAAATTGCCACTAATTGGTTTGCTCCCAACCGTTTTGCTTTTATGACAGGGCTTATGGTTACGGTTGGCTTTTTAGGAGCAGTATTTGGTTTAGGCATGCTTAATCAAGCAGTAGAATTGTGGGGCTGGCGTTGTACTATGGATTATGGTGCTGCGTTTGGTATTGTTTTAATGATTCTATTATGGATGTTTGTGCGCGATAACGGTCCTTACACCAATGACACCAACCAAAACATGGCCCCTAGTACCTCAAGCTTATTGTTAGGCTTAAAATCCATTATGGGTTCTAAACAAATTTGGATTGCCTCCCTTTATGCAGGGCTGATGTTTGTGCCTACCCTAGCATTTGGTGGATTATGGGGCATACCGTTTTTAGTAGAAGCCCATCATATAGAAAGAAGTACTGCAGGCTGGTTAATCTCGCTCATTTATGTTGGCTGGGTTTTAGGGGGTCCATTTTACGGTTGGTTTTCAGATTACATCCAAAGACGTAATCTGCCCATGTATATTGCAACCGCTGTGACCTTAGGGATTTGTTTAAGTCTTCTTTATCTTGAAAATTTATCTGCTCCTGTCATGGCCGTTTTATTGTTTGGTTTAGGTTTCTTTTCTAGTGGCTTTATTATTGCTTTTGCAGTGGTACAAGAATCTACTCCTGCCAAAAATTCTTCTACCGCCATGGGCTTTATGAATGCTATTAATACTTTTGGAGGGGCTCTGGCGCAACCATTAATAGGATTTATTTTAGATAATAATGCCAGAGAAGTTAAAGTAGTAAATGGCGAGCAAATTTTTAGTTTGTTAGATTATAAATATGCTTTAACTACTTTGCCTATTAGTTTAGTTATTTCTTTAATAATATTATGTTTTTTAAAAGAAACGTATTGTAAACCCCAACTATAAATGACGCTAAAAAAATAACCCCCTTAATGAAGGGGGGTCGAATTTAATTAAAGCGTATAGCTTTAATTTTATGAGGGGGGCTGTTTATCCACCCCATCCCACGTTTCACACCGCATGCATATGTAAATACAGTACAGAAAGTACAGATCCTATAACCGATAACATAACCGGTAGCTGTACACTTTTTATCCCTTTTAATTTATGTAAAATATTCATAATGCATAAGACAATAAGAGCAGGGTATAATACGCCTAAGACGGGGGTCATGTAATCCATTAAAGTTTGGAATTCGAAATTACTAACCACTAAAGTAATGAGCATTACAAGACTTAAACAAAAATTCTTATGTGCGCGATTTTTAAAAACCACAGTCTGTAAATAATGGCTAGAAATTTCTGCTAAAGCAAGCGCCGTGGCAATGCAAGCAAAAGAGACTGCAATACAAACAAATAAGCCCCCAAATTTTCCTAAGACAATAGTTGCAATCACGCCAATCATTTGTGCTTTATCTACTGATTGTAAGGCGGCTGCATGGTTATGCGCTACTAACATAAAACCTATATATACGGCACTTAATAGAGCACCCCCGGTTAAACAAGCTTTTAAGGTAAGTGAAGTAAGAGAAGCGGTAGAACTTGTTTTAGCTCCTTGTTTTATAGCACGTACAGCAACGGAGCAAAAGAAAAAGGCAGCAACCATATCCATGGTATTGTAACCTTCAATAATAGCGGTTTTAAAGGCTACATTTGCGGGTATAACACTTAAGAGGGTAGGTGCATAATTAAATAGCCCGAGTCCCACTAAGGTGGTAAAAGAAATAATTTTTATAGGGCTCAAGACATAGCCTAAAATCTCAACCGTTTTACTTTCGCGGTAGCCTAGTACAAATACAATGCTGCAATAAATGACATTGAAAGCAACTGGAGAAATATTGGCTTCTGTTAAATAAGGTAATACAGTATTTAAGGTGGTCATAGCAGTTCTGGGGATACCAGCAAAGGGCCCTATGATAACCATAAGAAAAGTAATCAGCAAAAAAGCAGGTAATTTACCTAATCTTTCAAAAAAAGCCCAATAATCACCTTGGTATAGGCTGGTTGCATATAAGCCTAAGAAAGGTAAGCCGACCCCTGCAATTAAAAATCCTACAATAGTAGGAGTAATATTTTGTCCTGCGTGGGCCCCTAAAAACAAAGGGAAAATAATATTACCAGCACCAAAGAACATGGCAAATAATGCAAGACCGGTAGCAATGATGACGTTATAATGCGATGTCTTTTTGTGTGTGGCACGCAAATGGAGTAACGGAGCGGCATGAGACATAATTGAATTCCTCTTTGATATAGACAATAAAATATATTGTAAGTTGTACTACTAGCTGTTATTGAGGTATTAGTAGTTTTTCTGTTTTATCACATGCAATCCCTCCAATCAAACTTTTCACGGTTAAAGGGTTGAACTACTCTATAAATAGGAATGTTTACTAAATTATTTGCATATTTTGAGATTTAGGGTGAGTTACACTGATTCGATGGTCAAAAACAAAACATTCCCCTTCCCAAAGAGATGCTTCACTTGGAATTTTTTCAAGGTATTTTAAAATACCGCCTTGTAGATGATAAACTTGACTAAAATTTTCTTGTAATAAATAAGAACTGGCTTTTTCGCAACGTATACCCCCGGTACAAAATAAAGCTAATTTTTCAAATCGGTGTTGTTGTAATGCGGTATCAACATAATTTTTAAATTCACTAAAAGTTGTAGTATTAGGATTTATAGCATTTTTAAAAGTACCGAGTTTATATTCAAAACTATTACGCGTATCAATAACGAGGGTCTTGCTATCAGTGATGAGTTCATTCCAGGCTTCAGGCTCGACATACTGCCCTACCTGTTCTAAAGGGCAAACGGGCGTAGCAAAGGTAACAATTTGATTTTTGATAACTATTTTTAACTTTTTAAAAGGGGGTATGTTAGTAATCGTATCGGTAAAAGGCATACCAAGCAACTCACTATGAGTTAAAAGATAGTCTTTAAAGGCGGCTATAACCAGTTCATTAGCTGAAAGAGTCCCATTTATCCCTTCAGGCGCTAAAATTAAGGTACCTTTTATATCTTTTGATTTGCAAAAAGACTTTACTGCAGCCTGCAGGCTTTTACAATCTGCAATAGGGACAAATTTATAAAAAGCAGTAACTATTAATGGCTCCATGGATACACCCTATAATAAAATAATTAATTAGGGCTTAAAATTAACTCAAACTCTCATTACCAGCAAGAGCTAAAAAAACTATTAGTGTAGGTGCTTGGAGTTTGGGTGCCAGAAATGCCCCCAGTAGTAAGGCTTAAACAGCCCCAATTAAGGGTGCCGCTGGCATTAAAAGGCGTTTTATCGATAGCAATGGCATAAGTAGTGCCTGAGGCATCTGCTAAGCTCGTATCGGTATTAAATTTCACGCTAATCACTGCTCCTAAATAATTGGCAGGGGGAGTAGCGCCACTGCCGGTGTAACTTATTTGCGCCACATACTTCCCGGGGGAAGTAGCGTTACAAACGCTTTGCGTTGCTAGTGTAGCGGTAGTAGGCAGGCTGCCATTATTTTCTGCATATTGCTCTACGGCGCGTTGGCATTGCCCCATGAGCATAAACGCCTCTGCCGTTTTAGTACGTACGCTAGAAGAGGTATAAGAAATCATAGCTCTGGCTGCTAATAAACTAAGAATTACTAGTACCACCATAAGTTCAATTAAGCTATAGCCTAAGCCTAAAAACTGTATTTTCCTGTTCAACTGTATTCTCCATTTTTAAGTTTATTTTCTAAGATTTTTTTAGTAAATTGGCAGCGTAAATAAAATCCTTTTGGAACCGTTGCACTAATATCCCCTTTTTCATTAATCATAGCAGTCAAAATGCGACTATGTGCTGCTTTAGGCCTGATTTGTAGGTAGGTCCCAAGGGCTGCAGATAAAGATTCATGCTGCCCCAAATGCAGCATTTCGGTTAATTCTTCCCAATCCTGCTTTAAAATGGCCTCGTTAGGACCATTCATAGTCCAGAGTATGGGTAACAATACTTTTCGCTCTGCTATAGGAATGAAAGGACAGGCTTCGACAGGCACCCATAACATGCGTTGCATTTTGCGGCGCACAGTACAAGTTTCCCAATTTTGGTGCAGGGCATTAAGGCCATGGGGGGCAGAGCAAATAAAAGTAGATTCTTTAGGAAGTAAATTTTTATTTACCGGTAAAGTTTTTAGTTCAATGCCTAAATTAATGAAATCGGGTTCGGAAGCACTCCCAGCATTTGCTCCTAAATGCCACTCCAGTAATTGGCCTATCCAACCTTTATGGCGTAATAAGGTTTTTGGTGTAGACTCACCTTTTTCTTCTGCTAGTTGTTGTAAAGAGAGCCCTTGTATTTTATGAGCGCGCTCTAATAATTCTGTTATAGATTGAGGAGGAGGCGGTTTTAACATGGCGTGGTGAATATACTAAAAGTTTAAGTCTTACATGATACGTGTTAAAGTAACAGCTTTTTTATTAATTGCAAAGGCATTTTCATGGATACTGCAGAAATGGTAGAGTCGACCAAAATGAGTACGGTGTTAGAAAGTGGCTGGCAAAAACAACTGGCTAGTGAGTTTACCGAGCCCTACATGCTACACTTAAAAGAATTTTTACAGACAAGTAAAAACTCTAAAAAAATCATTTATCCTAAAAGCCAAGATGTATTCCAAGCTTTTAATTTGACCCCTTTTGAAGATACAAAAGTAGTGATATTAGGGCAAGATCCTTACCATGGCCCTAATCAAGCGATTGGTTTATGTTTTGCAGTAGCGCCAGGGATAAAGGTTCCTCCTTCTTTACAAAATATTTATAAAGAATTAAAAGCAGATGTAAATATTCCTATAGTGCAACACGGTAATTTAATTCCTTGGGCCAAACAAGGCGTATTTTTATTAAACAGTGTGTTAACGGTAGAAGCCGGCAAACCTGCTTCGCATCAAGGTAAAGGCTGGGAGCAATTTACCAACACAGTTATTCAACGTTTAAATGCCCAGGACAGGCCTTTAGTGTTTTTGTTATGGGGAGCCTATGCTCAAAAAAAAGGAGCATTGGTAGACGCTAACAAACATTTAGTGTTACAAGCGGCGCATCCTTCGCCTTTTGCCGCAGCGCGTGGTTTTTTTGGTTGTAGGCATTTTTCTAAAACCAATGAATTTTTAATACGAACAGGGCAAACCCCTATTGATTGGCATTTACCGGAACAGGCATAGATAAAATGATAAAACTAAGTGTTATATGTATCGGGCTTTGCTTTGTGGGGGGTATTCAAGCAGCACACCGCTGTGAGAATAATGCGGGTCAAGTAGAATATCGGGCCTATCCTTGTGATCATACAGAAAGTGAAAAATATATTGCTACCCCCCTTCATAAAAGAACTGATAAAGAAATCATTGCAGAAAAAAAATCATGGGAAAAGCTATACAATAAACAAAAAAAAGCAGAAATAGCACAAATAAAAAAAGCCTGTGCCGTAAAAAATAAAGAAAATATTAAAAATATAAAAATAAAAGAAAAACAAAAAGCAAAATGTAAAGATTACGCCTTGAAAATTAAAGTCTTACAACATGCTATAAGAAAATTACCTCTGCATAAGCAAGGTGGGGCTAAAGAAGATAAGTTGTATGAGCTTGAAACTAAACAAGCAGAAGAATGCAAGATTTAAGCGTTTTGGCTTTGCTTGGTTTTGCTGGATTCAGCGCGAAAAGGTAAAATGGTTGCATTCTTTGTCGGTGCTTTACTTTGATGGCGAGCAGTATAAGGGGTTAGTAAGTGCCCACAAAGCTCGCGCATAGAATCACACAAGGCATCTACGCTCCGCATCATTGTGGCAGATATTTTAAGCGCTGCATAATAGGGATTCTTAGTACGTAAGCGAATACCATCAATTTGAAATTGTAGACCTCTCAAACACTGTTGCTGCGATACGGATGCTGCAGTTATAGTTTTTTCTATAATGGCTAAACGTTTTTCTTCAAAAAGTGCTTTATCCGTTTTATAAAGTGCTGCCCATGCAGTGAAATTAAAATTATCCATGGTGTATCTGCTCTCTTATTTTAAATTGTGGCTTAATGATTATTTATTTAAGAATTTATGTTATCAAAATAAATTAATAAACACAAATTTATTTGGCCTACTATGTTAAGAACAAATACACTTGTCAGGTTTTTATAACCGGTGTTTGTCCTGCATTAGGATATTTATTAAATTTAATTTAACGTTAGGCATAATTGTAAAATGTGCTTAGGCATAAACAGTGTATATGAATTTTCCCTATAAGAACTAAACTAAAAAATGTGGTTTCGAAATAAAACATCTTGTATCATGTAAATAACTTAAAATTTTATACATTAGCATAGCTCTGTTAAGCTTTTTGGCTAATTTGGAGATTTACGATGTTTCATAAAACACCATCTTTATTAACGCAATATGAACCAGATGAAGCCAATAAAAAAACTTTTTCCCAATTGAAGTACTCGATAAATTTACTATGGCTAAATACAACCCTAAATGAAAGCCAGGAATGTATACTACCTGCTTCCTGTGGTCGAGGAATGACCGTAGATGATTGTTTATTTGAAGTTTATGCATGGAAGAAAAGTAATCCCGAGGCGGAAGTTAATCTTTGGGTTGATAGCTTTTATGTGACGCCACAAGCAATCCAAAACACTCAGGATAAATTGGTCGCTATGGGGGCGATGAATAAAATATTTCTTAGGGATATTCGTTCCATATCTATAGTAAAAAATAATCCCGATTCATTTTCGGATAATTTACCAATTTATTTTAGAATTGACTTAATGAAATTTATCATTTGTTTATCTTCCATAGAAAATGATCATAATGAAGGCGCCATCTTTACCGATTTCTTGGTTGGTAATAATCCTCACCAAGGGGGCAATAAGCTTACGAAAGATGAGTTGTTTTCATCTGAAATACTTATTGATTTGAATAAATGTGGATTAAAGATTGGGATTGATGCATTTGGGAAAGTAGAAAATCAATTTTTACAGGTAATAGCTTGCCCAAAACTTTTAGATGCTTTAAAATTTATTATTAATCTTTGCCTAAATACTGCCGTTACTACTCTCAAAATTCATCAAATTCCGGAGGGGCATGCTGACAGGGTGTCACCTAAACGTATGTTAACAAGCTTGGGTAATTATATTTATGATTCATTATTAAAACCAATTTTTTTAAACCTTTGTGTGCATGGGATCAATGATTTAAAAGTTAAAGAGGAAACTTTTGATCCGACTCGTCACGGTTATGATTTGTTCGGAAATACCGTTTATTCTGCAGCCGTTAGGACTGCGATTTTTAATGAACAAACAATAAAATTGAAACTTTGCCGCGAAGAAGAGGAGACTAATTTTTCAGATCTTTATCAACCAAATTTTCGTGAAGCGGAGAAAATAGAAGCTGCTTTGCGCCGTAATGTTTATTCTGATAAACAGGGCCTAACACATGTGTGTGATTATAAAGATTTAATACCACGTAAGCCTGCAGATGGCACTGATCAATATAAATGCATCCTTATTCCAATCTCATGCGTTCCAGCCCCTACCAAACAAAATGGCCCAGGATAGTTGTAGGATTTTTATTCAACTTTGGTAGTAGACTTAGCTATTTTGGTAATAGATGATACTTAAGCGACTAGCAAAAAAGTAATTTCACGGGTAATATGAATTTTAAAAAAATATTTATCAAATGATATTTGAGGCGTCCAATGAAAATATGTCCGTGTGGTTCACAAAAAAGATATATGGAATGTTGTGGTTTATACTTAAAAAAAAAAGAAATCCCAGCCACTCCAGAAGCCCTTATGAGGTCTCGTTACACCGCCTTTTGTGAAAATCGCTATGATTATATAAAAAAGACTATGCAAGGAAAAGCTTTAAGCCGTTTTGGTAAAAGTCGTCCAATGGAAAAAGTTACCTATCTTAAGTTAGAAATAAGCGATACTTGTATAGATGCGCATGATTCTAATATTGGTTATGTTTCGTTTAAGGCCTATTTAGAGTGTCAAGGTAAAAAAGAAATTTTATCAGAACGTAGTGAATTTCATTTAGTAAATGGTCGATGGTTGTATACCGATGCCGAATACAATATTGAAAATATATCTAGAGGTGATCAAATATGAGATCCTTCTCCCACTTATGTCACTAGTGTCCGGGGAAAATCTGTATAGTTTTCAATACTTTAAAAAATGATTGCTGATACTCTTTAGTGTAATATACACTCTTTTAACCCGTTCAAAAACTAAAAGAGAG
>Ga0302303_10001002_pt1 | contig 19792 bp, 14 predicted proteins | sample III_Palsa_E2_1_FD_194542 | JGI IMG/M metagenome (GOLD analysis project Ga0302303, IMG submission 194542) | Peat permafrost microbial communities from Stordalen Mire near Abisko, Sweden - III_Palsa_E2_1 | ecosystem: Environmental > Terrestrial > Soil > Palsa > Peat permafrost | place: Sweden...
CTTGTAGCCCAAATTGGTGAATGTGAAGAATTGGGAGATAAATTTAATACCCATGGGGTTACGAAACCTGCCTTAAAAAAAATGCTCTATGATTTTAGACAAGGTAATTTCGACGCCTACGAATCAAGCTTGTACGGGTTACAAGAATCAAAAACTAGAGAAAAAACAAAAATGGATGAATTAACAACATTTTTAGCCACTCAGAAACTTAGTACAGGTAAAACAGAGTCCAGTAATCTATCTAGCTCTTCAAATGCTTATAGAGCAATTAATGTGGATCCTGAGAATAATTCTCCGAGCCCCGACGACAGCGTTACCCCACATATTCAACATCCTGCGCATAGTAGAACTAGATCACGACGACAGAGTACCAGTACTATTGCCATTGAGAAATACACTAAAAGTAAAGTTATTGCAAAAAATCAGCTAGATGCTATGAACAGAGACTCTAACATATTACTTTCAAAAATCAGATAACTATTGGCTTTATTTTTCTTCTGTTGGTGCAATATCATATGGCTCTGCAAAACCACATTCTTTTTGAGGGCATGCTTTTTCGGTACCACGGCGTTTAGTAGTTTTGATAGTTACTATGGGCCAGGCACAAGTAGGGCAAGGCTCTGCTAGGGGGGGATTTTTTATAGCATATTTACATTCTGGGTATTCATTACAAGAATAAAAAAAAGTACCAAACCTAGATTTTTTCTTTATTAAACTGCCTTTATTACAGATAGGACAACTAATTTTGGTATCTTCATTCGGAGTTAAAGATTCCATATGCTTACAGCCTGGATATTGGCTACATCCTATAAATTTGCCATAACGCCCCCGTTTAATAACCAATTGACCTTCGCATTTAGGACATACTCGCCCTTCTACAATTTCAGGCTCTATCAAATCTTCAGGTTTTTCTTCTAAATTTCTCGTATAATCACATTCTGGATAAGTAGTGCATCCAATAAAACGTCCTCTTCTCCCTAAACGTATCGACAGGGGTTGTGAACATTTAGGACAGGCTTCATCTAAGGCTTCATGGGTTACATCTTTGCGTTGTACTTGCTCTTCAGTAGTTTTAATTTGTGCAATAAATGGATGCCAAAATTCCTTCATGAGAGGCAACCAGGCTTGCTCTCCTCTGGCAATAGCATCTAAAGAATCTTCCAAACGTGCTGTAAATTGATAATCAACATACTGTGTAAAATATTGCGTTAAAAATTTATTTACAATTTTACCGACATCGGTGGGTGTAAAACGCTTACTTTCTAAAAGAACATATTCACGATGTTGTAAAGTAGTGATGATAGAAGCATAAGTGGAGGGGCGACCAATCCCATATTCTTCTAAACTTTTTACCAGAGAGGCTTCAGTAAAACGAGGCGGAGGTTCGGTAAAATGTTGTTCTTCACGAATGGCTAGTAAATCAATTATCTCCCCTTCTTGCATGAGAGGTAAAAATTTTTCATCTTCGTCTTCTGCGGTTTTACTATCATCTAAGCCTTCAAGATACACTTTCATAAAGCCTGCAGCAGTTATAGTGGAACCCGTAGCTCTAAAAACACCTATAGTTCCACATTCAAAATCAACTGCGTTCAAACTAAAAACGGCATGTACCATTTGAGACGCTACACTGCGTTTCCATATTAAATTATATAATTTATACTGATCAAGGGTAAGTGAAGATTTAATGGCTTCTGGCAAAACAAATACGTCAGTAGGCCTTATAGCTTCATGTGCTTCTTGGGCATTTTTAGATTTTGTTTTATATACTTTGGGCTCACTCGGCACATTTTCTTTACCATAACGGGTTTCAATTAAAGAACGAATATTATCGATTGCTTCCAAAGATAAATGCACGGAGTCAGTACGCATATAAGTAATTAACCCAACCGCTCCTTGGCCCACATCAATCCCTTCATATAATTGCTGGGCTATTCTCATGGTTCTAAGGGTACTAAAACCTAATTTGCGAGAAGCTTCTTGCTGTAATGTAGAGGTGGTAAAAGGGGCTGTGGGATTTCTTTTACGTTGGCTTTTAGTAATTTTCAGTACTTTAAGTTTACCATTGGCTTGCTGCCGCAAGGCCTCACCAATATTTTCAGCATGGCTCGTAGTTGTGATAGAAAATTGCGATAGTTTTTCTTGTTGGTATTGCGTTAACTTTGCAATAAAGGTTTGTTTTTTTACTTTTAAGTCGGCCTCTATGGTCCAATATTCTTGAGCAATAAATTTATCAATTTCTTGCTCACGTTCAACAATCATTTTTAAGGCAGGGCTTTGGACTCTTCCCGCAGATAACCCACGGCGAATTTTCTTCCATAACAAGGGAGATAAGTTAAAACCAACTAAATAATCTAAAGCGCGACGGGCTTGCTGGGCATTTATTAAATCCATGGCTAGGGGACGAGGGGATTCGAGGCTAGCTAAAACCGCTGTTTTAGTAACTTCATAAAATACCACCCGATGCGTCACAATATTATGTGCTTGTAATTCATCTTTAATCAATTCATATAAATGCCATGAAATAGCTTCACCTTCCCTATCCGGATCGGTCGCTAGATAGAGAGTGGTCGTATTTGCTAATTGGCTTCTTATCGCCTCAACATGTTTAGCGTTCTTTTCTAAAATCCTATATTTCATAGCAAAATCATGTTCGGTATCTACTGCGCCTTCCTTAGGGATTAAGTCGCGCACATGGCCATAAGAAGCCATTACTTCATAGCCCTCACCTAAATATTTTTTTAAAGTCTTTGCCTTAGCGGGTGATTCTACAATAATTAAATTTTTACCCATTATTTATCCTACGCAAGCTTTTGCCCTAATAACCCTAGCATATCCCCCAGGAATACTAGCGATTAATCCATTTAACTCTAATTCTAATAAATCCATAGTGATTTGCTGGTACTCACAATGTATTCGTTCTACTATTACATCAATTGGAGTCATATCAAAGTCAATTACATTCAATAATGTCTGCTGGGTTTTACTTAAAGAAGTGGATTGCTCATTTTCTTTAGAAACATTATGTAAATGATCATTTTTAATTAACAAGGCTAATTCTTCAACTACGTCTTTACCTTCTTGCACTAAAATAGCACCCTGCCTAATTAAAGCGTGACACCCTTTTGATAAAGCATTATGAATAGAACCGGGAATGGCAAATACATCTCGATTTTGCTCTACTGCATATTGCGCTGTAATTAATGAACCACTTTTTAAAGCGGCTTCGACCACTACCACGCCTAAACTTAAGCCACTAATTATTCTATTTCGACGCGGAAAATTTTGCGCTATGGGTGGAGTTCCTATAGGAAATTCAGAAACTAAAGCTCCTTCTTGTAGAATATCGCGCGCAAGCTTTATATGCTGTTTAGGATAAATAGTTTCTAAACTGTTGCCCAGTACTGCAATAGTACTGCGGCCCTGTTGCACCGCTGCTTCATGGCTTGCTTTATCTATGCCTAATGCTAACCCACTAGTAATAGTTAATCCCATTTGCACAAAAAAATCTGCAAAGCTTTTGGCTGTTTCATATCCATTTGGGCTTGGGTGTCTACTACCAACCATGGCAATTTGCGGAGTTAAGAGACTTTTTAACTGCCCCCTTACAAACAATAGCGGGGGAGGATTGGTAATTTCTTTTAAAAGCTTAGGATAAAAAGAATCTTGTAAATCAATTATGTGACAATCCTTTTGCTCGGCCCATAATAAATCCTTTTCTACTCCCTTCCAATCAGGGTTAGATAAATATTGTAAAGCTTTAGGATCAAGCTTTTCTATTATTTTTTGTTTATGTTGCGAACTTTCAAATAATTCTTGCAGCTTAGGATATTTTTTTTGCCATTTAAAAAAATTTATAGGCCCTATCCCGGGCATTCGCAACAATGCCAGTTTATAGCGTAACTCATCATTTCTACTTTCACTTATCACAAAAAATAACTCTTAAAAAAACTAATTACTTTATTCAGAAAATACTTTATCAAATTCATACACACCGGTTTCTGCAGAAGTTATTAAACCAACACTTACTTTATCAAAAATGCGATAAATAAGAATTTGGCCTACTGCCAATAAAGTTTTATCTTTTTTTGAAGCCTTTTTATATGGTTCTTTGTATATTGTCAACAAGTTACCTACCTGAATATTATCACGTTTTCCTAAAGATATAGTGACCGTGTCACCTAATCCTCTTGCACGCGCGGTAAAATTATCTGCCCCTGATAAAATATATCCCTCAAGCTTTTGCGCTGGTCGACCCACATGAATTTTTGCAGGTAGTTTCAATTCTTCAAATGGAAATAATTTTGCACCAAGAATAATATCTCCTTGGGTATTTAATATATGGAATGCAGAGCCATGTGCGGAGAGTACATTACGGCCATTCCCCAGTACCTCAAACTCTATCCCCAAGGCCTCTTTGCTAATAGGGTGACGTCGCAATACACCTTCGCGAGCAATCATGTACCGGCTAGTATCGCTTTCCTTTAAGCCTTTGGTAATAGCTTTGCTGCCCGCAGTAAATATGGCAGTATCATTAAGAGAATCCACAATTGCAGGCGCTTTCGCATATTGGTCTTTAGTTACTATATAAATATCCTTCAAAAAAGGTTTTATGTCTTGCAGTAATACAAAAGATTTGTCGTCGTCAATTTTCTCAATTCTAGTTTTAGGACTTAATTTTAGAGCCTTCTGTGGCCCGCACAATGCTACTGGAGTACCAATTATTATACTACACACTAAGCCAAATACAAGTCTTACAACTAAATACTGCATTCCTTTCTCCTTAACATTCTTACCTGTAACATTGCCACATACTACATATACTAATAGTACCCTTACTTGTTCACTTTAACTTTTTTTTCACCTTGGAGTATAGTTATAATCTAAGGTATAATTCACAGTTAGCAAACATAGTAATTCTAGGACTTCAATATTATGGCTTTATTACCAATTTTACAATTCCCCGATCCCCGTTTAAAAATAAAGGCCAGTCCTGTTATAAACTTTGATGCAGAATTGGATATTATTATTAAAGACATGTTTGACACTATGTATGAACAACAAGGGATAGGCCTTGCAGCCACTCAAGTAAATATACCCTTACAAATAATTGTTGTGGATATATCTACTAACAAAACTGAACCCATGGCCATGATCAATCCAAAAATTGTAACGACTATAGGCTCACAACTTGGGCTTGAAGGGTGCCTTTCTTTTCAAGGGGTATATGATAAAGTAACCCGGGCAGAGACCATTCAAGTTGATTTTTATAATGCTTCTGGTGAGAAAAAAAGTATTAAAGCTCACGACTTATTAAGCATTTGTATACAACATGAAATGGATCATTTAGAAGGCATAACTTTTTATGATCATTTATCCCCCTTAAAACAAAAACGTTTACGGGACAAACTAGAAAAAATTAGACGGACTGCCCTATAAATGCAACAAAAAATTATTTTTGCCGGAACTCCCCCTTTTGCCGCCACCTTGTTAGAATCTTTGTTAGCACTCCCTGAATATTCCATTTGTGCGGTGTTAACTCAACCTGATAGGCGAGCGGGACGAGGCCAAACGCTGCAAACTAGCCCTGTCAAAGAGCTAGCGCTCAAATATCATTTACCCATACACCAGCCAAGCAGTCTTAAAAATATTATTTTGCAAGAGGCTTTAACAGTATACAAAGCAGATCTAATAATAGTGGCAGCTTATGGTTTATTATTACCTAGTGCTGTCTTAACTATCCCGAAGTTAGGCTGTATTAACGTTCATGCGTCATTATTACCTAAATTTAGAGGGGCCGCCCCTATACAACAGGCGATTATACAAGGGGAATCCGAAACTGGTATTACTATCATGCAAATGGATGCCGGGCTTGATACCGGTGATATGCTTTTAAAAGAAACAATACCCATTCTTGCTACAGACACGAGCGACAGTTTAACGCACAAATTGAGCATATTAGCTTGTCATACTTTAAAAATTGCTTTAGAAAGTTTATTTAACAAAAATATTATTCCTGAAAAACAGGATGATAACAAAGCCAGTTATGCTCCTAAAATAAATAAACAAGATGCTGGTATTCTTTGGCAGGAAAGTGCAGCAGTTATTGCCAGAAAAATTCGTGCTTTTACTCCTTGGCCAGGCGCATTTACGCATATGCAAGATGAGCTATTAAAAGTGTGGCAAGCAATACCACTTCCTGGTTCACAGGCAGAAACAGCAGGGCAAATTATTGCTATATCCCCACTCGGAATAGACGTAGCAACTGGTAATGGCATACTACGTTTAGTAGAGGTACAATGTGCAGGGGGCAAACGGCTAAAAATTGCTGATTTTTTAAATGCAAAAAAATCCATATTACAAATAGGTTATTGCTTTAATTGATAAATTTACGTTTTTTGGCAGCCCAAGCGCTGCTGCAGGTTGGGCTATACCGGCGCTCTTCAAACCAAGCATTGCTATCTATACAAAAATATTCTTTAAATGAACAAAATAAGGCTTTTGTGCATGCAATATTTTTTGGAGTGTTGCGTACAATTTACCAATTAACTTTTATTGGCAAGCAATTATTAAAAAAACCCCTTAAGGCTAAAGATCAGGATATATTATATTTACTATACATTGGCATTTATCAAATACATTTCATGCATACGCCCTCGCATGCCGCCGTATTTGAAACGGTGGCAGCCGCTAAAAGTTTTAAGAAAGAGTGGGCTAAAGGCTTTTTAAATGGCACTTTAAGAAATTTTGAGCGTAATCAAGAGAAAATTTTAGCATTATGCGGGCAAGATATCGTCGCCCATTATAATCATCCATTGTGGCTAATACATGCTTTACAACAGGCCTGGCCTACTGCTTGGCAAACTTGCTTACTCGCTAATAACGAGTTGCCACCGCTCACTTTACGTATTAATAAAACCAAAATCTCACCCGCCAATTTTTGTATAGAACTACAAAAACATAATATAAGTGCTTACCTACTCCCTTTTGTTTCGACTGGAGTAGTCATAGAAAATCCTATAGATATTACTTTACTACCAGGTTTTACCCTAGGCTGGTTTGCCGTACAAGATGGGGCAGCACAGTTGGCACCCCACTTTTTACAATTAAAGCCTGGATTACGAATCTTAGATGCTTGTGCAGCTCCTGGGGGTAAAACTTGTCATGTAATAGAAACCGAACCTAATGTAGATAAGATAATCGCCGTAGAAATTAATCCCTCAAAAATCACCCGCATCCAAGAAAATATCAAACGACTCGGTTTAGAAAATGAAAATAAAATAACCATTATTGAAGGTGATGCCAGTCAACCTCAGACGTGGTGGGATGGTATACTTTTCGACCGAATATTAGTGGATGCCCCTTGCTCCGGAACCGGCGTTATTCGTAGACACCCAGATATTAAATATTTACGCAGCCAAGAAGATATTACCCGCTTACAAAAAGTTCAATTGGCGATTCTAGAAGCTGTATGGCCCTTACTACAACCTCAGGGCATGCTACTATATGCCACCTGCTCTATATTACCCACAGAAAATGACGAACTAATTGCTTTATTTTTACAAAAATATCCTAACGCACAGAGTTTACCAATAATTTGCAAAATAGGAATAACACAAAAATTTGGGGTGCAACTGTTACCAGGCCTCGAGAATGTAGATGGCTTTTATTATGCAGTTATTGTTAAACAATAATTTTTTTACTCAGTAGCTTTTTATTTTCTTGCATATAAACATATTTCATACCCATTTGCAGACACATTACAAATAGAAATAAACAGTACAAGAACGAGGCATTGCAAGATTTTACTTGACATAAGGAAAGTATTATCACATACAGACTACAAGGTATGGCTAACACTGCTGTAGTTTGCCAAAAATGGCCTTTTACTAATTCTGCACTATGTTCTATAGCTTCATTAAAATTTTCACTTTTCAACAGAGTATAATAGGCTGCAAATGCATAATGAACACCCCATTTCATACAAAAATATAATGCCGGTGCCATACCGAGGCATAAAGCAAGTAGTGTGCTCTGGGGGATAAACAACAGTTTGAAACCATAGATTACTATTCCTGCTGCTAGTAACCCAAAAGCAAGTGGGCCTAAAAATGAGAAAATCATATACACGCCATTTAACCAAAAAGCTTTTATTATAATTTTACATCCTGCCCATACTTTGTTATTGGCATTTTTGTAGTATTTATTTTTTTCAAGAAAAAAAATCATTACACTACGCCATAAAATAAAATTTGCCAAAAGATACAATAAGGTTAATGTTTGATTTATAAGGCGAGCTCCTTGCATAAAATCAAAAGCACTGTTAGGAAAGGTTTTTAAAGGGGAAACATGTAACACCGACATCAACCCAAACTTTAAAAACGATATAATTAACATGGTAATTAAAGATTCTGCTATAGGCTTACGTTTACACAATAGTGCAAAACCTTTTACTGTAGTTGATATAATAAATCGCTGTACATGCACTATAGTAAACTCGTTTAATGTATTAGCAAGCTAAAAATTAAGAAACAATCTTACATATCGACTATATCCTGTAAAACTTTATTGTGTTTTCGCTATACTAAATACCAACAGGGCAAAGAGTTAGGTTGTAAAGTAAAAAATTTTATTCTACAATAGCTGCATTCGTGTTTTATTTATAATTAATAAAGTGCGTTTACACTTAATAATTCTAATTTGTTTTTTTAGGTTTACTGTAAAGTCAAAATAAAAGAGTAATTTTTCGTGTTTTATTTATAATTAATAAAGTGCGTTTACACTTAATAATTCTAATTTGTTTTTTAGGTTTACTGTAAAGTCAAAATAAAAGAGTAATTTTTCGTGTTTTATTTAAAATTAATAAAGTGCGTTTACACTTAATAATTCTAATTTGTTTTTTTTAGGCTTACTATAAAGTCAAAATAAAAGAGTAATTCCATGAGATTGTTTACAATTATCCACACACTTCTTAAAGAAGAAAATGTAAGCGCAAGCACTGCAGCTCGCGCAATAGCGGACTATTTTACAGAGCTGAACGCTATTAGATCTACTACTGCTCACCTTTTTAAAACAAAAGAACCAGTCGCAGCTAATATTCTAGCTTGCTGTGAATGGTTAATTGAAAATTCTGATTTAATCGATTTTAAAAAACGAGACTTCGTCATTGCAAATGCGGTGCCTATTGAAATATATCAACATTTTTTACAGACGGAAAATCAGGATGATATGGCGCACATATATAGGCAAACAGCACAAACTTTGATTAAGTTTTTAGAAGATTGCATATCATACCCAGCCATAGCAGCTTCACTAAATACTTTTGCTATAGGCGAAGAAGACTTAACTACTGTTTATAATACCTTAATATATAAGCAATGGCCTGACTTGATAAGCACGCTTATTAAGCAAACGCTTTATAAAGCTTTAAATGAACTAAAAGTTGTATCCAATCATACCCTATTGGAGCATGCAGTAATACAAGGCAACCTTAATATAGTAAAAAAACTAATGGAGCATGGCGTCGGTAATCCAACTGAAAAAGACGCTTTGTTCGTGCTTGCCTTTACACATGGACATCAATTGCTGGTAGACTGGCTCATCGATATTCCAGAACAAATTACAGGAAGATACTTAATAGATTTAATGAATGCCTCTACTTCCACCCCAGAAAAAATAATAGTAAGCGGAGTAGATTTACCATTTAAAAATACCGGGCTTACTGAAAAATATAGGAAAATGTATAGACCTTCTATCCCAACACCACATCAACCCAATCACAACGTTATTACTACCCCTCAAAGAACTAAACTGTATTTAACTCACGAAATTTTGCTAAGTATATTCCGTGATAACACTTTATTAAAAACTAAAGCGGTTTCGTTATTTATGGATAAAAATAAAGCTTTTAATAAAATTGCCGAAAAAAATGCTTTTCCCTCTACTTTTCACTTTAATACTTATAAAATAAATAGAGGTAACTTGCCTAAAAATAATAAAGTTAACGATGCTTTTTTGTCTCCGGGGGTAAAAACCACTTTACATTATACAAAATTAGAACAATGGACTAGAGATATCAAAAAAATCCCGCAAAGCAATAAGCGCTCTATTACGCAGCAAGATGCCTTAAGTAATTTTCGGGCTATAGATTTTGCAAGCAGAGCAGGGTTTAAAGCGGATTACACACACCATCGTTGGCATTTGTGTCATCTTTTAGCCTTTTCACTCGGCGGAGAAGATTGCCAAACTCCTTCACATCGGGATGCTTATGCTTATTTTGGACCGCAACAAGAAAAAAATTTAGTAGTGGGTACTGCAGAAGCCAACGCGCTAATGACAACCATTGAAAGCACCTGCAAAAAACTTATAAATTCTAATTTTCCACTATTCATACAAGTCATACCATTTTTCAATGCTACTTTAGCCCCTTTTCATATTGCTGATAAAGTTAAATACATTATTCAAGATTGTGAGCACAACCCCAAACGTCGAATTGTTTTTGAATTCAATATGCTTAGCCGTAGAAAAATTACTCACCAAGAATGCAAAATTCTCGACAATATCATTACTTCATATTTTAATAATCCCTTCAGTATATTGACTCCAGCAGAACAACATGCGTTATTAAATATAAATGATACTTCTAGTAGTAGCGCTATAGCTGATACGCCACTCATACAAAGAACAGCAAGCACCGAACTTTCTTCCCTGTTTAGCACAAGTACACCGAGTAGTCCAGCAGTGAAGACTTCGCCCTATTTATTACCTATGGCCATAGAGGCACGTAATAAAAGCCCCACTTCTCCCGAGAATCTAGATGAAGATAGAGGAGTGAGACGTAAGCGATTTAAGGGAAAAGCTATACCCTTTGATTTAGGTGATAATGATTAATAATTTGTAACCATTCAGCACGTTAGCGGTTAGCTTCTGAAAACGCTTGAGGCAGTTCTCCCTTAAACAAGGATTTCAAAGCTTCCGTTGGCGACACACCGTGTTTCTGGGCGGTAATAATATAGCTACGGACCCGGCAGAAAATTTTCGCTCCCTCTATTGATCTAAAGCACCCTGAAATTTTTTGTTGTACTTTAGCCATCCTGATGTCATTTTCACCTTGATTGTTTGTAAAGGGTACAATTGGTTCTGCCATAAACCTTAATACATCCTCTTCATAATCTTTTAAACGACCCAGCAAATTCATTTCTTTAGTTTTTTTCTTACGTCCTCTTTTCTTCTTAGGCAGTGGCCCCTCATCTATACTACGCGGAATTTCATCAATAGGGGGCATTTCCAATATTCCAATCGCTAAAATGGTTCTGTAACGTTTACGATAAATTGCAGCTTGCGGCTCTTCCAGAAACGCCCCTTCGCTAGTATGAACCGTTTTATTAATTTCAAGCAATAAATCTTGTATTTTTTTGGGCCATTCATAGCTGTGATTGTCTATAACCCATTGCAGCTCTCTCACATAATGGGCGTTGCACAGAGCATGGCTGCAACCGGTATAAGTATAATAAGGTTTCCAATGATCATGAACTAAAACACCTTGGAATTTTGGCAAAATCCCAATCTCATCCATGGCTTCATTACCGCGCTTTTCATGCGGGAAAAAGTAAGTCCATAAATCATTTGAGGCCGTATGAAGCCATAATCGTTTACCATTAACATTAATCCCTGTTTCATCCGCATGCATCAAAGAAGCTGAGCACAGTTTTTCTTTAGCTAGAGCATCAAATGCTTCCAATTTATTAAAAGCTTCTTGATTGAAGTTAAATAAACTGCCAACACTTATTGGAATTTTTAGCTCATTACCGAAATAATCCGCGAGTCGTTCATAAGGAAGTAATTGAAATTGAGATAGATAAACCGAATGTGATTTAACTGATTGACCATATTGAATCGGCCTTGAAACGCTTTCTGGAAATTCAGCTACATATCGTATCCCTTGCGCATTTTCTAAAATTTGTGCTTGATATTCAATGACTATTCTTGAGATTTCAAGTTCAACCACTTGCCGAGTTTCAAAGCCAACCTCTTTGTATGTTCCTGGAGGCAAAAACCTTTTATCCAATTTTAGAGAAATGATTTTATCGGGTTTAGCAATTGGTTCAAGATTGACACCTTTTCGCCCTAGTTGACCTCCGGCTTTATTTTTTTGACCCTTATTTTTATTTTTCTTTTTACTATTAGGATCGGTAGAGGGAGGTTTACTGCTATTTCGACTGGTTTGGGATAATCGTCCCGCAAATAATGAAATGATTGTGAACAACAATTCAATAACTGCTTTCAATGCAGGTGAAATATGTTTTTCCTGCTCAAGTAGTTTTTTGCGTTATCTAAAGTTTCTGAGATATTTAATTTTTCAAGCTTCACGTTAGTAGCGACTCCTTAGTAAGATAAGGATAACACACGTTTTAAAGGCTTTAATAAATGAGCACCAGTGCACGAAAAGACCATTTTATGTTTCTAATGCTTCAATAGCAGACTTATGAACACTCGTGATTACGACGTTCATTTAAGGGTCAATATTTAAGAAGGTTTAGAAGAATCGCAAAGAAGGCCAAAAAAACCTGTCATGTTCGTAAAGATTTTCTTCATAAAGCTTCAACAACAATCAGCAAAAATCACGCGATTATAGTTCTTGAAGTTTTAAAGATAAAGAATATGCGTGCCGGAGCCCAGGGTGATTTAGATAATCCAGGTAAAAATGTAAAAGCGAAGTCTGGATTAAATAAATCGATTGTAGACCAAGGCTGGGGTGAATTTAGCAGACAATTAGAATACAAACAAATATGGCGAGGTGGAGAAGTATTGTATGTTAACCCAAAATATACAAGCCAAACCTGTCCCCAATGTGCATATTTTTGCAAAGAGAATCGTAACACTCAAATGCATTTTGAGTGTCAAAAATATTCCTATCGGGCTCACACTGATTTTGTGGCCTCGATAAACATCGCAAGGGCGGGGCACGCCCGGTTAGCCTGTAGAGATATTGCAGCGATTACGCTTCAAGCCCAGGAACCCCTAGCAGCTTTAAGCTGAGTCTAGGAATCCTCTTTCTTTAGGAAGAGGAGGAAGTCAAATTTCACAATATGAACCTATAGCTAAAGTACGTTCATAAGGTAAATGATAAAAATCAATGTCTAACGTGGCGTTACGCATTAAAAATGAAAATAAATTTTCTTGCCAAAAAAATGATAGCGTTTTTTTACGAGGAGTAGCCTTTATATTTACTATTTCTAAAAAGTAAGTAGTGGTATTAACATCAAAAGGCAAAGTAAAAAGACTTCTTTCATTTGCCAATTTTAAATCTTTAGGTATATCGATGCTATCTTGAAAGCCGTAATGTAAAATTAATCTATACACTCCTTTGTTAAATTCCTCTAATTCATATCGCTCTGTTACGGGCATAAAAGGTTGCTGCTCGACTGCTATATTTAATAATAAAATTTGTTCAGGCATTATATTACTCAATTTTAAATAATATAATAAACTGCCCCCACTTTTATCGTATGGATCTGCAATAAAAATTGCAGTGGAGCCTACCAAATAGTTTGCCTTATTAACGTCTAATTCAGTGATAATATTTTTAAGTTCTTTCTTTTCCATATAATAATAAGTACGTACATATTCTATCCCTTTATTCCAGGTAAACATTATGAAAGCGTAACACCCAGCGGCCATTAATGGAAACCAAGCTCCTTGGCTTATTTTATAAAGATTCGCATGCAAAAATAAGAGATCTATTAATAAAAACACACTAAACACCAAGCCTACTTTTAGCTTACTCCAATGCCATACCGTATAGGCAACTTGGCTGACCATAATAGTCGCACCTAACATCACAAAATTGACGGCTATACCATATGCTTGCACTAAATTTTCAGAATGTTTAAAAATTATTACCAATAATATTGTGCCTACAAATAACATACGGTTCATTTGTGGCACATAAATTTGACCTCTTTCACTTATAGAGGTGTAAATAATAGTAAGACGAGGATATAAATTTAAAAATACCGCTTGTTTAATCAAAGAAAATGAAGCAGAAATTACCGCTTGAGAGGCAATAACCGTAGTTAAGGTTGCTAGAATAAGTAAAGGGTAAGCAAACCACAGTGGTGCCAGTGCATAAAAAGGATTAGTTATGGCTAGTGGATGGGTGAGCAAATAAGCACCCTGTCCGAAATAATTTAACAATAAGCTGGGTAATACTATTGCATACCAACTTAAAAATATAGGCGTTTTACTAAAATGCCCTAAATCAGCGTATAATGCTTCCCCCCCCGTTACTACCAAAAATACGCCCCCTAGCAATATAAAACTCATTTTACCATTTTGTATAAAAAAATTTATGGCATAGGTAAAGTTTATAGCCTGTAAAACTACAGGATTATGTATTATGGCTTGTAAGCCCAAAGCGCCGATGGTAATAAACCATAGCAGCACTATTGGCGCAAAATATTTTCCTATAATATTAGTACCTTTATGCTGAATTAAAAAAAGTATACTTAAAATTATAAGTGTGATTGGTATGATACTTGAAGTTAAATGAGGCGCTATTAACTGTAATCCTTCTACTGCACTTAACACAGAAATAGCTGGAGTGAGCATAGCATCCCCCATTAACATTCCCGCTCCAATAATTCCCATAACAAAAAATGTAGGATAAAACTTATTTTGTTTACGTTTTAAAAGAGATAATAAGGCTAAAACGCCCCCTTCACCATCATTATCAGCTTTTAAAATTAGATGTAAATATTTTACCGAAATAATTAAGACTAAAGACCAAAATATCAGTGATAAAATACCTAAAATATTTGATAAGGTTATCGGTAGAGTAGACAGGGATTCTCTAAGCGCATACAAAGGGCTAGTGCCAATATCACCATACACTACTCCTAATGCTAAAAAAGAGGATGACAGTATTTTACGATTAGTTTTCAATTTATATATATTCCTTTATATCGAGCCAATGTAAAAGTTATTTAGCTTATATTATTCAAAAAACTCACACATTACAAATAATATGATAACATCAAATATGAATCCTTTAGGAAGGAATCTTAAAGAGGAATGTTGTGGTGAATATTATCATTGTGGGCGCAGGACAAGTCGGCACCACGTTAGCTGAACACCTAACTGCTGAAGATAATGATATTACTATTATTGATATTAATGCGAAATGCCTAAATACCCTGCAAGAACGGCTTGATATTCGTACAATAATAGGAAATGGCTCGTACCCCAATATACTGCTCAAAGCCGGTGCAGAAGTAGCAAACATGTTAATCGCTGTGACAAATAGCGATGAGATTAATATGCTGGCTTGTCAAATTGCCCATTCTTTATTTAAAATTGAAACTAAAATAGCCAGAATTAGGGCTTTACAATATTTAACTTACCCTAAGCTTTTTGAATCCAATGCCATCCCCATTGACGTCTTAATTAGCCCAGAGCAATTAGTTACGACACATATTCGTCGCTTAATTGAATACCCAGATGCTCTACAAGTTTTAGATTTTGCAAATAGCAAGGCACAACTAGTTGTCATACTTACGCAAAGTGGTGCGTCTTGTGTAGGCCATTCTTTGGAATTCTTTTTTGAACGCATTACACCGATACAATGCTATATCCCGGTTATTTTTCGCGACGAAAAACCTTTTTTTCCTGCCCTAGATTTTATTATAGAAGCAAATGATGAAATATTTTTCTTAAGCGAACCGGCCCACATAAGAATTATAATAAGCGAATTTAGAACATTGGCCCCACTCAATAAAAGAGTCATGATTGCAGGGGGAGGAAACATTGGTAGCCGGGTTGCAGAAAGTTTAGACACTCATTTTAAAGTAAAAATAATTGAAAAAGACTCTTCAAGAGTAGAATTTTTAGCTACTATTCTTTCTAATAGCGTAGTATTAATGGGGGACGCTGCAGATAAAGATTTGTTATTAAATGAAAACATTGAAAATATGGATGTTTTTTGTGCAACGACTAATCATGATGAAACCAATATAATGTCTGCATTGCTAGCTAAACGCTTAGGGGCACATCGGGTCATGGCTTTAATAAATCGCAATGCCTATGTTGATATAATTGAAGGGGGCCCTATAGACAGAATCATCTCCCCTCAACAGACTACAATAGGCGGATTACTAGCTCACATACGTGGTGGAGACATTGAAAACATTTATACTCTTCACAAAGGTGAAATCGAAATTATCGAATTCATTATAAATGCAGAAACAGAAAATACTAAAATTTTAAGCTGTACTCTACATGAATTGCCTTTACCTGCTAATACAGTAATTACTGGGATTATTCGCAATAATGAAGTGCTGTTTCCCAACAACACTTTAGCTCTCATGCGACATGATCGCGTTATTTTAATTATATTAGACAAACGCCGCATAAATGAACTAGAACGACTTTTTCAAACGGAATTTAAAATTTAAATATGCAGAGCCATAATATATTTCGAATATTAGGTATATTACTTATAGCATTTAGTGTTACTTTGCTACCCCCCATAGCAGTATCTTTATGGTTTACTGAAAGCACACAATTAACCTTTGCTTGGTCAGCACTTGCTATTTTATTACTTGGTATTGCTTGCTGGATTCCTCACCGCAATCAAATTTATGAAATTAGAAACAAAGAAGCATTTCTCATTGTAGTCTTATTTTGGGTTACCTTATGCTTAATGGGCGCCATTCCTTTTTGTGCTTCTCAAAACCCTCAATTAAGCTTTATTGAAGCACTATTCGAATCTATCTCTGGTTTGACGGCAACGGGTGCTACCATGCTTACCAACTTAGATAATCTTCCTCATTCCATTTTGTATTATAGACAGCAATTACAGTTTGTAGGCGGTGGAGGTATTATTTTATTAGGAGTGGCAATATTGCCGATGCTTAGCGTGGGCGGTATGCAATTATTTCGTGCAGAGATGGGTGGGCCTAATAAAGAAGAAAAATTAATGCCCAAAATTGCGCAATCTGCTAAAGCCTTATGGGGCATATATATTGGATTAACTTTTCTTTGTGTCTTGTCTTATTATGGAGCTGGCATGGAATTATTTGATGCGATATGCCACAGCTTTAGTACCGTATCTACAGGTGGTTTTTCTACACATGACGAAAGTATTGGATACTTTGATAGTGAAGCCATTGAAATGGTTGCATTAATTTTTATGTTTTTAGGTTCGATTAATTTTTCTTTGCACTTTACGGCCTTTCAGCATAAAAACTTATCCTATTTTTGGAAAGATGCAGAATTTAAAACCTATGTCATTTTTTTACTAGTACTTTCTGCCTTTGTAAGTCTTGCCTTGTTACATTATGATTTGGCAGCCGATATAACCTCAAGCTTTTTCGAAGGTTTTTTTCATGTGATGAGCTTTAGCACTACTACCGGTCTTTCTAGTGTCTATTACGATGATTTCCCTATTTTTCTAATGGTTTTACTTATGTTTATTTCGCTTATAGGAGGTTGTGCTGGCTCAAGCACTGGCGGCATTAAAATGATCCGTGCTATATTAATTAATAAGCAATGCCTTTGTGAAATTAACCGCCTTATTCATCCAAATGCTCATTACATTATCAAAGTAGGCACAAACCCTATACACACCAGAACCTTAGAGGCAGTTAGTGGATTTTTAGCTGCTTATATCATTATTTTTATTTTTCTTTTATTAAGCTTATTGGCAACTGGGCTAGATTTTATGGTGGCTTTTTCGGGGCTATTAACCGTACTTTCCGGTACCGGCCTTGGTTTTGGTTTAGTACATCATGATTTTCATACTGTAAATGATGCCGCTAAAATGTTATTTAGTTTTGCCATGCTTATTGGCCGATTAGAATTTTTCACCGTACTTATTTTATGTACCCCTGTGTACTGGAACTCTTAAAAACATCTATACCTACTCTAAACCACCAAATATAGCAAAATTCATCTAACTCCAATAAGATGATGATAATGCATATACACAAAAAATCAGCTGAACCTTGACATTGGTCATTTTTTAGAATAATTTATCACACTTAATCCATATTTAAACAAGTTTTACAGAACAATCATTTGAACTATTTAGGAATACCATTATGCCCGGCGAAATTATCAATCCAGACAACGTTGAATCACCCACAATACCAGATGCCTATATATGTCCCATAAGCCGTGAGATAATGCTTGATCCAGTTATTAACGAAGTAGGACAAACTTATGAAAGAATATGTATTGAAAAATGGTTAATCAATCATATGACCGATCCTTATTCTAGGCACCCATTATCATCTTCAAAGTTAATACCTAATATTGCTTTAAAAAATCTAATCCAAAATTTTATTGCAGTTAATCCTAAGTTAAAAATACAAGTGTTGCAAAAACAATATGAAATGAAATATTTGAAAGGGGATCATGAAGAAGCTTTACAATTAGTAAAACAAGTATTAAACATTGAGCCAGATAACATAGAAGCTCTTTTAAAGAAAATCTTAATATTACAACATTCGTTTACTTTTAACGATCTTTCATGTACCAATCTTTTAGAGGAATGTGCTGCCGCTTTAAACAAAAATTCCAGGCTTGTTACAAACATTAATTTCTTAAAAGTCAGAGCAAACGCTTTATCATATACCTTAAAACACGAAGAAGCCTTGCAAGATTATGAAGCAATGGTAAATTTAGATCCTACTTTAGAAGATAATATTGAATTTTTAACCGAGAGAGCATCTTTTTTTTCTTCGCTCTACCTCTTTAAAAAAAATGTTTCAGCTTTAACTAGTGAAATTAAAGATTTAAATCATTGCTTAGAACTTAATCCAGATGAAGATGATAGGATGAACCTTTTGGCCAAGCTAGCTGAGGCATACTATGAAAATTTAGAATATAACAAATCACTGACCACCTTATTTATATGTAAAGATTTAGAGATTGGCCCGGATGAGGTAGAGACACTTTTAAATACTGCAATTCAAATTTTAGATGATTATAATGATAAGCAAAAAAATATCCCTTTAAATTATTTTAAAGAGCTTCTAATATGTTTAGATAAATGGATTACGCAATTTCCCGAGGTTATTACCGAAGTTACAGAGAGTTATAATTGTTTTTACAGAGCACGCGGAGAACTATATTCCATCAATGGTTTATATCAAGAAGCAATAGCAGATTTTGATACTGATGATAAAGAAAATGGTGCTAGAGGTATTGCTACGTTAAGATTCAGAGGTTTAAACTTTTTAAGAATGGGCAAGTATGAAGAAGCCTTGCAGTATTATTTGAGATTACGTAAAGCTAATAATGAAATGTGGTCCGCAAATGATGTTATAACCGTAAATAGCCTAATCGAGCGCGGCTTAGTTTACGAACACTTACAACAATTTGAAAATGCTTTAAATGCATATAAAGAAGCAAAACTGCTTGATATTAACATTGAAAATAATGCTCTCTTTTTACATCAACGCGGCAGGGCTTATATTGGCTTAAAATTATGGCAAGAAGCAAGGAAAAATTATAATGAAGCTAAAGCATTAAACCCAAATTTATTAACTGACATTAATTTTTCTAATCAATTTAATATAATTTTACAAGGTTTATTAAGTGAACATGAAATGAGAGAGAAAAAATTACAACTAGAGCCAGCTCGTGTTAATGCCACTCAAAATGCTGCTATAGCATTCCAGAAAAGTATTTTTGAAAAATAATGTTTTAGGTGCAAATTAATTCATCATAAAATCCAAATAAGGATAAAACTTCTTTTTTTGTATTTCCCAACAACTCTAACATGTCTTCCACT
>Ga0302303_10001004_pt1 | contig 19760 bp, 21 predicted proteins | sample III_Palsa_E2_1_FD_194542 | JGI IMG/M metagenome (GOLD analysis project Ga0302303, IMG submission 194542) | Peat permafrost microbial communities from Stordalen Mire near Abisko, Sweden - III_Palsa_E2_1 | ecosystem: Environmental > Terrestrial > Soil > Palsa > Peat permafrost | place: Sweden...
GAGTGCCATCACCACTGCCTAAGTTTTTAGGATCTTGTGAGTCGGAAAGTGTAGTTGCAGTTATTGATGATTTCACATGGTTTTCTTTTGCGAATGATGCTAAAGAGCCTGTTAACATTATTGCTATTGCTATGATTAAATTTTTCATGTTTTCTATTTTTAATTGTGTGTGTGTATAATTTTTTCTTCTTGTTAATTTTTTAATTAGTGGCCAGGAGAAGGAGGAGTGCCATCACCACTGCCTAAGTTTTTAGGATCTTGCGAATCAGAAAGTGTAGTTGCAGTTATTGATGATTTCACATGGTTGTCTTTTGCGAATGATGCTAAAGAGCCTGTTAACATTATTGCTATTGCTATGATTAGATTTTTCATTTTTTGGATTTTAATTTTGTGAGTGTGTATTGTTAATTTTTCTTTTTGTTAATTTTTAATTAGTGGCCAGGAGAAGGAGGAGTGCCATCACCGCTGCCTAAGTTTTTAGGGTCCTGCTCGTCGTAAACTTTAGTTGTTGCGTTAGTTGGTTTTACGCTGTTGTCTTTGGTGCATGATGCTAAAAAGCCTGCTGCTAAAATTGCTGTTGCTATAATTAATTTTTTCATGATTTCTATTTTATGTTGTTATGTGTATTGTTAATTTTTTCTTCTTGTTAATTTTTAATTAGTGACCAGGAGAAGGAGGAGTGCCATCGCCGCTACCTAAGTTTTTAGGGTCCTGCTCGTCGTAAACTTTAGTTGTTGCGTTAGTTGGTTTTACACTGTTGTCTTTGGTGCATGATGCTAAAAAGCCTGCTGCTAAAATTGCTGTTGCTATAATTAATTTTTTCATTTTGTGTATTGTACTATTATGATTGTTAAAATTTGTGTTGTATTTATATCGAGAGATAGATTTAATCCCCGCTGGCTAAGTTTTTCTGAAATGAGAATAAAACAAGTTGTACGCTTTTGGTCTCTTTTTGTACAGGGCTTGGTTTATCGCAAGAGGTCAAAATGCCTGTAGTGAAAATTATTGCTGCTGCAAGGATTATCTTTTTCATTGTTTTGATTTTTTATTGTAATTGATTTTTTTATTGGGTTAATATTAATCGCCGCTGGCAAGGTCTGTTTTTATGGTTAAAAATGAACTTTGTTGCGTGGCGGGAATAGGTTTAATTTCGTTTGTTTTGCTAAATGACATTACAATGCCGGTAGTGAAAACAAGTGCTGTTGCGATGATGAACTTTTTCATGATTATAATATTTATCGTTTCTTAATTTTTTTATTGAATTGTTAATGTTTAATTAGTCGCCGCTGGCCAAATCTGTTTTTAAGGTTAAAAATGAATTTTGTTGCGTGGCGGGTATGGGTTTAATGTCATTTGTTTTACTATATGACAATACAATGCCTGTAGTAAAAACCAACACTGTTGCAATAATGAACTTTTTCATATTTATATATTTAAAAAGGTTTAAGTTTAATGAAAATGGAAATTTGTCTTAAAGTTAATTATGAGGTTTATGTTTTGGTGCCTTTTATACGTAAAAATCCCATTTTAAGGTTATAAACAAAGTATTTTTTGCACATGGGTTTGCCAAAATGTTGTAATATAGCACTGCATTAATAAAGGGAAAGTATACGTTGTGTCCATAAAATTTTGATTATCAATTATTTAACAGCGCAAATATAATTAGGTTTTGTATCTTTCAAAAAAGAAATAAAAAAAGTTTTCAACATTTATATTTTGATAATTAGCGTAAATATGTGGTATATTGGTATGTTTTTTAAATTTTCGTTGCAATTAACCGGTACATGGTATTGATGAAACAATTTTTTATAGCCTTATTACTTACATTTTCTGTATCATCTGTTTATTCTCAAGGCACTATGGACCGGGATACCATGGATGTACTGCGTTTAAATACACAGGCTTACAATACCCGCCTAACCGATCCGCAACAAACCGTAAACCTTGGTGGGCAAGCCTTAGAATTAGCCCAAAAATTAAAGTATAATAATGGTATTGCCGAAGCCTACCGCGTTATGGGTATTGGTGAATACTATTTAAACCAACCCGAACTTGCAATAAGTAATTATATAAGCGCGTTGTCCGCCTTCTCTAAAGTCAATGATTTAAGGGGCGAAGCAAGGATTAGCAATAACATTGGCAACTTATACCGCGATAATGATTATGACCGCTCGTTGGAATACTTTCAAAAAGCGCTGGATATAGGCAATAAACTTGGCGATAAATCATTAATCGCCACTGCATACCTTAACATGGGTAGCTTCTACTTTCGCAAAAACAGCTTTAACCAGGCGTTGAAATATTATGATAATAGCCAGTCGTTATTTAGCGAGATAAAGGATTCTGTAAATATTATCCTATGCTCGCAAAACCAGGGGGTTGCCTATTTTAACCTCAACCAGTTTGATAAGGCTGAACAGATATTGAAAGATGCAAATATTAAGGCTAAGGCTAAGGATATGAATGAAAGTGTTGCCAGTATTGACCTTACCCTTGCCAAACTATACATGGGCGAAAGTAAGTTTGATAACGCCCAGGCCGTTGTAAAAGAAGGACTTGCCTACGCAGATATTGTTAAAGATGAACGTTTAGAAGAAAACTTTAATTACACCAGTTACCTGATAGGGCTTAAACGTAAAGATTACCAGCAGGCATTATCTTATTTACAGATAGTTTTTCACAAGGATAGTATTGACGGGCATGCTAATATTACATCGGAACTAAACCTGTTCGAGATAAAACATAAGCAGGTGGAGCAGGAAAAAGAAAATGAACTGATTACCCAGCGCAGCAAATACGATCAATTACGGTTTGGCGGGGTAACTATTGTAGCCGGGCTACTGCTTATAGTGATTATTTTATTGGTAAGTAACGTAAAGCGTAAGGCAAAAACCAACGATAAGCTTACCGAGCTAAACGAAGAAATATCACGGCAAAAAGATAACCTTAACCGGGTTAACCATCATTTGGAAGAAATAATAGATGAGCGTACCAAGGATTTGCAAATAAAAAACAAGAAGTTATCGGAATATTCATCATACCTGTCGCACCAGATACGCGGGCCAATAGCAACACTTAAAGGTTTAATGAACCTTGAACGCGAAGGCCTGGTTGATAAAGAAGAATGTATTAATATGATGAATAAGTGCGTATCGGAAATTGATGAGAAAATTATCGAGATGAGCGATATGATGCACGATCCGGGTAAAGCTCCGTTTTAAGCGGCTGATTTGTATGGATTTTCGCCTCAAATAATCCCTTGTATATACAGTACCATGATATCATTTGCAGTATAAGCAATTGGCGGTGATGTTTGTACCCCTGCGTTTCAAAAGCTATGGTTTCATCACCTGTTGTCACAAAAAAACAAACTTCGCCCTTGCAGGGCGTAAACGCTGATTTTATAAGGCCTTTTACCTTAACCTTTAATTTAGTTGCAGGGTCGTGTATAGTGCCGTTGTTTAACGTTTCGGTATTTGCTATTGATAACAGGTAATTTAGCATCTTAACAGGTATATTAATGGTTCATAGCCTGTTATGCAATTTTGGCTCCAAAAGCCCTGTAAACGTGTAGAATTTTGGTTTTTATAGGATGGCTATAAATAATTAACCCTCATTTAAAAAAATTAAATGAGGGTGTATTTTAAAAACTAAAAAAGTTTTATTTAATTTAAGGGTGTTGTGTTTTATGAACAGCTGATACTTAAACCGCTACGGCGTTTTTATTGCGCAGTTCTTCATAAAGTAAAATAACCTTACGCTGCAAATGTGCAATTTCCGATTCGCGCTCATTCAATTTCTTTTGCGCGATGCTTAAGTTTGATGGTTCGTGCTCTGTTTCCTTAACATCCATTGCAAGCAAATAAACTACGGTAACTTCAAAAACGTTGGCAATTTGCTCAAGCCTTGATAAATTAATATCCGTAACACCGGTTTCAATTTTTGAAAAAGCCGGAATAGAAATACCCAAGCGATCAGCAATGTCTTCCTGGCTCCATCCATGCTGATGGCGCAAAGTCCGTATGTTTACGCCTACGGATTTGTTTGTTTTCTTTTTTAATATGTCGCTCATAATTTATCCTTTTATTAAATTAACGGGGAAAAGGTATTAAACTTTAACCAAACGTTATGCCAATATTAAATTATTGCGTTTCAGGCAAATTGAGGCACATTATTAAAAGTGAGAATATTTTTTGTGGAATTATTTCCCCGAAAAATAACACGAATTGGTTAATTAATTGCTTATAATGAAAAGTTTGGCAAACTTTAAGAGCAATTGTTTTTGCCCAATCTCCTTAAAAAAGATGGTGGCCTTAACATCCGGCTTTTTCCCCTCCATGCTAATTACCTTGCCAAAACCAAAACGCTCGTGCTCCACTTCCATGCCTACCTGCAGGTTTGAGGTATCAGAAGGGGCAAAGCCCGGCGATGGCACATGCGCCTTTGCCAGTATGGATGTGGTTTTAATAGTAGCAGGTTTTGGTTTCGAAAAAGTATCGCCGCCGCCGTTATTTCCACTATTGCTTTTGCGGCTCCAGGCTTCGCGCTCATCATCAAAAAACGAGCTGCCAGTACTCGCGGGTTTCGCGGTAAAATCAAGTTCGAGGTACTTGGCATCAATTTCATCCAAAAAACGACTTGGTTCGCAGCTTATTAGCGTACCAAATTTAAACCGCGAGGTAGCATAGCTTAAAGTAAGCTTGTTTTCCGCACGGGTAGTGGCCACATAAAACAGGCGGCGTTCTTCCTCCAAATCGCTGCGCGAATTGAGCGACATTTGCGATGGGAACAAATTCTCTTCTAATCCCACCACAAACACCTGCGGAAACTCCAGCCCTTTGGATGAGTGTATAGTCATTAACGATACCGTATCAGCATCAGGGTTTTTATCCTTATCATCATTGGTTAGCAGGGCAATATCCTGCATAAAAATATCCAGGCCTTTTTCTTCAATATCCTCACGTTCGCTAAACTCTTTGATGCCGTTCAGTAGCTCTTGTATATTTTCATAACGGTTAAGCCCTTCAACCGATTTATCCTCGTACAAGTCCTTCAGCAAACCCGAGTGCTGGGCAATATGCAGCGCGGCCTCATAGGCGGTTTGCGTTTTGGTAAGCACCTGGAAACTCTGTATCATAGTTGAGAAGACCCCAACCGATGCCGATGTGCGCCCATCCAAATATTTCGACGGGTCAAGTATTACTTCCCAGGGCGTAATGCCATGCTGGTCGGCGCTTACTATGATACGGTCCAGCGTGGTATCGCCAATGCCACGGCGTGGGTAATTAATTACACGTTTTAAGGCTTCTTCATCGTTTGCGTTAAAAGTGAGGCGGAAATAGGCAATCAGATCCTTAATTTCCTTGCGCTGGTAAAACGACAAGCCGCCATATATTTTATAAGGCACACCCAGCTTACGCAGGGCTTCTTCCATGGAGCGCGACTGGGCGTTAGTACGGTACAAAATAGCAAAATCATGCCATTTTAACCCGTATGTGGTGCGCTGGAACATAATAGATTCAGCCACCAGCTTACCTTCCTCATTATCGCTAAAGGCGCGCATCACCTTTATTTTATCGCCTGCCTCCTTTTCGCTAAATACATTCTTTTTTAGTTGTTCCTTATTATTGGCGATGATACTGTTGGCAACGTTTACAATGTTTTGGGTGCTGCGATAGTTTTGCTCCAGCTTAAATACCTTTAAATCGGGGTAATCCTTCTCAAAGTTTAGTATGTTCTGGATGTTGGCACCGCGGAAGGCGTAAATGCTTTGCGCGTCGTCGCCTACCACGCAAATATTCTCATTAACCGCCGCCAGCTTTTTAACAATAAGGTATTGTGAGAAATTGGTATCCTGGTACTCATCCACCATCAGGTACTTAAACTTGTGCTGGTATTTGTTCAGTACTTCGGGGTGGTTTTTTAGCAATTCGTTGGTTTTAAACAGCAAATCATCAAAATCCATTGCACCCGCACGGAAACAGCGGTTTACATAGGTTTCGTATATCTTGCCCAATTGCCCGCGACCGGATGAAAAATCATCGGCCTGTATTTGCTCGTTTTGCTGATATTCCTGCCAGCTAACCAGGTTGTTTTTTGCTGCCGATATGCGGTTATGTACAAAGTTGGGGTTATACAGCTTATCATCCAGGCTCATTTCCTTTAAAATAGCGCGCAGTACGCTCTTGCTGTCGTCGGTATCGTAAATGGTAAAGTTGTTGGGGTAGCCAATTTTATCGGCCTCAACCCTCAATAATTTAGCAAAAACCGAGTGGAAGGTACCCATCCATATGTTTTTTGCCTCAGGGCCAACCAGCGCATTTATACGTTCGCGCATTTCGCGCGCGGCCTTATTGGTAAACGTTAAAACCAGTATGTTAAAGGAGTCGACACCGTTGCGTATTAAATGTGCCACGCGGTAAGTTATCACACGGGTTTTGCCCGATCCGGCACCCGCTATAATCATTACCGGGCCCTTTATTTGCTGTACCGCTGCCTTCTGCTCGGGGTTTAACCCCTCTAAGTAATCCAAATCTTTTTCCTCTTTTCTGTTAGGCGAAATTAAGGTTTTAGGCCGAAAGCTGAAAGGGCGATTAGTGATTTATGGCGAATATCTCACGTAGTAAATAATATCGAACACCGAATATCGAATAATGAATTTCGAAGTTTAAACTTCATTATTCGGCGTTCAGCATTCGGTGTTCGATATTAAAATCCTAAATAAATATTCCCCACCGTGCAACGTTTGTACCCGTTATATGGTCTTTTAATTATAAACCCATAAACATCATGAAAAAAATTTTAACCTTATGTATTGCCGCTTGCTGCAGTACAGTCGTAATGGCACAGAGTGATAGTCAGCCATATTCAACCAAATCATTATCCGGCGATGCCATTAATAATGTGGTGGTTACTACATCGGCAGGCGGTATACTGGTAAGCGGGGCCGATGGGCAGGCGCCACGTATTGAAGTATATATTAAAGGGCAAAATAACCGTAAGCTGAGCAACGAGGAAATACAAAAGCGCCTTGATGCCGATTATGATATGAATATAGCGGTTAACGGCCATGAACTTGATGCCACAGTAAAAAACAAGCACGATAATATGGATTGGAAAAACGGGCTAACCATATCATTTAAAATATATGTGCCCCGGGAGGTATCAACCAACTTGAAAACCAGCGGTGGTGGTATACAACTGGATAACCTGAAGGGCGACGAAAACTTTGCTACCAGCGGCGGCGGTTTAGCAATTGATAAATTAACCGGTACTATTAAAGGCCGTACCAGCGGCGGCGGCATAACGGTTGCTAATTCGGGCAGCGATATTGATTTGCAAACCAGCGGTGGCGGAATTGTGGCTCAAAATTGTACCGGCAATATTAAACTAATTACATCGGGCGGTGGTATTGAGTTAAATCATTTGGATGGCAGCATTACCGCCAAAACCAGCGGTGGTGGCATTGCAGGCAAGCATATTACCGGCGAACTGGTTGCAGGTACATCCGGCGGCGGTGTCGACCTGAAAGATATGGATTGCGCCCTGGATGCTGTTACCAGCGCGGGGAGTGTTAATGTAGAAATGAACCACGTAGGCAAATACCTTAAACTGAATACCAGCGCAGGCAATATAGCTTTAAAGCTGCCCGCCAAGCAAGGTTTTGATTTGAATTTGACTGCCGATAAAATTGAAGGCGATGCATCAGGTAACTTTAATGGTACCTGGGGCAAAAATAACGTAAATGGCAGCGTAAACGGCGGCGGCATACCGGTTGATGCCCATGCCAGCAGTAATATCAGCGTAAGCTTTAATTAGGCTGAATAAAGTCTGAACTCGAATTTAAAGAATTTATGAGTTTTTCCAAGTCCCTCTCCTTTGGAGAGGGATTTAGGGTGAGGCTACAAGCTTTTAAATAATTACCGTACTTTTGCGGTAATATGAAGCTACCCAAATTTGCCGACCTTATTTTATTCGAGAACGACGATATTATCGTGGTTAACAAACCGCCTTTTATCAGCTCGCTGGATGAGCGCGAAGGCGGCGAAATAAATATGCTGAGGCTGGCAAAACAATATTCGGATGATGCGCAGGTATGCCACCGGCTGGATAAAGAAACATCTGGCGCGCTCATCATCGCTAAAACCCCCGAAGCTTACCGCCATGTAAGCATGCAATTTGAAAGGCGCCAGGTAAAAAAAGTGTACCACGCCGTTATTGAAGGCACCCATGTTTTTGAAGAACTGTTTATCGACCTGCCCATACTAAACGTAGGCAAAGGCAACGTAAGCATCAGCCGGCAGGATGGCAAACGCGCCGAAACCTGGTTTCAATCATTAAAATACTTCAAGCATTATACATTAGTAGAGTGCCGCCCGGTAACCGGCCGCATGCACCAAATACGCATACACCTGGCCACGCAAAGGGCATCCATAGCCGGCGATGAAATGTATAAAGGCAAACCCGTATTCCTATCCGCCCTAAAACGTAAATACCATTTAGGTAAAGACCAGGAAGAACAACCCATTATGAAACGCTTTGCGCTGCACGCCTATGAAGTTACATTTAAGCTGCTTAATGGCGAACCCATCACCATCCACGCGCCATACCCTAAGGATTTTGAAACTTTGTTGAAGTTGCTGGAGAAGTTTGATAGTTAAAGATGTTTATTATCTTTAGTGATGAAATGGATATTCCCGTTATATCGTAATTATCAGTTACAAATTGATAAACCTAAGAATAACATCATTAATTCAATACAATATCAAATAGAAAAAGCTAAAAACGATAAGAGCTGGATTTCATTTGATACGGTTAATTATAAAAAATTTGTAATTGATGGCGATGAACTTATAATTAACCTTTTCAGTTCAGGTTCAAATCCTTTTAGAGGTACAGGAACGATAAAAGCTAAGTTTGATGCGCTGGATAGTGGTACACTTATTAACGCGCAAGTTATCCCATACAATTATATGACGAAAGCAGGATTTTGGTTCATGCTTTTTTTTATGATATTATTTTCTGTTCTTATAATGTACACAGTGCCGGGTTTAATTAAGTATTTAATTCTCATAGCGCTATATATAATAGTATTATCAATTCAATATTTGGTTGTGCTTTTTAACCGCTACGGGCTTAAAAATTACTTGAAAACCGTTCTTGACGATTTAGGTTTAAAAGGCGATTTAATCCCTAAAGTATAATCCTAATGCCCCACGCGTCCTTGCGAGGTACGAAGCAATCTCTGCACCTGCTAATTAGCAAAACGTAACAACTCACCGCCAAATCATCCAACCATCATGGCTTTATTTTCGTAATAATTAAATATTTGTATAATATTTCGTTAAAATATATAACAAACTTTGCTGTTTTATAGTATACAACTATAAGTTTTAAGATGTGAGCCCATGCCAAAAAAGATATGCCTTTTCATTTTATTTTTCTTAAGCGGATTTACTTTAAAAGCAGCTGTGCCGGTTGCAAAAACCGATAGCCTCATAGCTATCCTGCAGTTAACCGATCAATATTTAAGAGAGCAAAAACTGGTAAAGTTTATCAGGATATATACTCAAAATACCCCTGCAGATAGCTTTAATACAGCCAAAAACCTTATTAATAACCTTCTCTTAAAGTATAATACCGATAACAGGCAGGCATTTGGATATTTTATCGAAAGTATTTACCAGGCCCGCCTGTTACACGTGGACGCGGCCGAAAATACTTTGCTTGAAGCAATTGACCTGGCCGAAAAAAACTCCGACCATTATTTGTTGTATGCTTTTTTTACTCAATTGGGCTTTAACCAGGTATACCGTGGTAATGCAATGGAGGCGGTATCGAGCTACCGGCTGGCCAATAAGGAGGCTATATACCTTAACGACCCTTATTTGGAAATTTTAATAGATATCAATATTTCTGATGTGTTTTACCGCTATGATTTTTATAGCCAGTCGTTATTTTACCTTAACCGGGCCATGGCCACCATTATACAGCATCGGGTAAATGAACAGCATCTTAAAAATGTAATCTATTTTAATAAGGCCGAAAATTATTTCAGGATGAATAATATCGATTCGCTGAGAAAATATAACCGGGAACTTAAAAATGTAAAAAGCGGCACCTACAAATTATATACGTACCGGAACCGAACCGATTATTATTTATACCTGTTGCAGCACGATTATAAAAATGCGATAAAACTCATTACCGCAATGCAAAAGGATAGTTTGTACCTGTTTGACAATTTAGACAGGAAAAACCTTGCTGATGCCTATTATCATTCGGGCGAACCGGATTCGGCAAAGCGTATTATCGAACAGTTACTGGCAGATTCGGCACTAAGCAATCACCCCGAGTTAAAATTTCATTTGTATGATGTTTTGGGTGAAATTGCAATAGGAAAACACGATGATAAATTAGGCGCTTATTATTTAAAACTAGCATTACAGCAGTCGGAAAATAACGTTAACTGGCTTACACAGGTGGGCAATGTTTCATCGCAAATGAAAATTGATGAAATGGAAGACTCGTATATCCAAAAAGATGAGCTATACCAAAAGGAACGTTTATGGTTAATTTTCCTGGTGATTTTTTCCATATTAATTATTACGGTTGTAACCATTTTTTACAGGAGCGTAAAACAAAAAAGGCATTACGAAAAGCTTTTATTTGAAGCTAAAAAACAGGAACTGGCCTTTTTAAACTCGCACGATGTACGCAAACACCTCACCAACATATTGGGCATAATAGATGTAATAGGGCACAGCGAAGATAAAGAGAAGGAATACATGCAACTGCAAGACCGCCTCTTTTATTCGGCAGAAAAGTTAGACGAGGCGATAAAAAATCTCTCAAAAAAACTGAACGAATAACTTCCACCATTCGTCCAAAAAATCAAAGTCATGCTGAACTTGTTTCAGCATCCCACATGCAAGGTTGCCACCTACCCATGGGATCCCTAAACAAGTTCAGGATGACGATTGTACTTTTATTCCCCCTTCAGGGGGCTAGGGGGTTACCTTTCTTGTATTATTCCCCCTATCCATATCCGGTAAAGCGTTATCCGGGTCTATAGTTACGCTGTCAGCTTCAGTAGTGGTGGGTATGGTAAAGGTAATAGCTTTGTCTTCCAGCCAGGTTTCAACAGGCAATTTCATGCGGTAGGTACTGCCATTTTTTAGTTTTACTTCAACAGTAAAAGGCATAGCCATGGTTTCCTTATTGGCTACCGTTACCGATATGCCTTTTGAGGGGTCTTTATCAACATACCGGGCATCAATAAGCGCTAAATCCAGTTTATAATTGTTGTAAAACCACCCGCGCCAAAACCACGATAAATCCTCGCCCGCGCCATCATCCATGCTCCTGAAAAAATCTTCGGGCTGTGGGTGTTTGTAGGCCCATTTGTGGATGTAATTGCGGAAAGCATAATCAAACCTTTCAGGCCCTAAAATTTGTTCGCGCAGCAAAACCAAACCGAAGGAAGTTTTAAAATAAGTAATAGGGTGACGGTATTTTTCGGCAACTGCGTCGGCAGGGGTCATAATAGTTATGGCATTGGGGTCGCCAATGGTAGGCACAATTTCATCGGCAGGATAACCACCTTTCGGGGCATACTCGCCATCGCGTTTAGGGGCATATTCACCTTTGTTAAAGGCATCCGAAGCATAAATATCAATAAAGGTGTTCATGCCTTCGTCCATCCAGCCATAGCGGCGCTCATCGCTGCCCACAATCATCGGGAACCAGTTGTGGCCTATCTCATGCGCTATCAGCGCGAACAGGTCTTTACCGCCTGCATTAAAAGCATCAAAGGTAATGCCGGGGTATTCCATACCGCCTGCGGTGCCGGCCTCGTTAATGGCAACCGGGTAGGGGTACACAAACCATTTGGATGAAAAATGCTCAACCGAAAACTTCAAATATTCGGTAGCGCGGCCCCAATTAGCATCGCCCAAACTCTCCACCGGGTAAACCGACATGGCCAGCGATTTTTTGCCTTCGGGAAGGTTAATCCTCGCGGCATCCCACACATAAGCCCTTGATGCGCCAAAGGCAACATCGCGGGTATTGTACATTTTATAGTGCCAGGTAAGCAAACCGCTATGTACCGGGCGCGAGGCCGGGTCGTTCACTTCTTCAGGTGTACGTATCATCACCGTTTTATCGCTGTTGCGGGCCGCTGCCAGCCTGCTGATTTCTTTTGCAGTAAGTACTTCGGTTGGGTTAAGCAACTCGCCCGAGCCGGCTACAATCATATCCCAGGGCACGGTTACGGAGTAGTCAATATCACCATACTCCAAATAAAACTCGCCTGCGCCTAAAAAGGGCAAAGTATCCCAGCCATGCGAATCATCAAACACGCACATACGCGGGAACCATTGCGCGGTTTCGAATATCACACCGTTTTTGGTGTAGTTATAATCGTTACGGCCGCCAAATACGCCGGGTATATTATAGTGATATTTAATGAGGATGCCGATTTTACCGCCGCCGGCCAATTCCTTCGGTAAACGCAGCTGCATGCGGGTATCGGTAACTATATAATCGGCCTTTTGCACCTTGCCATCAACCAGCAACTCAACCGATGCAAACTGGTAGCCTGTGGTGTGCTCGTTAGGCGCAGGCGCGTTTGCTGTCGCGAAGTTGGAGCGGGCATCGGTTTTATATGTATTCTGATCCAGTTGCAGCCACAAATATTGCAGCGCGTAGGGGCTGTTGTTGGTGTAATTAATAGTTTCGGTAGCGCTGAGTACCTTGTTGGTGGTATCAATAGCGGCTTTTATCTGGTAGTCGGCACGGTTTTGCCAGTATTTTGGCCCCGGTTCGCCGTTGGGGGCATGTACCTCGTTACCCTTATCCTGGTAAAACCCGGGACCGAATAGCAACGCGGGGTTATAATTTGAACTAATAGTATCATTTGGATTAGCTGCACGGCGCCTGCGCTGTGCCGAAACCGAAAAAGTTACCAATAAGGCAAGCCCAAGGGCGGGAAGGTTTAATTTCATGAGGTGTTGTCAGATAAAGCAGCAATATACGAAGCTTGTATGTATTTTGGAGATTTGGGGTGAAAAAGACAGAATTTGTTGCCTTTATTATAAAAGCATAGTATCTTTCAAATAAAAAATATTGCATTTCCCTGTAAATATCCCTTTGGGTAAATCTTATATCCCTATACATTTTGTGTGCGAAACAACTGCATATTTTGTGGGATATAGCTATTATTCTTATTTACGAAAAAACAAGCACGACCTTATTAGCGATGATAACCGCCTCATTATATTTATAGGAGCTGCTTTTGGGGCGTTTATAGGGTCGCATTTGATAGGTGTATTAGAAAACCCGCCTATGTTAACCCATTTCAGTTTTATCTATCTAATGGGAAACAAAACAATTGTTGGCGGGATGTTAGGCGGATTAATTGGTGTTGAACTAGTAAAAAAATATATAGGCGTACGGGTCTCATCCGGCGATTTGATGGTTTACCCGTTAATATTGGCGATGATTATCGGGCGGATAGGTTGTTTTTTGGCGGGTTTGGATGATGGCACTTTCGGCATACCCTCCAATTTACCCTGGGCCATAAATTTTGGCGATGGCATACGCCGCCATCCAACTAATTTATATGAGATTTTATTCTGGCTACTTTTATGGATAAGTTTATTGCGAACCGAAAAGCATTACACTTTTACCGATGGGTCAAAGTTTAAAATATTCCTGTCTGCATACCTAATCTTCCGTTTTATGGTTGAATTTATTAAACCCGACTACTTTTTTAGCTTTGGATTGTCAGTAATTCAATTGGTTTGTTTAGCAGGTATTTTGTATTATTATAAAGTTTTTCTGTATCCTTCAAAACTATTTAAACCTTATGCCTGAACGCCCATATATTTATTATGATTTTACACTTAGCATTTGCTCAACCTGCTTACGGCGCGTTGATGCTAAAATAGTTTTTGAAGACGATAGGGTATATATGCTCAAAACCTGCAGGCATCATGGGTTCGAAAAGGTTTTAATTGCTACCGATGTAGCCTATTATAAAAATTGCCGCAACTACGCAAAGCGAAGCGAAATGCCGCTGAAGTTTAATGCCAAAACACACTACGGCTGCCCTTATGATTGTGGCTTATGCCAGGACCATGAACAACATTCGTGCCTTACGGTTGTGGAGGTGACCGACAGGTGCAATTTAAGCTGCCCAACCTGTTACGCCATGTCATCGCCTACTTATGGCAGGCACCGCACACTGGCAGAAATTGAACAAATGCTGGATGTGATAGTAGAAAATGAAGGCGAGCCCGATGTAGTGCAAATAAGCGGCGGCGAGCCCACGGTACATCCGCTTTTCTTTGAGATTCTGGATATCGCCAAAACAAAACCCATAAAGCATTTAATGCTCAATACAAACGGTATCCGTATTGCTAAAGATGAAAACTTTGTAAAGCGGCTGGCAACCTATACGCCCGATTTTGAAATATATCTCCAATTCGACTCCTTTAAAAAAGAAGCCCTGGAAATTTTACGTGGAGAAGATTTACGCGAGGTACGCATTAAAGCTATTGAAAACCTAAATAAATACAACCTATCTACCACGTTGGTAGTGACTTTACAAAAAGGCTTAAATACCGATGAGATTGGAAAGATAATTGAATACGCGCTAAAGCAGCCATGCGTTCGCGGGGTTACGTTTCAGCCAACACAGCAGGCAGGACGGTTGGAAAACTTCGACCCAAAAACAGACCGGTATACTTTAACAGAAGTAAGGACAGCGATATTGGAGCAAACCGATATTTTTAATAAAAATGATTTGATACCTGTGCCTTGTAACCCCGATGCCCTGGTAATGGCTTATGCGCTAAAATTGGGCGACCAGGTATTTCCGCTTACGCGAATGATAAACCCGGATGATTTACTGGATAATTCAAAAAATACAATTATTTATGAGCAGGATGAACAATTAAAATTGCATTTGCTCAATATGTTCAGCACCGGTAATTCGGTTGAAAAAGCCACAGAGCATTTAAAATCTATTATGTGCTGCCTACCCGAAATAGATGCACCGGGCTTAAGCTATGATAACCTTTTCCGGGTAATAATTATGCAATTTATAGATGCGCAAAACTTTGATGTACGGGCTATAAAAAAATCGTGCGTACACATTGTAAATAAGGATTTACAGATTATTCCTTTTGAAACGATGAATATATTTTACAGGGATGATAAAGTTGAGTATTTAAACCAGTTAAGAAACGAAATAGCTGTATAATGGAAAGTGAAAACAAACCAAGCAAACAACCAAGTAATATTGCTATAGTTGGAATTAACATTGTGGTGTTATTATTTTACACCCTAATTTCAAAAGCTATAGAGGGTGGAATTTTCCTCGATGCATTTCTGATAGCATTTCATTTTTTTGGCTGTATTATTATCGGTTTGGCAGCCCGGAAATGGGTTTGGGTATTAAGCGCTTTTGTGGTTTTGTTAATAGGATTTTCCACTTGTGTCGAATTAATGGGGAACCAACTTTAAACAATTATCGTTAACTTAGTATAATGAACCTTATCCGCTCCATACAAATTAACAAGCCCTGCCACGAAAAATGGGAGGGAATGACGGATATTGACGGCGGTAAATACTGTTCAAGCTGCCAAAAAAATGTTGTTGATTTTTCAAAACTGTCTAACGAGCAAATACTAGCTTACCTGTCGCAATCGGATAGCGTTTGTGGTAAATTTGATAAGTCGCAATTGTATAGCCTTAATTTGTACTTATCGCACAATAAAAATCAAAAATCGGTTTTTAAAAACTGGGGTTTTGCTGCCATGCTAATTGGGATGTTGCCATTTGCTGCAGCCGAAGCAAAACCTAAACCGGTATATGAACAACGCCAACCTGAGTTTAAAGCAGCGCCTATCGAAACTGATAGCTTAACCTATCATATTATAAGAGGCATCGTAAAAGATGATACAAGTGCAATTCAGGGTGCTGTAATAAAGGTAGAGGGCACCAATTTGGGCACTATCACAAATAAGGATGGTTATTTTGAATTAAGAGTTCCCGATAATGCAAAAAAGCTTATAGTCCAATTTATTGGTTATGAAAGCAAAGAGGTAAAGATCCGCAAAAAAAAGAAATCAGAATATCATATTCAGCTTTCAGTAAGCTTAAATGTATTAGGCGAAATTGCTATTACAAGGGATAGCAGTATGCCTTTGCAGGCGCGTTTAGTAAAGAGTTTTAATGTAGTTAAATCAATATTTGGATAACTAACCCAACATCTCCGCCAACAAACCCTCTTTTAACGAGTAGGTCGACATCATCACATCTTCAATCCCTAATCTTTTCATCACAAAACTGGTAACCAGCGCGGCTACCACAATCATATCCACCCGTATGGGGATAATGCCTTTGGTATTCTCCCGCTCAAAATGGGTCGATTCTATCAGCCAATCGGTAATGCTTAAAAACTCAGCCGTATTAAAATGGTATTTGCGGTTATTCTTCAGCTCAAATTCATTCCCCTTTTTCAGTTCAATCACTTCTGCAAAAGTTTCAAACGCGCCGGATGAACCAACTATGGTGGTTATATCGATACCGGCCGTAGCTGCAAACAAGGGTTTTAAGGTTTCTTCTAAATAAACATCCAATTCTTTAATGGATGAAGCAGGGATAGGATCTTTTTTATGAAACTTATCCATCAGCCGCGCCGCGCCAATTTCAAAGCTTTGTTTCCATAATATCTGCTGATTATTGCCCAAAATAAACTCCACGCTGCCGCCGCCAATATCCAGTATCAGCGAATTTTTATCGCCCAGGCATTGGCCGGTTTTTACACCATCATAAATATAACGGGCCTCATCATCGCCGTTAATCAGTTCAATCCGGATGCCTGTTTTAGCCCTAACCTCGTCAATAAAAGCCTTGCCATTACTGGTAGTGCGCAATGCCGATGTTGCCGCGGCTTTTATCCGCTCAACCTTAAACTCCTCAATACGCTTACCAAATTTCACCAATGTATCAATACCCCGCTTGTACGCCGCAGGTTGTATAATGCCGTTGTTGATACCGCCTTCGCCCAGCCTTACCGGTACGGTGGTATGGAATAGTTCCTCGGGCTTTGCCGCATCGCCGCGGGCAATTAATAAATGGAAGGTATTGGTGCCAAGGTCCATCACGGCAACAGGCTTTGTTTTATCAGTCATAAATGCCTAAACGGGGTAAAGGGATAATGGTTTGCAAAAGAAAAGATTAATTAGTGATAAGCGGCGGCGCATCGCTTTGCAATATTTTATTTGTTTTATTTATAATATTCAGGATGGCAAATAACGGTATCACATCTGCTAAATTTATATAACCTATATAAGATGGAATATCATGTGATGCAGGCGCGCTAAAAGGGATAATTAGTTTTATAGCTGCCATAATAATAAGTGCTGTGCCTAAAAATTTGTAAGGCTTGGCTAACAAGCTGTTTTTTACCTGCAATGTCATTATCAGTATATAGACAATCAGTATGATATTAATCATTCCGAATGAAGTATTTATCATCATTTCTGATTTCAAAGCGGATGATAACAAACCGCCGACAAATGCTATTATCTCGATTCCTAAAAATATCGAAAACGGTGTTTGAATGGCTATTTTTTCTTGCGCGAACTGTAACACGCCTATCAAATAATAAGTAAGAAAAATAAACGCTACTGAAGTAAAGGCAATTAATATATACGGAGGCTGGAAATTAAATTCTAATATAAAAATTAGCACTGTTACAAGGATACTTGCAACGGTTAGCCGCTTCATTAACCGGGTATTTTTAAGATTGATATTCATGATATGACGTTTGTGACTGTAGTTTACACTAACTGTGTGACGGCTTTATTTAAAGATATGCCTGCTTTATAAATAATATAAATTATGGCCCCCAGTGGTATTGCATCTACAAAGCCAATATACCTTGTAACCTTAAAATAAGAATCATTACTCAATAAAAGTGGCAAAAGTATGGGTATTCCAAAATCGAAAATCATACTTATAATATATGTAATTGCATAAATTCTAAAAGGACCACGTAATAAAGAACTCTTAACAAAAAACATAATTATAGTTAAGTAAAAAATACTTAAAGCCGCAATAATATTTAAATAAGTATCAAATTCGAAGCCTATTAAATCGCCAATAATATTAAGACTTGAAATAAAAACAACAACAGATAAGCCAACAAAAATGTAAAAGCTTGTTAAAATAAATCTACTTTCTCTTTCAAACTTTAAAAGTGCAGTTAAATAAATCAAAGAAAATAAAAAAGCAATCTCGGAGGTTAAAAGTAAACTGTAAACCAGGTAAATATTTAAATAGAAATAATTGACCCTTCTTATCGCATAAAAAACAGATAGTAAAAAACTGACAACACTTACTATCAACATTAATCGATTATTTTTTAGGCTAACTTTCATTTTGCGATTGGTTTAATGAAATAAAGATAATCTCTTTCTTATTATTTAGCCAACAAAAAAAGCCCGAAACCATAAGTCCCGGGCTTTAGAAGCTTTATTCTTTCTGCTTTAAGCTTTCCGCTTTTACTCAAAATATTCCTTCATCCGTTCAAAAAAGCTTTTTTCGTTTTTGCCGGGATTGGGTTTAAAATTGGGCGAGCTTTGCAGTTGTTCCAGCAGTTCGCGTTCTTCCTTGCTTAATGCCTTTGGTGTCCAGATGTTAATGTGTACCAACTGATCGCCGCGGTGGTATGAGTTTACTTCGGGTACGCCTTTGCCTTTCAGGCGCAATATTTTGCCGCCTTGCGTGCCCGGCTCAATTTTTATTTTGGCCTTGCCGTCAATGGTCGGCACTTCAACGCTGGTGCCTATGGCAGCATCCACAAAATTGATGTGCAGGTCGTATATGATGTTGTTGCCGTCGCGTTTTAAGGTTTCGTGCGGTATTTCTTCAATCAGGATAATTAAATCACCGGGCACGCCATCGCGTGGGGCGGCGTTGCCTTTGCCGCTCATGCTTAGCTGCATGCCCTCGCTTACGCCGGCAGGTATGTTAATGGTAATGGTTTCTTCGCCGCGTATTAAGCCGTCGCCGTGACAAACAGGGCATTTGGCAGTAATTACCGAACCTTCGCCGTTACAGGTAGGGCAGGTGCTGGTAGTTTGCATCTGGCCCAAAATGGTATTGGTTACCCGGCGCACCGCGCCCTGGCCACCGCAGGTTTTACAGGTTTGGAAAGATGATTTATCCTTAGCGCCTGTACCATCGCAGGTTTTACACAGTATTTGCTTGTTTACTTTTATTTTCTTTTCGGCGCCGTTAGCTACCTCTTCAATAGTCAACCGTACTTTAATGCGCAGGTTGCTGCCACGTGCTACGCGCCTGCCGCCGCCCTGCCGGGCGCCACCACCGCCAAAAAAGCCTTCAAACGGACTGCCACCAGCACCACCACCAAAAATATCGCCAAACTGACTGAATATGTCTTCCATATTCATGCCCGCGCCGCCATAAGTACCCGCACCGCCATTAGGCGATTGCGCGTTGGCCGAATGGCCAAACTGGTTGTAACGCTGGCGTTTTTCGGGGTTGCTCAGTACTTCGTAAGCCTCGGCTGCTTCCTTAAATTTTTCTTCGGCAGCTTTATCGCCCTCGTTTTTATCGGGGTGATATTTAATAGCCATTTTACGATATGCCTTTTTTATCTCATCAGCATCTGCGCCTTTAGCAACACCAAGCACATCGTAATAATCTCTTTTAGCCATGTA